>Ga0172379_10006992_pt1 | contig 14845 bp, 12 predicted proteins | sample GrowelOW334metaG_FD_119756 | JGI IMG/M metagenome (GOLD analysis project Ga0172379, IMG submission 119756) | Groundwater microbial communities from an aquifer near a municipal landfill in Southern Ontario, Canada - Groundwater well OW334 metaG | ecosystem: Environmental > Aquatic > Deep...
ACAGCATGGATATTCCGATTACTGAAAACATCAGCATGGGTGATTATCTGCATGGATTCAAGGCCGGACTTGCAAATGCGCTTCACTCAAAAGGCCGTCAGGTCATTGAGATGCAGATAACGGATGTCAACGCGTTCAATCTCGGGATGATTATAGCGCTTTATGAAAGGTCGGTGGCGTTTTACGCCGAACTCATTCACATCAACGCATTCCACCAGCCCGGTGTTCAGTCGTATAAACTTGCAAGCAAGGAAATAATAAGTCTGCTCATTGCCTTGGAGTCCAAACTTTCGAGTATCGGCAAGATCAAAGGAACTGCACACGAACTAGCAGCAAAGATCGGACTGGCGGAACAGGAAATCGAAGTCGCCGGACTTCTTGCGAAATTCGCAGAGAACGGGAAGAAGCGAAAGTTCCCGGGATTCAAGATTTCACGTGCATGGGATTCGGGAAAAGGCTGGGTTTACAGCGTGAAGAGCAATCTTCAACAGATGGCCTAAAAACCAAAGAAAAACAAAGAACATCCCTTGCGGGATTAACTACGAACAAAGACAGATTCATGGGAAACATATGGACTTTCTTGCGAAATCCGCAAAGCTGAAATTTACCGATAAGGAGAGGAAGGCCGCGGAGATTTATCCGTTCCTGGCGTCCGGCTACTATCTCGGGCTGATCGGCAAAGACAGGAAAAACGATCCTGTTTTCAAGCAGTGCTTTCCGGATGAAAGGGAACTTCACCGAAAAAAAGAACTTTCCGAAGATCCCCTTGCCGAAGAAAGACAGACGCCTGTCTCAAACCTGATACACCGCTATAAGGACCGGGTTGTCCTGCTCGTTACAAATAAGTGCGCCGTACACTGCCGCTTCTGTTTTCGTAAGCGGAAATGGAAGAACGGCAACAGTGCAGGCGATATCAGCGACGACAATTTGCAGGGAGCCTGCAAATACATCTCAAGGAATACTGGAATCCGGGAAGTTCTTGTTTCGGGCGGAGATCCTTTGATGCTGCCAACTCCAAGACTGAAGAAGATCCTTGACAGTCTTTCCAGAATAAAAAATATTGACGCCATAAGAATCGGCACGAGGATACCGGCTGTGCTTCCAATGAGAATTGACAAACCGCTTGTCAATATGCTTTCAGACGTGCGCGGGCTATGGATAATGACCCATTTCAACCATCCGTCCGAGCTTACAAGAGAGTCTGAACAGGCATGTCTGGCTCTTGTGAAAGCGGGGATTCCGCTGCTGAATCAGACAGTTCTGCTGAAGGGTGTGAACGACAATGCCGAAGTTCTTGAAGAGCTTTTCCGCGGACTTGTAAAGATAAAGGTGAAGCCGCATTATCTGTTCCACGCGGATCCCGTGGAAGGGAGTTCCCATTTCCGTACCGGCATCAGAAGAGGGCTGGAGATAATGAGAAAGCTGCGTCCGGTGCTTTCATCCCTGGGAACGCCGGTTTTCGCGATTGATCTTCCTGACGGGGGGGGGAAGGTTCCGCTACAGGCCGATTACCGTTCCGGCGGGAAATATTCGGGTATAAACGGCAAAAAAATCTTTTATTCCTGATTTCAGGAAACCTTTTTTTAAGAAACGCCCTTGAGAAAAAATCCCCATATGCTATTATACGGGTTGCGTTTTTCAGACACTATTTCGGAGTAATTTTTATGCCTACCTACGAATATGAATGCGATGCCTGCGGAAAGACTTTTGAATTTTTCCAGAAGATGACGGACGAACCGCTCAAAACCTGTATTTGCTGCAAAAAGAAGCCCGTCCGCAGAATGATCGGATCCGGTGCGGGAATAATCTTCAAGGGAAGCGGCTTCTATTGTACCGACTACCGGAAAGACGGTTACAAAACTGCGCAAAAAGCCGACTCGGCGAAAGTATCCGAGAGCAGTGTGAAGCCCGAGACAGGCACAAAAAAAGATACGTCAAAACCAACAAAATAATATAAAAAACGGGGAGTCTTCAATATGTTAATGAAATGCCAGCTCTGCGGTCACGAAAACCAACTCGGCGCCATCTTTTGCAGGGGATGCGGAGGCAAGCTTGACACTGAACTATTGCGGCCAAAGGTGGAGCACACGGAATCATCCGGCGGTTTTGGGAGCGTTATCAGGAAACTTATGGGGTTTATAATATTCTCCGCTCTTGTCGCTGTCATCGCCATGTTGTTTTATCCCGACGATCTCAGTAATTACTCACCCCTTTCAGGAGACAATGCCGCAAAAGCCGCAAAGGAGAAGTTTGAGTCCATACTGAAGAAAGCCGAACAGGGCTTTGGAAATGACACCTATACGCTCACAGCTCCGGAAGCGACATATCTTTACAACTCATATTTCCTTGCAAAAACAGCTGCACCCGGCTCTGACAAGCCGGCAAACGCCGCCCCGGCACCGGCCAACGCGACTCCGGCATCGGCAGAAGCACCGGCCTACAATATTGAAAAGGTTGTTTTCGATATTGACTCGGTCGGATTCGTCCACATAATCCTCAGGACAAAATTGTTCGACAAAATCCCCGTGACTTTTGAACTGAAAGGTTCAGTCGTCAACGCTCCAACCAAGGAAGTCGGCAAACCTTCAATAACCTTTAGCGCCATCGAATATAAAATGGGGCATATGCCCGTTAAATTTGCAGAGCAACAGGTGCTTGACAAATTCATGCCGACTCTCACGGGCCGGAAAATTGAACAGATATTGAAGGCAATCACAAAAATAGAAGTCAATGACGCGAAAAACTTCGTGGTGAAATTCTAATAGGTCCGCTTGGGTTTTATCACCTTCTCCCTGGGGCGGAACTTTATCCTGATTGGAAGCCCTACAAGGCCAAGGCTCTTTCGCAGGCAATTATTGAGGTAGGAAACATAGTTCGCCGTGCAGATTTTGGGGTCGTTCACGAAAAACACAAACTCTGGCGGCTCGTTCCCTATCATTGTCGCATAATAGATTTTGAAATAATGATTATGACTCCCGACAGATGTCGGTGAATTCTTCTTGACAGCGTCGCCGACAATCCTGTTAAGCAGGGAGGTCGGGATTTTCATCCTCATGTTCTCCATTATTTCGGAAAGCATTGCCGGTATCTTCTGAAAATTATGCCCATCGGCTGCGGATATGAAAATAACAGGCGCATAATCCATAAAAGTCAGAGCGTATCTGATTTCCTTGAACACATCTTCCGGCTTGTGCGATTTCCGGCACAGATCCCACTTGTTGGCAAGGATTATACAGGCTTTGCCTGATTTTGAAATCATGTCGGCAATTCTCTTGTCCTGGGCCGTAACGCCAGTTTCTGTGGTCGCCTCTACCACAAAAAGAACAACCTGCGCCCTTTTGACGGCTTCCTCGGCGCGTATGATGCTGAAAATCTCAACAGCGGTGTCAGCCTTTTTTTTCTGCCGCAATCCGGCAGTGTCAATCAGGGCCGCATGTATTGTCTCATCCTTGCACTTGAGTTCAAAATCAGTATCAATCGAATCACGGGTTGTTCCCGGAATATCGCTGACCATTACCCTTTTTTCACCGAGAAGGCGGTTGACAATGGAGGATTTGCCGACATTCGGCCTTCCGATGACAGCAATCCTCAGCGCAGGCTCCACTGGAGGCACGGCAGTTTCCCAGTCAATTTTCTCAACTATTTCATCGAGAACCGCGGTAACTCCGCGTCTGTGCACACATGAAACAGGAATCACCACAGCAAATCCCAGTTTTGCGAAATTCGCAGCCTCCTCCTCAAGCTCCGGATTGTCGGACTTGTTGACAACCACAATGACTTTTTTCCCGCTTTGACGAAGCCGTCCGGCAATGTCCATGTCAAGGGAACTGACTCCGTCGGTGACGTCTGTGACGAAAACAAGAAGTTCAGAGATCTCGATTGCAACCTCAACCTGCTCCTTTATCTCCATATCCCACATGCCGATATTTTTCTTGGCGCCCTTCAAGACACCGAGTCCGCCGGTGTCAATAATCTGGAAATGACGGCCGTCCCAGTGTGTGGATGCGGCAATCCGGTCGCGCGTCACACCGCTCTCATGATGGACAATCGCAAGACGGCGTTTAAGTATCGCATTGAAAAGAGAGGACTTGCCGACATTCGGGCGTCCCACAATAGCTACAGTCGGAAATTTAGAATCCATTTTCTCCACCATTTAATTACTAAGGCACAAAGTTGCAGAGGCACAAAGGCACAGAGTTTTTTATTGTCACTATTTCAAAAATTCATATTTGGATAATAGTTTTTCACCCAAATAAATTCTGTTGAATTTATTTGGGTGAAAAACTATAACTGGTGCAACTCGCCGCAGCGGGGGCATTTTACGGATTTGGCGGCGAACATCGGCGGGACTTTAATGCGAAGTCCGCAGGCGCAGTCAATGAAACTGAACTTGCTGGCGCGGAGAAGAATATCGTTTGCATCGCGCGTCTGCGTTACCCTGTCCACAGGTTCGGATCTTTTGATTCCCCTCAGTTCAAGCTCCTCGGCCGAACGCAAATCAGAACCGTTTATCACCGTTCCGCCCTTCACTTTGCCATATGCGTTATTGTAATCGTTGAAACCTGCGCCGGAAGCCATTCCCCTCAGAATTCTTATTCTCTCCTCCGTGGGGGGATGTGTGCTGAAAAGGGAGAACGCCTCATTGCCGCATGCTTTGTTGAGCGGATTGATTATGTACATCGGGGCGGTGACACGGGTTGCCGACTCAAGCGGAACCGTCGAACGGGAAATCTTTTCCAGGGCCGAGGCAAGCCCTTCCGGATATCTCGTAAAAACAGCCGAGGACGCGTCCGCAAGATATTCGCGGCTCCTGGAACATGCGAGATAAAGCAGGTTGGCAAGAATCGGCGCGAGTATCGCAAGGACTATTGCAACGACAAAAAGAATTATCTGAAGCTGGTTCCCGCCTCCGTCCCTGCCAGAAGAACTTGAACGGCGCTGCCCCATGCCGCCGTAAAACATGCTCCTCGTGTAAACATCGGCCACAATGACAATAACACCAAGCATTATGCCGGCAATCGTCATGAACCGGCTGTCCTGGTTTTTTATGTGCCCGATTTCATGGGCTACAACACCCTGAAGCTCGTCGCGTGAAAGTATCGAAAGCAGGCCGGTGGTCACCGCAACAGCCGCATTTCCCGGAGTTCCGACGGCAAATGCGTTCGGTGCGCGGCTTTCAACTATGAACACCTTGGGTGTCGCGGGAAGAGCGGCGGCAATCCTCATCTCCTCGACAATATTGTAAAACTGGGGTGCATCGTCATGACTGACTTCACGGGCTCCGGAAAGTGAAAGCAGAATGTTTTTCCCCTCCAGAACGGCGATGACCGTCAGGAAAAACCAGACAAGGCCGGCAAGGAAAAGCCCGCCGAGAATCCCGTCCCGGGCACCTGTTATCGAACCACCGATCACCGCTCCCAGGACAAGGAGAAGCATCCCCATTACAATTATGAGAATGGCGGATTTTATCCTGTTCTGCCGTATTGCATTCCACATAAAAAATCCCTGTGGAATTTTTTTAAAACTTGACTGACGGAGCCTCGCGCTGCGCCTGCTCCTTCAGCTCGAAAAGATCCATTGCCGTGAAACCGCCGAAACCGGCGACGATATTTGACGGAACCATCTGAATCTTCGTATTATACATCATAACCTGATCGTTGTAGGCCTGACGGGAAAACGCGATCTTGTTTTCGGTTGATGAAAGCTCCTCCTGGAGGCTCAGGAAGTTCTGATTCGCCTTGAGTTCGGGATAAGCTTCCGCAACAGCCATAAGGCGGCTGAGGACTCCTGAGAGTTCGCCTTCGGCTTTCGCCTGTGCAGCCACTCCGCTTGCCTGAACGGCGGCACTCCTCGCCTTGACTACGGCATCAAAGGTTTCCCTTTCATGTTTGGCATAGCCCTTCACAGTCTCAACTATGTTGGGAATAAGATCGTGCCTGCGTTTGAGCTGCACGTCAATCTGCGCCCATGCATTTTTCACCTGGTTCCTCAGTCCGACAAGAACGTTGTAGGTCATTAGAAACCAAAGCCCCAGCACAAGCAGGCCGCCAATCAGGATAACCGCCACCAAACCAACTGCTCCCATAGCCATCATAATCAACCCTCCCTATTTTCCGTTTAAATTCGTTTCATGCGTCTGACTTGTTTCTGAAAACTGATTTCAGGAAATCCGCGAGTCGGCCGTCGTCACCCGAGGATGTCATAATCTGCTCCAGCTCACCCCTGTCGAACCAGAGTCCCTGATTCAGCGGACACTTGTCAATTTCGACAGGCGGTTTCATGGAAAGTTCCACCGGAACCATTTTTTTCCTGCACACGGGACATTTCCTGGCCCCCTTGACCGCCGCACCTTTCCCCATATCGGAGACAATCCCGGAAAGCGAGGCGTGACTGCTGTTTTCCGGCGAAATTAAAAGCTCAAGCTCGCCTTCGTCAAGCCAGACTCCGCCGCAAAGGCCGCAGAAGTCAATCTCGATTCTGTTGAACTCAAGAATAAGCATTTCAGTATTACATGCAGGACACAACATGACTGCGGCTCCCCCTCGGCCTTGATTTATCTGGCGTCCTTGAGATGGACAAACGCACCGTATATGTAGATGTGAAACGAGATATAACTCAGAAGAAGACCAAGAATGAAAACAATAAAAACAGGCGGCTTAAGTCCTGTGTCTATTACAGACTCCTCAATGTTTCCCGGATTATAATATACCGTGACAGCTGCGTCCACTGGATATTTGTTCAGCAATTTCCTCACTTCGTCTTCAGAACCCGAATAATAGGTGTCGCCTAAATTGGCAAGGGTGCCGAAATCAAGAAAAGATATGTTGTCTGAAAAATATGTCCTGCCTCCGATGGCGTACTCATAGACAATATAGGGGTTGAGCACAGCCTCGGTTTTATTTTCCGGCATTCCGCATGCATCGGCAGCAAATGAATGGATTATCCTTCCCTTGACCGAATTCCAGTTCCTGCATTTCGAGGCATCCAATATTATTGAGATTCCGTAGCCGGAAACCACAAGTCCGGCCAAAAGAACTGCCACCGCCAGCGATTTTGTATAAAACACGTTCTTCATTGCGACAGCTTCTCCCGCCCCCAGCCATGTTAATTAAAAGTTAAAAATACATGAATTAGTACAATAAAGCAATTAAATTCTTGAACATTCGGGCTATAGTATGCGCTGATTTTATAAAACAATGGAGTTTTCACATATGACAGACAATGATGTTTTAAATCATTTCATGAAGTCCGGAGCTCTTCTCGAAGGCCATTTCCTTCTCAGGAGCGGGCTTCACAGCAACCGGTTTTTCCAGGCCGCGCTCGTACTGCAGTATCCGGACATTGCCGAGAAGCTCTGCTCCGCCCTCGCCGAAAAATTCAAAGGCGTGAAAATTGACACTGTACTCTCCCCCGCCCTCGGCGGTTTGATTGTCGGACAGGAAATCGGGCGCAAACTCGGGACAAAAGCGATATTCGCGGAAAAGGAAAATGACAGTCTCGTCCTCAGGCGCGGTTTTAGAATTTCAAAAGGCGAAAAGATACTCGTCGCCGAGGATGTTGTGACAAAGGGGGGGCGCGTTGAACAGACAGTCCAGCTTGCAAAAAGCTTCGGCGCCGAAGTCGTCGGAATCGCAGTAATTGTCGACAGGAGCGCGGGAGATGTCAGGTTTGATGTTCCGTTCAGGAGTCTCCTGAAACTGCATTTCGACACCTTTGAACCGGACAAATGCCCTCTCTGCAAAAACAACCTCCCCGTTGTAAAACCCGGCTCGAAATAGGCGTTTGCATTAACATAATTTAATTATTCGGAGTCCATAGATGATCAGCTTTATATTAAAAAAGATTTTCGGTTCGAAATCAGACCGCGACATGAAAAAGATCATGCCCCTGGTCGCCAGAATAAACGAGGTGGAAAAGTCGTTCCAGAATCTTTCCGAGGAGCAGTTGAAGGCGAAAACACGGGAATTCAAGGACAGGCTGGCAAAAGGCGAAACTCTTGACGACATCCTGCCGGAAGCCTTCGCCGCAGTCAAAAACACCTGCAGGAGACTTTGCGGCACAACCATAGATGTTTGCGGACAGGAGCTCAAATGGGACATGGTTCCGTATGATGTCCAGCTCATGGGCGGTATCGTCCTCCACAGGGGAACCATTGCCGAAATGGCTACGGGCGAAGGAAAAACCCTGGTGGCGACACTGCCGCTTTACCTCAACGCCCTTGCCGGAAAAAACTGCCAGCTTGTTACTGTCAACGACTATCTTGCAAAGCGCGACTCGGAATGGATGGGGACTATTTACCGGTATCTCGGACTTACGGTCGGATGCCTGCAGAACTCCATGATGCCCTCCGACCGCCGCGAGCAGTACAACCGCGACATCACCTACGGGACAAACAGTGAATTCGGATTCGATTATCTGCGCGACATGGGCATGGCCATGAACAAGGAGCAGATCGTGCAGAGAAACCATTACTATGCGATAATAGACGAAGTTGACAGCATCCTCATTGATGAGGCCAGAACGCCGCTTATCATATCCGGCCCCGTAGCCGTTTCCACTCACCAGTTTGATGTCTTGAAGCCCGGAGTCGACGAACTCTTCAAAAAACAGAGCTTCCTGTGTTCAAGGCTTATCGCCGAGGCCAGGGAAGAACTCAAGAAAACCGAGGAGGGAAGCGCGGAAGAAGAGGCGGCGCTGATAAAACTCATACAGGTTAAATTCGGAATGCCGCAGCATCGCCAGCTCATGCACATGCTTGAAGATGTAAGCATACTGAAAAAACTGGAGAAACTGGAGTCTTTCGTAAGAAGCGATCAGAATCGCGGTCTTCTTCAGCAGGTACAGTCGGAGCTTCTCTTCGTAATTGACGAGAAAAGCCATGAATCCGACCTTACCGACAAAGGACGCGCCGGGTTAAGTCCGGACAATCCTGAAATGTTCGTTCTCCCGGATCTTCTCGCAACCATTCATGACATTGATTCGGATGCGACGCTCGACGAAGCCGGCAAAATAAAGAAGAAACAGGAATTCCAGGAGGATTTTGCAAAACGGAGTGAAAAGATTCACAACATATCCCAGCTTCTCAAGGCGTATTGCCTGTTCGAAAAAGACGTTCATTATGTCGTTCAGGAAAATAAAGTGCTGATCGTGGATGAACATACCGGACGACTCATGCCCGGCAGACGCTTCAGCGAAGGGCTGCACCAGGCTCTCGAAGCGAAGGAAAACGTCAACATTGAACGCGAAACACAGACACTCGCCACCATCACCATCCAGAATTATTTCAGGATGTATGAGAAACTCGCGGGCATGACCGGCACCGCCGAAACCGAGGCAAACGAGTTCCATCAGATTTACAAGCTCGATGTCATTGTAGTCCCTTCCAACAAGCCCTGCGTAAGAAAGGACTCGAACGACTGCATCTACAAGACGAAACGCGAGAAGTACAAGGCTATCATAGATGAAGTCAAGGAATGCCACGGGGCTGGACAGCCCGTTCTCCTCGGAACAGTTTCAGTTGAGGTTTCCGAAATCATCAGCCGCATGCTGAAGCGTGATCGTATTCCCCATACCGTCCTGAATGCGAAAAACCATCAGTTTGAAGCGGAAATTGTCGCCAGAGCAGGACAAAAAGACGCCGTTACCGTCGCCACAAACATGGCGGGACGCGGTACCGACATCAAACTCGGAGAAGGCGTTGCCGACCTCGGAGGACTTCACGTAATCGCCAGTGAAAGACATGATTCCAGGCGTATTGACAGACAGCTCCGCGGCCGTTGCGCACGTCAGGGCGATCCCGGCTCGTCAATATTTTATATTTCCCTGGAAGACAATCTCATGCGCCTGTTCGGTTCCGACAGGGTGGCGTCAATCATGAACAGACTCGGCCTCGAAGAGGGCGAGGAGCTCCAGCATCCGCTTCTCAACAAATCAATTGAAACGGCGCAGAAGCGTGTTGAACAGCACCATTTTTCAATTCGCAAGAGAACTCTCCAGTATGATGATGTCATGAACAAACAGCGTGAAGTCCTTTACGGTTTCAGAAAAGAAGTCATCCTCTCCGACAATCCGAAGGAAGTTCTTTTTGACATCCTGGATCAGGAAATCGAACTTCATGTGGACGAGGCCTATCAGTTTGCAGGCAAGACCCCGATTGCGTTCGAAGGCGATGCACTGCTTGCCTGGCTGAATTCAACTTTCCCCCTCGGATTCATAAAGAAAGACCTGGCGTCTCAGAATGACGACGGGATTCCGGACAGGGATCTGATTCTCAAAAGGATACTTGAACGGATAGAGAAGGCTTATGAGATAAAAACGTCCCTCGAAACCCCCGAGTCCCAGAGATGGCTGGAGAAGCACACTCTTCTTGACGCCATTGACAGGCTCTGGCAGGAACATCTTTACGCCATGGACCATCTGCGTTCAAGCATCGGACTTAGGGCATACGCACAGAAAGATCCGCTTAACGAATACAAACAGGAAGCGTTTAAAATGTTCCAGGCCCTTATGACCGAGATATATCAGGAAATACTTGCCAACATGTTCCGCTCCGCGACAAGTCTCGCCGCGTTTGAAAAACTCTTCGCATCGCTTCCGCAGAATCTGGTACACGCACAGATTGACCAGTTTGGCGGAATGGGCGGCGGAGAGCAAAGCGCCGCTCCGCAAACGGGAGCGGAAGGACAACCCGCGGAATCCGCAGCCGAACCCCAAATCACATTCGTGAGGAACACACCGAGAACCGGAAGAAACGATCCATGCCCCTGCGGCAGCGGCAAGAAGTACAAGAAATGCTGCGGAAAATAATCCGGGCGTTCTTGCGCAATTATACTCCACACGTGTGGAGTATAACATCACTCCCGCATATTCTGAATTTTTTACAGAAATTCTCATTGAAAAATTAAAAACAATTATTGACAAACCACCATACCTGCATTATACTTATGCATACCCAGCAATACCTAGATAAATTTCAAAGGTGCTAAATTGATTGATTTACAGTATAAGAAAGATATCTTGTACCGAGACTTAAAACAGTCTATCCTGAGCGGTAAATATGTGTCAGGGGAAAAACTGCCCAAAGAAGAGTTCTTTTCACATGAACTTGGAGTGTCGCGGGACACTTTGCGTATCGTATTGAGAAAATTAGAGTCGGACAATTTGATTCTCCGTTTAAAGAGCAAAGGAACATTTGTCCGCAATTCCAGTAGCCACAGAAAACGTTTTTTAGTCATAGCTGAAGTCCGTGGCGGACATGAATTGCCGTGTCACTATATCCTGCCAGGCATTGAACGCACCGCGAATTCAATGAATATTGAGATTGAAATTTGCGATATTGAGTATTTCAATATGCAGTGCCACGGGGAAGTTTCCGAGCGGCTGAAAACCCGCAATATCAGCGGTATTATTTTGCTGGCCAACAACTTCAGTGGAAATGAGAAAATCATAAACTTGCTCTCGGGGCATAATCTCCCGGTATTATTACCTTTTGCCAGTCGTAAAGACTATCAGGTCACCGGTTGGGCGACATTGGCTTTTCCTGAACGCCCGGCTTGGCGCGACGCCTTGAAATATCTGCTGGAAGCTGGACATCATCGGATTATGACATTGACAACGCAAAGTTCAAACATCAGAGGCTACTCTCATGATGAATACAAAGAACTGCTAAGGGAAATCGGAGCGGAAACGTCAGAAGACTTGATAGCCTATTGTCAGTTTGACAGTGCCGCAATCCGCAAAGTTGTCGGGAAAACAATTGACCGGCCCGTGCCTCCAACTGCAATTATGTGCTATTCCGATTTCTGGGTGCCAGACGTATATCACGCAATCAGGGAAGCCGGTTTGCGCATACCGGAAGACATCGCGGTAATGGGGTTTGCCAGCGGGTTCAACTGCGAATACATACATCCGACATTGTCAACAATCAATGTCGGATTTTTTGAGCTTGGCGGCAAAGCTGTCGAGACCCTGGCAAAAGCTGATATCTGGTTTAAGCCGGAAGACCGTTCATCCGGCAACCCGTTTCTGGCCTCCGAATACCGTCTGGAAATACGAGAAAGCACCATGGTACGGCGTGTTGAAGAGAAAATAAGGACGCGCGAATTCGCGCTTCACCCTGTTTAATAAGAAGAATGATTTTATAATTCTCACACGTAAAGGAAATGAAAAATGAAAGACAGAAAAAGCTGCCCCCTGTCGGGTTTCACACTCATTGAACTCCTCGTTGTAATTGCGATCATCGCAATTCTGGCGGGAATGCTGCTTCCGGCATTGAAAAATGCCAGGGATATGGCGAAGACCATCGTATGCGTGAATAACGAAAGGCAGGTTGCCTCGGGCATATCGTACTACGTCCAGGACAGCAATGACTTTTTCCCCCCGTTTGTAAATGCGGCTGATGAAACTGCCAATTACTGGCGCTGGACCTCCCGCATCGTGAAAGACTATGACATCCCTGGACCAACTTTCCTATGCCCTTCACGCCCGGATCATCTTGTTGCCGGCGCGTCCAACCTCATGCGTTGGAGTAATGCTAAAGCGTATGGAGCCATCAAGACCGTCTATTTCTGGCAATTTCCGTCCTATGGCTATAACACTTTCTACATCGGAACCAATTGGATCGATGGAGGCGGCCCGAACACCCCTCCTGCGAAATTGACGGAGATCGCAACCCCCTCGGCAACCGTTCTGCTGGCGGAAAGCGCCACCCATGAGCGGAACGCCTCCACCCTTCTCGAAGCGGGAGGGCAAGCTGTTTATTCCGCATACTACACTCCCGGCAACGGAAGCGTGGCGAGACCTGTCCATGGGCTGCAATGTGTAATAGCCTGGGTTGACGGACATGTCAGCCCGGTCAGTGCGTCGCTCCCGTCCGGTGAAGGCGCCTATCAGAGCTTGTATGGCACCGACCGGCTTGGAGCAAGAAATACGCCAAGCGGAACATCCAAAAATTGCTGGTCGCGGAAAAGGCCGTGACACCGCCCGTATAATCCAGGAAATTAAAAAAAGCAACATTTTAAAAGGAGAAAAAATGAAACATTCCAGGATGAAGGTGTTATGCCATGTTTTTATGACACTAATGCCTGTTCTGTTCAGCAGTGTGCAGGCAAAAACAGTGTCGGTGGAATTATGGCCGGCTGAACGCCGCGCCAACAATACGCTATACGTTTTCGGCAATGACTGGAACTCACTGTTAATCACTCTGGACGCCCGGGATTTATCAGGCCAGCACAAAATTGAAATTCCTGAAAAGTTTACCGGATCAACCGTGCTGTCGGTCAGTCTTCCGAAGTCAGTAGAGTTTTTGGGAGCCGACATATACGGGAGAATGACGGACGCTTATAAGAAAAACACGAATATCGGCAAGAATTTCAAAACCAGGGAGTTTACAATAGACAACAAGACTTACGTGCAATACAATATCCCTCTTAACAACGACCTTCTCACAGCGCGGCTGTGCAAAAACAGATATACTTATAACACGCATGTCTGGTGCAAGCCGCCTGAGGTTCTGAACGACACCATATCGTGGGAGCTGGATTACGGGGGGGAGAAACTGGCAGGAGGGACAAGCCTGATTGTCAGCGCCGGCGTTGTCACATCCGATAAAAAGCTGCCTGGAAAATTCAAGTTCTATACATACGGCGAGTTAAATATTGTGCCGGATGAAAACTACGACAGGATGGCTGACTTCTATAGGCGGTTTGGCATCAGCGGGATTGAGTCGCACTGGAACAGGGGCTTGCCGGATGTGACGGGGGGTGACGATAACACGTTGCATCAGAAAATGTTCGAAGCCAATCGTCGTAAAGGCGTTCTGAACATTGCGAATGTCTCGGCTTTCGCCCAAAAGTATGCCCCCAGTTATATTCCCGACCCGACAGGCACCATGAAACTGGGGGGGCTGATACAGGCAATGGATCTGGCTTGCGCAGGGTTGGAAAGCGGTGAAGCGCGGGACGCCTGGCAAAAAGCGCATAAATATTTCGACATGATACTTTGGGACTGGGAGCCTCATTACGGCCCGCAGGCGTGGCCGGGACTCGAGGACAAGAAAGCCATAGATGCATTTGCGGAAAAAAACGGAATTGAAGAAAAACTGACTCCGGAATTACTCAGGGAAACATACCGTGAAGCGTATGGCAGGTTTCGCATGGAGCAGATTTCCCGTCCGCTCTATTCAATGAGAAAAACAATTGACTCCGTCAAGAAAATGCCTTTTCGGGTTGAACAGGGAGGGGGCGCCGTCAGAAACATTGACTATGGTGTGTATGGCTCTGATTTTGAAATGCTTAGCCCGATGATTTATGAAACCAGCCCCATAGGGTATGCAAAAAACCTGACGGGTATGCTGGCAAGCACAAAATTGCCGGCAAAGAAATTTATGCCTGATATGACAATAGGCTGGGCGTTTGCCAAGCCGTTCCGCGAAACACCCCGGGATTTTTTACTGGACACCATTGTTACCGCTGCAGCCGGATGCGAAGGTGTCGCACACTGGCCGGGACTGTTTATGATTGACGGCGCCTGGTTCGGCATACATGAGGGACTAACGCAAATCGCCCTGGTGGAGGATTTTTATCTTAATGGAAAAGCAGTCAACACTATTACCTCTAAAGGGCTGGCGTACAGAGAAGACACTATTGATTTGGGAGGGGGAAGAAAGATGATGCTGCCCACACCGGACTGGCGTGAGCCGCTTGTTTCATTTGTGCATGAATCCAAAGGTGATTTTTTATTGACGCTGTTGAATTATCATCAGACGGAAGACGCCTTTGTCCAAATCTCGGGGACACCGCTGAAACAGCGGTATCTGATCAATCCGGTGGATAAAACATATCAGATG
>Ga0172379_10006993_pt1 | contig 14844 bp, 15 predicted proteins | sample GrowelOW334metaG_FD_119756 | JGI IMG/M metagenome (GOLD analysis project Ga0172379, IMG submission 119756) | Groundwater microbial communities from an aquifer near a municipal landfill in Southern Ontario, Canada - Groundwater well OW334 metaG | ecosystem: Environmental > Aquatic > Deep...
CTCAACCACCAGAACCAGCAAAAGCCTTCTAGACGTTTCGCAGTCGTCTCTCACCTCCCCTAGCCCGTGGTCTTCAGTAGAACTCATGGCTCTCAAGGCCTTCATCTCCACAGAGCTTCGCAAGATCGTCTCAAAGGACTCCTCAGTTGAGAAGTTGACTACTCCTGAGGCCATGCTGATGTGGGCTTCGGCTTTCACTCATATCAGCATCACTGGTGTGCCAGGACAGAACTACGAGGGGCTTGAGACCAAGGGAGATGCTTTCTTAGCCATTGCCTTCTTCAGCTACATCGACACCATTCTCCCTATCCAGGAACGAACTCCGGTCTATTACACTGATCTCAGAAGGTTCTGGCTTAGCAAACCCGAGCTTGCTAAGTTCTCAGATGAGTTGGGACTCTTCAAGTTTATCAAGTTTGATCCTAGTATCATGGACAAGCCAGACGTGAACTTGAAAGAGGATGTGTTTGAGGCCTTCTTCGGAGCGATGTTTACCATCTTTGACAAGTTGATCGGAGGCGGTACGGGTTATCTCTATAGCTACAACTACCTCTCCAAGTTTCTCTGGAACAAGGACATTCTACTACCACCTGAGCAGGTCTTCCCATCCAAGACTCGTTTGAAGGAGCTGTTTGACGGTCTCAAGTGGGGTACCGCTCGATACATCTCCAAAGGTAATCCCAACGCCGACCAGATCACCGTCCATGTCCTTGACCCGCAAGGTGATACACTTGGGATCGGAACGGCTCGGGACAGACAGGGTGCTGAGAATCAAGCAGCGGTCAATGCCATTGCTAACTTGGCGTCAGCGAATCCCCCGATCACGATGGCGACACTGGCTAGCAATCGTCCAGTAGATCGAGAACTTGAGGAACCCAAGGCTCGTATCAGTGCGTTCCTGAGTCGCAGAGGTAAGTATGGACCACTTGAGTTGGTGAGAATCTACAAGGGTACTGGGTCAGATCCCATCTTCATCGTGGAGTTGAGGACTACACAAGACTTTGGGACAGCGAGAGCGATGAAGGTGGCGTTGGGGACGGCTCAGACGAGGGAGGGTGATCGGAGAGGAGACAAGGATGTAAAGGTGAGAGTGTTGAATGAGTATATCAGGTTACATAACATTGCTTGAAGGGTTTCACTACAACAGTAGTGAAAAATGGCTGGTTAGGACTTAAGACACTGTAAGGTGTATTGAATCGTGGATATTTGAACACTTGCTGTCAAAATGAGTACTCCTTTCGGTATTTATACAATTGTTGATGGAGTGGAAGTCTTAACTCATGAAACGTGGTATTTGGATGGTCAACTTCATAACGCCGATGGGCCAGCTGAGAGAGAATGGCAGGTAGTTGATGGGCGGGCAGTCTTGACTTGTGAAAGGTGGTATTTGGATGGTCAATTTCATCGCATAGATGGGCCAGCTTGGAGAACGTGGCATGTGGTTGATGGGAGGTCAGTCTTGACTTGTGAAGGGTGGTATTTGAATGATCTACCTCATCGTATAGATGGTCCGGACTATCGAATATGGCATGTGGTTGATGGGAGACCACTATTGACGTGTGAGACGTGGGATCTGAACGGTCAACTTCATCGCACAGATGGACCAGCTCAGAGACTGTGGCAGGTGGTTAATGGGGAACGGATCTTGACCGATGAGACGTGGTATTTAAATGATCATCTTCATCGCATAGATGGACCGGCTCTACGAGAGTGGAATGTGGGTGACGGTCTTACTGAGCCAGCCTTGACTCGTGAAGAATGGTACCTTAAAAATATCAGAGTTCATCCCCGCATTCTTAGACAGCCAGTCAGGGTCATTGAACGCTGGTGGCTCTTCCACCAGGCACGACGTCAAAAAGCTATAGAAGAAACGCTTTGGGACAATGGAATGACAGTCTTCCCTGGTTTTATGGGTCTCTTAAGAGAGTATTAACCAGACCTTTGTACTCATTAACAAAATGAGTACTTCACGATATACACCTCTGGCTTGAATCATCACTTAATCCACCCCCGGATCAGGCAACCTCCTCACCTGCTCCTCTAACACCTTCCCATCTAACCTCTCAATCCCCGTCAACAGCGGATACCGACACATCGGACACGTATTACACCTTTGTAACCAAGCAGTAATACATGGCGTGTCAAACTTATGACCACAGGGTAGAGTCATCACTTCATAGAGCTCTCCTACTTCTCTATCCGCTTGGCAGAAGCAGAAGTCTTCACTCATCAATGTGGCTTCCTGAGGTATAGACGCTATCACTTCTCCACTGGCTGGATGAACATTGCTATGAGGTTGATCGACCTGATCAAAGTAGCTATTAATAGCGTTATAGATACCTTCTAACCCTTGGGCTCGGTTGTAAAGGACAAAGTCCATCATTGACATAATCGAAGGTGATATATCAGGGATGCTACCCATAGTTCTATGGACACTATCCATTATAACTGGATCAGATAACCCGCTAATTGCTAAATCTGAAAAGGTGGATGCTAAGGATTGATCTTCTTCGTTTAGGAGATTGTCCTCTGGATGAGATATTTCATCCATCACCTGTAAATAACTTGATTGAAGGCTATTAAGATACTCTGTAGCGGTTATTCTACCTTCCCTCATGTCTTTCGTCAAGCGGATGTAGGTCGGGGTGTGTACGAGGCTATTCATGAGACCATCCATTTAACACACGTTATACGACCTTCTAGATAGAAATTGATATTGAGAAGAAGACATGTTTCACCTTCCACAAATGGTCTTCAAAACCTATCTCTATGGAATCCTACTAGTGGGATGCATCGTCATTGCCTCCAACCTACACTACATGAGTGCTACCAGGGATGATAAACTGGTACTTCATGACGCTGTGATTAAGGGTTTGAGGTATGGTATTCCCTGGCCAATGACCCTCCTTGATCTTCATGGCAAGTACTCTAGAGGTGAGGACTGGATGCTTCTCTTCAAACCATAATTTTCATAGTCCCTGACTATGAAATTAGTATCCGATCCTCTTCAAGGCAGCAGACCTGATCTTCTCCTCTAGTCTCTGAGAAGCGATTCGTGCCTCCACTTCATTAGCAAAGCTGGTACTCTTCTTACCAATGTGGACGGGGTGTCGATCAAAGGCTTGTTTGGTCGTAGGATGTTGAGCTGTAACTGTCCTAAACTTTGAGGCAAAAGGAACGTTGATGTGTGGTCTCTCCTCCTCTTGATGTTCTTCGATATAATCACGTTGGAGTGTAGCAGAGTACATGGCCTGGGTATTAATGTTTAGACCTCCTCGTTTGCTCATCTTTGTATGAGTAAAAGATTATTTATTTCATCGTTTGCGGAAGGTGACGGTAGGCTTAATACCGTTAAGATTACAGATAGTAGTCCGGGGCTTCATCTTGGTTTCAGTGCCAACTGTACCGGTATGAACAAATCGTGGTGGGTTGAGGGGGGTGGGTGCTACTGTATTAATCAGAGGAGCCACTGTATTTACTCCTACAGTAGCCCCAGCTGAGACTAAGGCTCCAACTACTGGGGCATATAACGAAGGTCTCATTCTAAACCCCTGTCGCCTCTTTACATTAAAGAAGTAGATGATTAATATCACCACCAGACCTGAGACAAGTACAGTTAACCATAGAGATGACTTAACTAGAATGAAAAGGATAAATGAGACTATCAGGAGTAAGCGAGTGATAGCGTTCAATCTTTCTTCTTTTGTCATATCACAAGTTGGTACTAACTCCAGGTTCGTCAGTAGAATTGACGGAGAATCTAACCAGAATGGTTCGGGGCTCACCATCTCTTTTGATGGTGTAAATCATTTGATTTATGTTCTTTTTCCGATGATCGAAATCAGAACCCAAGATGGCTACCATTGAGAAGATTAGTGTGATTATTGCGGAGCTGGAGAAGAAGCATGGAGAGAACATTCCCCTTCAAGAGCTGAGACAGTCGGTGGCACAGCTCTTTGAGGGTCTGCCCGACATATCGTCATCATCTCAAGCTGTGGAGAAGCAAGCCAAGCCTGTAGGAGAGCAGTGCTGCGCCATGACTAAGGCCAAGGATCCCAAGCAGTGTTCTAAGACAGGCGTATCCATTGGTTCAGATGATAAGCACTACTGTACGATGCACTTTAAGACTGCTTTCCCCGAGCTGGCGTCGGCACTGCCAGTGAAGGAGAAGAAGCCCGCCACCGAGGGAGCTGGAGCAAAGAAGCCTATCGCTCCCAAGGCCACGGCTGGTAAGGGTAGCATGAACCCCACCTGCGACCACGACATCAGCGGTAAGAACCCTCGTAAGTGTACCAGTGCTGGCAAGATTCAAGCTGGTGGTAAGTGGTACTGTGGTACTCACAGCAAGTCTCATACTGCTGGGGCGGGTACTAAGTCCAACGACGCCAGTGCCAGCAGTAAGATCGCCAAGAGTGCCGAGCTAGAGGCACCCTCCATCCTTATGAATGAGGAGCTTGGACTGGCAGTGGATCAGAACGGACTCTGTTATGTCAATGACTACGAAGGTAAGGGAGTCAGTGTGGTGGGACGTCTGACTGGTAATGTGGTGGTTGACATTACCTCTGAGGATGAGGCCTTCTGTAAGAAGAAGGATCTTCCTATCGTGCCACTGGAGGGACGTCTCAAGATCATCGCCTTGACTCCTAAGGAGCGTGATGCTCAGTTTATGCAGGAGTCAGAGTAAAGATCTTCGTAAGCATACTACACCCCATTTCTACTCAAAAGAGTAGAATAAAAGATTTATCCCTATAAATGACTACTGCCACACGCCAAAAGATTGCGGTGATTTTAAGTTGCGATTATTCAGGTCGTAACCAACTCCACGGCTGTGTCAACGATGGTAATGACATCAGACAGTTCCTCATTAAAGAACGTGGCTTTAAAGCCTCTAATATTACAACTGTCTACAACAGTGAGATGACAGTGAAGGGGATTTGGACGGCTTTGAAAGGTATGGTAGATCAAAGCTTTGCGGTTGCTAAGTTAGGACAGATACCTACAATGTTTCTATACTATAGTGGACACGGCTTGCTAGTCCCCAACAATCGAGACATGGATGAAGATGAGAACAATGCCGACAGTGCCTTAGTCCCGTGGGATCACGAGAAGAATGGCTTTATCATTGACGAACAGCTGTATAGTCGGTTCATTACCCAGCTCCATCACAGCACTGAGCTCTTCATTTTCCCAGACTGCTGTTATAGTGGTAGCAACTTTGACCTCAAGTATCGTTCTATTACTCAGAGAGCGGACGTGGCCAAGCTGGAAACCAAGATTATCCAGCTGAGTGGTTGTCGAGACGACCAAACCTCTGCTGAGATCGGGGGACATGGCCTGGCCACCGCTGCGTTCCTGAAGCTCATGAGACGCATTAACCCTCCCTATTCCTTAAAGACCTTTAAGAAGGATATCGGAGACGTATCGACTCCGGGTCACCCTCAACACCCACAAGTCTCATTCTCCCGAGCTGACATGAGAGGTGATGATCTCTTTGACTGGTTAGTAGCCAATGTGGGAGGTACTCAAGAGAGTGGTCGTAAGATTAAGAAGTTAGCTCGTAAGTGTGTTAGAGAGAACTTCGGTAAGAGGTTAGGTGTGGCGTTGAAATATCTGTTTGGAAACGATCATTGTGCGGTGTTAAGGTAGGTAATAGCTGTAAACAACTATTACCTTCTTAAATCTGGGTTCATGACCGATGTAGTCATGTTGAGGGTAGCTCGGCTACCTTGCTCTTCAAAAAGTATGACGGTCGTCCCCTCCCGGCGATCATCTCCTTCATGATGTTATGAATGTTTAAGGAGGCGTTTACATCACGATTCCACAGTGTCTTACATCTTTGGCAGATGAGGAGACCATGACGATCGATGACTTCTTCCCGCTTCCACGGTCGTGGGTTGTTACACTTACGGGCGTACTCGCACTCACAACTTCCATCCTTACAGTTCGAACAGGTCTTGCTGGTTCGGTGCTCATTAACTAAGAATACTTCGTAACCAGCGTTTCGAATCATCTTATGGAAGCCGACACCTTTCAACGGCTCATGTCCCTTTCGATGCCCGTGCTCGTTCCAGTCCCCGAAACCCACGACTACGTCGTCGTGGTGACCGAAGGTCTCACGGAAGCGGTTCATGAAGTTACTTTCACTTCTCTGAGTGTTACTGTAAGTATTGAGACGAAACTTACGGTAGATGGAATCTTGATAGAATGAACTTAGTTTGTGGGTGACGAGGTTCTTGATACAGAGGTACTTCTGATACTCTGAGGACTGTAGTGACTTGGAATTGAAGGAGTGTCGGACGCCCGTCTCAAGATCGTGAGCTAAGGATGATTCCCACTCTATGACTGTCTTCCCTTCAATACGGCTCTCCTGCTTCCACTCTAAGATCAGGTCACGGTGTTTCTTGATCTGCTGTTCCTTCCGCCGTTGATTCTGGGTGTAACGGAGCTTCGTAACGTTCTTCTTTCTCCGACCATTAGGGTTGTCGGAAACGGTGATGGCATAGAGAAGGTCACTCTTACCCGGATCGATACCCACGACTGTCTTCCCGTTAAGAGACTTGGGGTCGGAGAGATCGGTGATATAGAAACCCTGATGCGTCTTATTTCCCTTCGGATCATTGGTAGTTTCCTTCCTATTCATTATCTCAATAGCTTTAACCTTCATATCCTTGTAACGTTCATGAACTAGTTGTAGTGAAACCGCCACCCCGTCAGTACTAATCATGTAGTTGAAACTGTAAGATCCACGTTTAAAACATCGCATTGTGGTCATGAAGAATGGTGACCATATTTCCTTCTTGTACTGTGCCAACTTGCCGATATACGAACGCTTTGCTGGGTGTAATTTGGTATCCATAAGAAGGTGGTACATTGTACTTGTGTCAATCGTAATATGACGAGGTACTTGAGACGAGCACTGTGGGAACAAGTTGTAAATCTTCATATCCTTGTCTCCAAGTTCTAGCATCATGACGTACATGGGTTCAAGGTAATCGTTCGGATTTACGCAAACATCGTAACCGGTCTTGTGGCGACTCAGCTGTTCCTCGGTGAAGTTGCCAATGACGGTCGTGGCGTATTTGGCAGGCAAACAGATCTTCTTAAAGTCACTAACGTAATGACGGTAGTCGAGTGGCGACTTCATCGGGTTTCCACACACTGATAACACATCATTACGAACCTGCCGAAGAGCGTAGTCATAACTAGACCTCTCCTCTTTGGAGAGCGTCGGTCGAAGAGTCTTGTAACCGAGCCTATTGTAGACGTACCGCTGAACGTACTTATAGTAGTTCAGCTTAATGTTGTTCTGGTAGTCTGTTAAAATGGTATTAGCGGTGTACTCAAATACGTAACTAAGATGAAGGTAACTCTGGGGTTCATCTCCAGGAGCGATCGTTGGTTTGTAGTGACTGTCGTAGAACTCCTTCAGCTTTCGTTTCAAGATGACAGTTTCATGTTTCGGCGGTCCACCTCTCGTAGGAGTAATACATACTGTCTTCATTATGTTCACAATAAGATCGTGATCTATCGTAGGAAACTTTCCTGTCGTTTCTCGTTCGTGTAGTAAGTACATCTTCATGAATTGGTACGTGTGAGTAGTGATCTTGTCCATCCTGGTGACCGCATCGTTGATAATACGCAGGGTTCGTTCATCGGTGACGACGTTGGAAAGGTTATTCTTGATCGTTTTGTAGGGATCAGGTGGTTTCTTCTTCATTATACTACTTAAATGGAGTAATTTAGGTCTCTAAATCGATATAAATCCCTTCTAAAATGCTATCTCTTCCCTCCAAAGAATACGAACTCGCTCCCACCACTCTCACAGAGGGAGTCTTACTGAGAGCTTTGGATCTTAATGCCATCACCTCCAAAGTCTCACCATATCAACGAGACGTAATGAAGAGTCTTCTAACAGCGGTAGGAGGTATCAACGCTGAACAAGCCTTGTTTGACCAACAATCCAACCTTTTCACTGACTATGTCTTCTATGGCACTCGCACTGCTACTCTCTTATCCAGGTCGGGAGAGATATCACAGTTTGCTCAGAGTATCCCTACCTCCTCAGAGTTAACGCTGATGACTGAAGAGGAGCTTTTCCCTGAGCTATTTGCCAATCCAAGCATCCCCTCTAACTACTTTGAGTATTTAACGAGCCGTCTTGACGATGAGTATGAACTCTTCTCATCGACCTATACCAGAGCAGTCTTAGCCTCAGTCCCTCTCAACCAACTAAGCTCCTATTTTCACAAGACACTACTAACCTCCAAACCTGCTAAATACTTTGACAAAGGTAAAGTACACTATAGTCCTTTGATAGAGCTACTTAAACCCATCGTTCAGAAGACTAGTCTGTTATCGTCTAAGGCACAACAGGACTTAACCCTACGATACAAAGCCGAGATGCTACTGTTATAGGTTATTTAACTGCTTCCATCACATCCTAAATGGAAGCCAAAAGCACTGTCAACACGGCCTACACCAGTGCCGGCTTGAAAGGAATTATGGACTTGTATAACCTCTTCCCAGAGCGACTACATGAGACCATCGTCAAGCATCACGCCATCCTCTTTCGGACACTGTGGCGTGAGCTGACTCAAGTGGAGAAAGAGGGAATAGAGGAGTATACTCTGGATGGAGATGTGGACAGTAAACCCTCGGTTATGGGTATCCCCGAGTCAACCTACTATCAACGTAAACTCCAAAACTTGGAACAGACACATGACCAGCTTAGAAACAATAGATTACAAGAAGTGAGCGTCCATGAGCCGGAGGTAGCCACCGCTCTGATGTTAAACTTTGAGAACGCTCATCGCACTCTGACCCAGATCACTAAAGACTTGTTAAGTCAGGCTGTTTTAAAGGAGACAGAAGTGATGAGACGAGAACAAGAGGCTATACTCTTTGAACCCTCAGAGAGTGAGGGTCTAGTCACAGTCCCATTATAATAAATATTCTTTATGGCTATAAAGAATGATGTCCGCCGAACATGATGTCTATAGTCTTTTTCCCGAGCGACTTAAAAAGACCATAGCCTCCAAGCAGAACGAGACCTTCAAGTGTTTATGGAGGCAACTTACACCCTCAGAGAAATTAGAAGTTAAAGAGAACCGCACTCCGGTCATTCTCAGTCGCAGACTTTCAACCACTCCACAGGACTCACCTCGGGTAATCCAAATTGTGTTAGGAGATACAAAAGAACCAGCCTCTGTCATTAGCTCTGAAGGTAATCTCCAAATCACAGTCCCGACAGAGATACACCGCATCGAGAGGAAACTACAGGAATTAGCCTTCAATTATGATCAAAGAAGAATTGCCAGAATAGCTGAAGTCGAGGGTTTAGCTAAGGTGGAACAAGAGGCTTCGGTGGAAGCCTTCGATAAGGCCTATACCTCTTTAATTATGATTACTCGGAACCAACTCTTACAGGCCAAGAGTAAGGCTATATAATTGAGGTGTCAGGTCTCTGAGAGAGGGTATCTTGTGTAGTTCAAAGACGGTTGTGGCCAGTCTGGTGGTTAGCATGTTAAAATCATACTCTAATGAAGTAGTGAGAGGAGTGGTACCAGTGTGAAACTCCTGTAGCTGTCGTCCGATCAAGACTGTGGTAGGAGTGAGGGGGTAGCAGGTTAAAGCGGTGTTAGGTAGTTGTCTTCGAGCCATTAGCGGAATGAAGAGTTGTAGTTGTTCAGAGATGGCTTCTAGGTCATATGAAACGTATGAGTCAGTGTCAGATAGCTCAGTGAATGTATCTCGGAGTTCTTGAAGTGTGGCTTCTCTGGATAAGGCACTGATGAAGCGTCTCCTCCAATCTCTGTCATGTTCGTAGAAGTAGATAAAGGCTTGATGGAGCGGTAGAGGAGAGCCATAGACCTGAAGGTATGTCATGGTGGTTTTAGGAAGCGAGATATTTCTTTATGGTATTTCATACTCTATGTTTACAGAGTATTATATATTCCATCACTCACTTAAATACCTATCAGTCTCTTGATAAGCATGATCTCTTCCACCCTCGACTACACTCCTACCGATTGGTCTAGATGGGACAGCTTTGATCTTAACCAATACTCTTATATCAAGCGTCAGACTCACGGACTACAGTCCACTCCACTCACAGCAACCGGTGCCACCTCGAACCCTCAAGTCATTTACTTCTCAATGTTTAAGAATGAAGCCATTACTTCTTTCTATGAGACAGGTCTGTTAGCCTTTAAGTACCTTCAAACAGCTCCGGGTAGCTTTGACGACTACCCCTATCAGTACCAGAAGACAGGTAATTTCCCAGTTCAGAGTATAGTTAATAAGATGAACTATACTCTGAGTCAGGCCTATAACACCTACCGAACCACTCGGAAGGCTCCGATTCGATACGTTGCCAAGAATACACTTGCTAGTAAGGGTGCTTTTCCGACCAACGTCAGTGTTATGCTTGATGACCAGACTGCTACCCAATTCGATACTGTAGCAGTCGATTTCCGTGCGATGGACAGCACTCAACCAATCATTGTATGGCTGAGTGATTTTCTCACTCAGCACCTGGCAGATCAGTGTATTGATCCCAACCTTGTCGTTAATAGAGCTAATCCTAATGACTGGAGAGGTGCCACCTGGAACCCTTACGGAGTCTGGAAAAATCATGTGACAGGGTTATATGATCAGGATGGACACTGGTGGCAGGCTGGAGATATAGGTTATCTCTATGGTCACTATCTTCATCTCCTTAGCACACCACTCATTCGTCAGATTCGGGTCTCAGCCTTGGCCTCCATTGGGGCTTTATGGACTATCTACCAAAACGATAGTAGGGGCTCGAATGATACCAATATGGCTAACTACTCACTACTTGAGAGTCAATGGATGCTTCGGTTGGATGGTTGGGTCATGAACAATTACATCCTACAGAGATCTCAGGATGAGTTGACAAAGCGGGGAGTGTGGGGTCATGTGTCTGAAGATCTAATGTATGAGTGTACCTCGGCTACTGAAGTGGCTAGTAGGCTTGCCAACCACGGCTTCGGACACTGGTCGCTCTCAGAAGTCAACGCTCAGGTGGCTACATTTGTGTCTCAGCTCTATACGAGAATGACTACCCAAGGTCTTACAGAGTTTTTAAGTGTCTATTCTCTGTACCATCAGAACACTCTATCAGCTTGGCTATTACATTGCCCGGCCACTCAAGCCGTCTATGACCAGTGTTCTGCCATGTGGAAGCTAATCCAACGACAGATGGTAGTAAACTTTCACCCAGCTTCCGGCTCTTTCCCAGGTGCCTCAGGTCGCTCGCATGATCTCTTTTCAGGGTTTCATAACTCACAAGATACCATTGACCAACCTCTATACCTAGCACATGTCCTAAAGGCGAGAGCCAAACCTGCCACAACGCTCAGAGTGGTGACAGGTAACACACCGATAATTGCTAATTTAGCTTTACCAGGTACGTCCTATTACTTTGACCCCAAGTATCCAGAACTCACTCAGACCTATCGTCGCAATGCCTACACCTATAGTCAACTGGCGGGTGAGGGGGTCCTACCTTTTCAATGGGCTACCGAGTTCGTGGCCAATGCTACCACTCACATCAACGAAGATCGATTCTCATTAGTGAGTGGACAAGAGAGATATAACTTCCTTTCACCTCAACTGGCTATGGGACACAGTGGTGAAAACTCGTATATGCTGGGAGGAGGTATTTTCTTGGCCTGCCGAATTAGCGGAGAGAAGGCTCCTCCCGTGGCTGGTCCATTTAGTCAGACCACAGGTCTCCAGTCTCCAGCCAGTAGTTACATTAGATTGATGACTGAGACCATAGGTAACCCCTTTCTTAGACCCAGTGCTTTGGGGATGGCTGGTAATGACGTACAAAGATTAGCACGGAGTGTGGTAACCCAGTATCAGGGATTTATGCTGGTGACTCACATGTTTGCCCCGACTGGTAGTACGACAGTGGCGGAGATGACCTCTGCTCCTTGGAACAGCAACCTAATTCTACCATTGGCAGTCGACTCACTGACAATGGTTAATGGAGTAACCTTATCTACTAAGATAGGGACTGACATAGTCCTGCCACTAACAGAGATGTGTTTTAGTATTCGACATGGCAATGCGGTGATAGTGGTGAGGTTAGTCAGTGCCGATTATTTGGATACTCCAGTGGCAAGGTGGCAGGTGACGGCTGACTCATACTCCTCGGGCTGTGGTACAGTGGTTCTACAACACCGACAGAAGAATAGTTCTACAGTAATTAAGCCTGTGAAGGTGGTGTGGTTGTTCGGAGGAGGTAAGTTTACGTCTCAGACAGAACTAATGAGTCTACAACAACTAATCTACTCGGCTTCTGTGAAACAGGAATACGGAGTGCCAAGTGGTATTTGGGACGAGACCAACCAACCCCATCTCAACTACCCCGACGGGAGTAAGGACGCTCCGATAGGAGAGGTGGGAGCCAGACGCTGGATCACAACGGCTCAGATCGGTAACCTAAAGTTGGGTGTAGATAGAGTCGATGCTTATCTGCCATGGGGTAATAGTCCGGTCTATGGTATGCCGAGAAAGGGACCGATCAATGTAGCTCCTTACTATCTTAAGAGTAGTGTGAGAACAGTGAATGGGGTGGAGGTACTGAAGTGGGGAGAAAGTGCGAGTCGGAGTTTGGCGTTAGAGACTGGAGAGTTGTTTGAGCCTCACAGGGGGCAGGGGAATGTGGTGGTGGGAGGAGATGGGAGTGGGGCGAAGGAGGGGTGGACATATGAATAAGGGTGAGATGCTTGCTACCCAACCCCTTCAAACACATAAAATGGTGTGAATGACAACACTACATACCCTACAATTGTAGGGTATCAATGAATGGATTATGTTGGAAGTTCGACACTTTTTCGGTCAACTTTGAGCTTGAAGAGGTGGCTCGAATGAGAGATCGCTCATAATATAATGAGAGATATCTTCTAATATGTATCCTTTGAACAGGATACATATTAGAAGATATCTCTCATTATATTATGAGCGATCTCCTAAAGAAGATGAGCCGTTATCTGAAACCATTCGCATGCTCCATTCGAGGTCACTGCGTCCCAGATTGGAAAGGTAACTACTCTTCATTAGAAGATTGTGAAAATAACTGCCAAGGCTCCGAGAGTGCGGATCTCATCTATCTTATCCTCTCTTATGATTGGGAGACTGCCAACGATACTACTAGCCTCGACAAGCAGGAGTTGGTCAAGCGAGAGTTCGGATTACGAGTGTCAAAGGAGATGGCTGTAACTATCGTTCATTACCTGTCAGTCAAAGATATTAGATCACTCCTTATCATATCCCCTACATTAGAGGATTATCTCTTCTCGCAGATAGCTCCCTTTAGTATGATGCTTTTAGAGATAGTAATGACGGTTGGATCCCAACCTGACAACTGGGACGCATTAGAGACGAGTCTAAGAAGTAAAGTAGAAGGTATAGTGGGAACTTCGGAACCCGACAGTGTATCTATTAACATATCCTCGTTACTAATAAGAGTGTTAGCCAAAAGCAATGGCGACGTGGATGTAATTGTTGAGCTGGTGAGAGGTTACCTTCCAGCGTTGATGGAAGAGTTCACTGTATAATTTACATTATTCTATAATGTAAGTTGTTAATGTAAAGATAACTGTCGTAGCACTGGGATGTGAAGATACGGTCGTAGCACTAGTAATACTCTCACAAACACAGCTCTCCCAACCACTTCCCCACCACCCCCACCTCAAATTCCCCGCACCCCACTGACCTCGTATAACTCAACAGTGGATTATAGATTGTCAGCTTCTGTAGCTTTCTCCCATACTTCTCAAAGTACAACACCGCATAGACATACAATGAGTAGAAATCCGTCAACTCCGATCCTACCTCAGTTACATAGGTCTTGATGGCGATCAACTCATCGTTAACGATCAAGTTAGCATCACCTGACACAGTCTCGTTGCTGAGATCAGGATTAATGAGGAAGCCCTTACCGCTGAAACTTGCCACATAGTCAAAGATATCCTCTAACATATCATCACTGAGGAAATGAGTAGAGGGAAGGTTAGTATCTCTGAAGGTGTCGCTTCTACCGAACCAGAGACTATGTCCGATACTAGTGTTGTAAATGTCGGGTACAATGTCAGAAGTTGACGTGTCAGGCTTCATATAGACCATATAACTTCTCACTAAGGAGACAATGGTAGGGTTCTGATCCAACCCACCACCGTCACACTGCCCCTTACTATAGAACTCGACCACATCCTCTACACGAGTGTCAACTGCTTCAATACCGTTCATCGCTGAGAAGCGGTGCCTTGTTAGATATGATATGAACTGACCGTAAGGAGCGGGTTCAAAGTGTGACGGTCTCGTGTGGGGTGAACCAAGAGTTTCAAGGGTGATGATAGGATTACTGGAGACTACATGCTGTTTGAAGGTGTTGTCGGTGAGGAGGATGGTGGTGAGTTGGGTGACGCTGATAGGCATTGTGTGAGGGTGTTGAAGTGAAGTTAGAAGAAACATGAAGAAAACAATATGGTCGATCTAATCATGGGTGAGGTGAAATGGGTACTCTAGTAGAGACTAGAGTATAAGTTTGTATATGCGAGCATAAATAGTTATTATACAGTCTAAAATGGTCAGCTGTCCAAATTCGCTTCAGGTTGCCAATATCGGTGGGTGTACAGTGATTAGAGTAAATCCTATTGGTGGCGGTGGCGGTGGCGGTGGTGGTGGAAGTACTGGAAGTAATGGAGCTACTGGGAGTAATGGAGCTACTGGGAGTAATGGAGCTACTGGGAGTAATGGAGCTACTGGGAGTAATGGAGCTACTGGGAGTAATGGAGCTACTGGGAGTAA
>Ga0172379_10006994_pt1 | contig 14843 bp, 10 predicted proteins | sample GrowelOW334metaG_FD_119756 | JGI IMG/M metagenome (GOLD analysis project Ga0172379, IMG submission 119756) | Groundwater microbial communities from an aquifer near a municipal landfill in Southern Ontario, Canada - Groundwater well OW334 metaG | ecosystem: Environmental > Aquatic > Deep...
CGCCCGTCCGCGGACGAAGGCCAGGAAAACGCCGAGGCCGCAGAGCACGGAAACCGCCGCCGCCGCGTACACCGAGCGGTAGCCTGACTGTTGCGCGATAAATCCGGCGACGAAGGGGCCCAGCGTCATGGCGATGTCCATAGCGGCGAAATTTATGGCGTTCGTGGTTCCGCGCATGGGTATGGGGCTGTTGTTCAACATCAAGGCGCCCAACAAGGGAACGCTTGTGCCGAAACCGAGGCCGAAGACCGCGCCCGAGAGTAAAAAAGCGAACGGTGACTGAGCCGCGGCGAGGTTTCCCATACTTGCCGCGATCAAGATGATGCACAGAATTAGAATCGGTTCTCGGCCGAAGCGATTTGCCGCCGCGGTACCCAAACTTCGGACGCTGATAATGGCGGCGGCGGCGTAGGTCGGGAAGAAGAAAGCGATATAACCGATATTCAGCGATTTTCCGTACAATGGCACAAACGCCATCACGCAGCCCATCGCCGTTTGGACGAAGAAGCTTACGATCGCGATGGCCGCGACCACGGCTCCGGTACCGCCGAAGGCGGTGCCGCCCTTTTTGGGGGGACGCTCAAGTGAAGTCTCTTTTGTCCGGGGCGTCTCATAGCGGGTTGCGACCGCGCAGATTATCCCTAGGGCCGCGACCGCGATAGCAAGAGCGAACAAGGGGCGATATCCGGCCGCCGCGTAAAGGGCAAGTCCGGCGGCCGGGCCGACGGCGAAACACGCGGCAAAGCTGATCTGCAATAAACCGAGGCCTTCGGATAGGCGATTGTGCGGTAATAAGTCGGCAAAAATCACGCCTGCCGCCGTAGTCGCGGCGCTGAAGCCGAGCCCTTGAAGCACTCTGAACGCGAGCAAGGGTACGATTTCCGGGAAGAAAAATTGCGCCGTCGTTCCTAAGAAGAATAGGACGGCGCCGCAGATGATCACGGCGCGTCGCCCCACCGTGTCCAACATCCGTCCGAAAATCGGTCTGCCGAGCAGGGCGGTGAACGATAAAATGCTGACCGCGAGTCCCGCCGTCGGTTTGTCGCCGCCTTTGCCGACGATGTATCCCGGCAAAATACTCATCAGCATGATGTGGGACAGATATATGAAGGTGAAGGTTCCGAGGGCGGCGACCAAGGGCCGGCTCCAGAATCGGTCGTTATCGGCCGTCATTTGGTGTTTTCCGCATATTGTATAGATGGATTTGTCCGGCGTTCCAGAGATTGTGCCAGAGGATGTAGAAAGTCGGCCCCAAGGTGACCATCGGGTTTGCGAAGTTCATCGCGACCCAGATGCTGAAAACCGTGTTCTTTTGGCCGAGGGCTTGCGAAGCTTCCAGCGGATATTCCTTTCCCCCGATCAGTCGCCCGAGGGTGAAGTTGAGCGTACAGAGTCCCAAGGATACAAGGCCGAGTCCGATGATATTGCCGAGGGGCGCCTGGTAGCGGAAAATGAAATCGGATGCCGTCGCGCTGACGATACTCAAGGCGACAATCCAGAGCACGAAGGTGATCATCGGGTATTTTTTGATTCTATCATTAAGCGATGGAATTGTTTTCCGAAGAGCCAGCGCCGCGAAAAAGGGAATCATAAGCGTCGTAAAAAGCGGGATGATCAAATCCATAACGCCGTGGACGCTCCTCCCGTCTCCGAGAAACGGCAAGACGGCGGATATGATCAGCGGCTGGACCAGGCTGGAAAGCAGTACCATGAGAACCGCGTAGGCGGGGTCGCCGCCGAGTAACCCGGTTATCACCGGGGCGGAGGTCGCGGTGGGAGTCATCGCCACCAGGAACGCGGCGATAGCCCAATCGGTATTAAAGGGTTTCAGGCACGCATACGCAACGATTGCCGTTAGCGGAGAGACCAATAGAAGCAGGAAATGGGACCGCCTAAACCGGATATTCTCCGTTTTTAAATTGAGGAAAGCGAGAAAGAGCATCGCCATCATCATGTAGCGGACTAAAAATGAAAGGACGTGGAGCCGCGGCAGCAGCGCTCCGATTGCCAGCGAGCCCACAAGGGCCGGCGTTTGCCAGTTTTTATTCATGTGACATCCGGGTCACAGTTATGCATTTCAGAGCTTTTGAGTCAACGGACAAGGGATACCATCCCCGGGTGTCATTCAAAAATATGCTTTAATAAATGAGCAAACCCCATTTGACAATTATCTTGACTCATTCATATAATGCTATAGCAAATCTGCTATAGCGAGTGACAAGGAGCGCCTATGAACGCAAAGAATACCCCCGTTATTACGGACTATAAAGTAATCCCGGTTGCCGGATACGACAGTATGCTTCTGAGTTTGAGCGGAGCTCACGGTCCCTATTTTACTCGAAACATCGTCGTAATGACCGATAGCTCGGGAAACACGGGCTTGGGAGAAGTTCACGGCGGAGAATCGATCAAGGAAGCGCTTGAAAGCTACAAACCTTTTTTGGTCGGTAAGCATATCGGCGACTTTCGCGGATTGATCAATACCATTAAGAGCGGTAACTATACTCACGCGGAAGACGACGGCATGGGTCTCCAAAGCCTGGACCTCAAAAATCTGCGCTTTGTGGTCCACGCGGAAACCGCGGTTGAGTCCGCGCTCCTGGACTTGGTCGGCAAGTTCATGGATCTGCCGACGGCCGCGCTCCTGGGCGACGGCATGCAGCGCGACAAGGTGCTCGTGCTCGGATACCTTTTTTATATCCAGGATTCGGCCAAGACCGACCTACCCTATCTGAAAGAAGACGACAGTTCGGTTAAGTGGCACAAAATTCGAAGACATACGGCGATGACTCCCGAGTCGGTGGTTGAGACGGCCTATGCGGCGAAAGAGCGCTACGGTTTCAAAGACTTCAAACTCAAAGGCGGTGTTCTCAAGGGTGAAACCGAGATTGAGACGATAAAACTCTTGAAGAAGAACTTTCCCGACGCCCGTATTAATATCGATCCGAACGGCGCCTGGTCCCTCAAAGAGGCCATTAGTCTTTGCAAGGACCTGCATGGCATACTCTCCTACGCCGAGGACCCCTGCGGCCCCGAAAATGGTTTCTCCGGCCGCGAAATTATGAGTGAATTCAAGATGGCGACTAACCTGCCGGTGGCTACGAACATGATCGCGACGGACTGGCGTCAGTTTCACCACTCGGTTGTTGAGAAGGCGGTAGACATCCCTCTGGCTGATCCGCACTTCTGGACGATGAGCGGATCGGTGCGCGTCGCTCAGGTCTGCAACGACTGGGGTATGACCTGGGGTTCGCATTCCAACAACCATTTTGATATCTCATTGGCCATTTTCGCGCATACGGCGGCCGCGGCCCCGGGCAACATCACGGCGATGGATACGCACTGGATCTGGCAGGAAGGCCGGTCCCTCTGCGAAAATCCGATGACAATCGAAGGCGGTTATATCGCCATTCCGAAAAAACCGGGGCTCGGAATCGATATCGATATGGATAAAGTGATGGAAGCTAATAAGTTGTACTCCAAGCTGAGCCACGGCGACCGAGATGACGCGGCGGGTATGCAGTACCTCATCCCGAATTGGAAGTTCGACAGCAAGAAACCTTGTATGGTACGATGAGAGCAAATATGCTGGATTCAATCAACGAAAACGACCAAACGATCACCGCCGCTGAGCGTGTCTACCGGATTTTAAGAAAAAAAATCGTTTTGAGCGAATTCGTTCCGGGTAAGCGCTTGGCAAGGCGAAAGCTTGCCGAAATGACCGGCGTGAGCCAAATCCCGGTTCTGGAGGCGATGAAGCGTCTGGAACAGGAAGGTCTGATCGAATACAAGCCGCGCTGGGGCTGTGTCGTGGCTACCCAAACTCCCGACAAGGTCAGGGACCTCTACGCGCTCCGTGAAGCGATCGAATGTCAGGTCGTTCGGATTTTGGCTGTCGGCATTTCAGCAACCCGATTGAAAGAGCTTGCCGATATGGCATCCGAAATCGATAGAATCCGCGAATCGGGAGAAGCCGGTGATCAAGCAGCCGAATTTCATAATCTTTTCCATGTTACGATGGCTGAATATACCGGTTGTCCTTCATTGGTGGAGCCGCTCAAGCGGGTGAATTTATTCTGGCTTCTATACAAAAGCATTGGAACGGCCCGGCGGAAAGTCACTTACACACCCGGCTGGCATACAAAGCTGGTGAACTCGATCAGAACCGGAAATCCCGAAATCGCCGAACAAACGATGCGCGAGCACGTCAACGGCGCCTACCAGACGCTTATGCAGGCGTTAGTGGAAGACGGGACGCTTGACTAATTATTTCGTTATTTTTTTATTCTTTTAGTTGCGGATCCGTTTTTCATCGCTTATCCTAATTACATCTCCCTAGGCATGTGCATCATCGCGTAGCTGTCGTACGCGAGGAGGGCGCCATGGAGCGGACCGAGGGTCAGCGCGTTGATCGTCTGGATGCGGTTTTCGATCGGTACCGGGGAAAACCCGGCGCCTTGCTCGGGATTTTGGAAGATGCCCAGGAAGCGGACGAGCATCGTCATCTGAGTGAGGATGTCCTACGCCTTGTGGCGGAGCGTACGGAAACACCACTTTCCCAGGTTTATTCGGTAGCCACCTTTTATTCTTTTTTCAACCTCACTCCTCAAGGCCGGCATTGCATTACGGTGTGCCGCGGAACCGCGTGCCATACGCGCGGGTCGTTGGCTTTGCTCAAAGAAGCGGCCGCCCGGCTCGGCTTTCCCGAGTTCGATGAGAGCGAGGAGCCGTCTTTCACCACAGCGGACCGGCAGTTCACGATCCGGACCGTCGCCTGCTTCGGACAATGCGCGCTCGCGCCGGTTGTGCAGGCGGACGGCGTCATCTATTCGCGGATTACTCTCGGACGCCTCGCCGTGCTTCTGGATAAACTCAGGAAGGAGGGCCCGAAATGAAGCGCATCGAAAATTTGAAGGCCCTTGAAAAAGCCGCGGCCGCGGGGCGGGCGAAACTGCTGCCGCCTATGACGCGCATCTGCGTGGGTATGGGCACTTGCGGGATTGGCAATGGGGCGGACTTATTGTTCGCCGCGCTTGAAAAGGCCTTGGCTAAGAGCGGCGCCGCTTCAGTCGGCAGCGGTACTGTCATGCTCAAAAAAGTCGGCTGCTTCGGCTTCTGCGCGGCCGAGCCCTTGGTGACGCTCGCCGTGCCCGGTCGGCCGATCCTCCTTTTCACCGAGGCGACTGCGAAGGACGCAAACGCGTTCGTCGAGGCGGCTCGGGACGCGAAAGCGTTGGAAAAAATCGCCGGCCGCGCGGCCGGAAAAATCGATACATGGGACTTTAAAACCGCCGAGATCTCTTTCTACAATCACGCTTCGAATCCGCGCGCTTCCGGCGGGGTTGTATCGGACAACAGTTTTCCGATGGTGCGACCTTGGAACGAAATCCCCTTCTTCAAGGGGCAGGAAAAGGTAGTGCTACGGAACGCGGGCTTGATCGATCCGGAGGATATCGAGGAGTTCCTGGCGGTCGGCGGTTATTCTTCCCTGGCGAAAGCGGTGTTCGGCATGAAGCCCTCCGAGGTCATCGACGAGGTGGAAAAGTCGGGATTGCGGGGACGCGGAGGCGCGGGTTTCCCGACCGCGCGGAAGTGGCGGCTGCTCGCCGGTCGTCCCGAAACCGCAAAGTGGATTGTCTGCAACGCGGACGAGGGCGACCCCGGCGCGTACATGAACCGTAACGAAATAGAGAGCGACCCGTTTTCCCTTTTGGAAGGTATTACCCTCGGCGCCTACGCGACCGGCGCTTCCCAAGGCTTCGTCTATATTCGCGCCGAATATCCGCTGGCGGTGGAGCGTCTGCGCAAGGCTGTCGAAACCGCGCGTGCATACGGCTTCCTCGGAGACCATATTCTGGGCACGGATTTTTCTTTCGATATCGATCTGGTGCGCGGCGCGGGTGCCTTTGTCTGCGGCGAAGAAACGGCCTTGACCGCCAGCGCGGAAGGGCTGGCGGGGCGGCCCGTTCCCCGCCCGCCTTTCCCCGCGGAGAAGGGATTCCGCGCGCAGCCCACGAACATCAACAACGTCGAGACCTGGTTCAATATTCCGGTCATCCTGGCCAAGGGCGGGGAATGGTTCTCCCGAATAGGTACGCCCAAAAGCGCGGGGACCAAAGTGTTCTCCCTGGTCGGCAAAGTGAAGAATACGGGGCTGGTCGAGCTGCCGCTGGGTACTAAGCTTGAAAGGATGGTCTACGAGATGGGCGGCGGAGCCGGAGCGCATAAGCGCATCCGCGCGGTCCAATCCGGCGGACCTTCGGGCGGCTGCATTCCCGCGGACAAATTCGACGCGTCCATCGATTATGAATCCCTGGCGAGTCTGGGCGCGATTATGGGTTCCGGCGGTATGGTCGTGATGGACCAGGACAACTGTATGGTGGACGTCGCGCGCTATTTCGTGTCGTTCACCGCCGCCGAATCCTGCGGTAAATGCGCGCCTTGCCGGGAAGGACTGTCCCAGATGCTCCGCATTCTGGGCGATGTGTCGCGCGGAGAGGCTTCCTACGCCGACCTGGACGAACTGGAGCGCATCGCGCGCGTCGTCAAGGATTCCGCGCTCTGCGGTCTCGGCCAAACTTCGGCGAACCCGGTGCTCACTACGCTCAAGTATTTCCGCGAGGAGTACGAGCGTCACATACGGGACAAGCGCTGCGACGCGGGCACCTGCGAAAACCTGTTCCAGGCGCTCTGCGAAAACTCCTGTCCGCTCCACATGAACATCCCCGGATACCTGGCGTTGGTGAAGGAAGGGCGGCTGGAAGACGCGTACGAACTCACCGTCCGCGACAATCCACTGCCGGGCACGCTCGGCCGGATTTGCCACTTCCACTGTTCTACCCGCTGCCGCCGGGAAACCTTGGACGACCCGGTGCAGCAAGGCGAAATCCATCGCTATCTGGCGGATACGATGCGGCAGACCGGACGGGATGCCGCCGTATGGAAACGCTTAGCTGAGGAAAAGAAGCGCCCGACGGGTAAACGGATCGCGATCGTCGGCGCGGGGCCCGCGGGACTCGGCGCGGCGTTCTACCTGAGCCGGCTCGGCCACGAGGTGACCGTCTACGACGCGCAGGAGAAAGCGGGCGGTATCCTCCGCTACGGCATTCCCGCGTATCGGTTGCCTAAAGAAGTTCTGGACCACGAGCTCGGCGTCTTCGCGAAACTCGGCGTCCGCTTCACTTTCAACACCAGGATAGGTGTCGACTTCTCCCTGGGCGATCTGGCGAAGGCCAACGATGCGGTACTGATGGCGATCGGAGCGGAAGCGGATAAGCCGCTGGGCATCGCCGGCGAGAATCTTCCGGGCGTCCATCCCGGTTACGAATACCTGGACCTGTTCGCGCGGAAAAAGGCGCCGAAACTCGGCAACCGCATCCTCGTCATCGGCGGCGGCAACGTCGCGGTCGACGCGGCGCGTACGCTGTTCCGACTCGGGAAGGATGTGACGGTGGCCTACCGTCGTACCCGAAGCGATATGCCCGCCAACCTCCACGAGCTTGAAGGAGCCGAGGCGGAGGGCGTCGCGTTCCGCTACCTGTTGGCGCCCAAGGAAGCGATCTCCGGGAAAAACGGCCATGTATCGATGGTTCGATTCGAGGCGATGGGGGCGGGCCCCGTGGATCGGTCGGGACGTCCGACCCCGGTGCCGACGGGGAAAATCGTCGAGCTTCCCTGTGACGATGTGCTCGTCGCGGTGGGCGAACGGGTGGATTCGGCGGCTTTCGCGCGTGAAGGCGTTGCCGTCGGAAAGGATGGCCGCATCAATGCCGATCCCTTCACCCAGCGCATCGGTATGCCTAACGTCTGGGCGACGGGAGACGCGGTGACCGGTCCCGCCACCGCCGCCGAGGCGATGGGAGAGGCAAAACGAGTGGCGAAGGAAATCGACAAGGCGCTGACCGGTGAGGACCGCTTCGCGTCGTTGTTCAAGGATTTCGGCTACGGTCAAGAGATTCCGCCTGAACCGGAGGGCAGCCGCAAGAATCGGCCCCGGCATTTGCCGCCCGACCAGCGTCTGCGGAATTTTATTGAGATCAACCAAGGGTACGACGGGGATCAGGCGATCAGCGAAGCCCGCCGCTGCCTGCGCTGCGACGTTCGGCCGAACGCCCGCAGTCCGTGGCGATAGGAGGCAGCGCGATGGAAAGCGAAAAGGTTAAACTTACGATTGACGGCGCATCGATTGAAACGGCTTCCGGAACGCGCATATTGGACGCGTGCGCCGAGGCAGGGATACAGGTGCCGAGTCTCTGTTACTTGCGGGGAGTTTCCTGCTCCGCCTCCTGCGGAGTCTGCGTCGTGGAGGTCGAAGGCGCGAAAAGCCTGGTTCGTTCCTGCGCGCAGAACGTCGCGGCCGGTATGGTCATTCACACCAATTCCCTACGGGTGCAGCAAAGCCGAAAGGCGATCGTGGAAATGCTTTTGGCCAACCACCCCGCCGACTGTTTGACCTGTATCCGCAACGGCTCCTGCGAACTCCAGGAATTAGCGGAACGGCTCGGCGTCAGGCGCGTTCCCTTCCCGCGTACCCGCAAGAAACCCGCGCTTGATGACGGCGGGTACACCATCGTCCGCGACAACGACAAGTGTATCCTCTGCGGACGCTGCGTCGCTGTATGCCGGGAAATGCAGACTGTCTCGGCCATCGATTTTTCGGGACGGGGCATCAGGACCCGCGTGGCTTCTTTTATGGACCAGCCGCTTCGGGAATCCGCCTGCGTGTCTTGCGGGCAATGCACCCTGGTATGTCCTACCGGCGCGCTTTCTGAAAAAGACGAGACGGACGAGCTTTTTGCGGTGATGGCCGATAAAGACAAGATCGTCATCGTGCAGGTGGCGCCCGCGGTGCGGGCCTCTCTGGGCGAGGCTCTCGGTATGCCGCCGGGAAGTCTGGTGACCGGCAAGACCGCCGCGGCTCTGCGCAGGATCGGCTTCAATAAGGTGTTCGATACGCAGTTCACGGCGGACCTCACGATCATGGAGGAAGGGAGCGAGCTGCTCTCCCGTCTGAAAAACCACGGATCTCTGCCGATGATCACTTCCTGCTCGCCAGGTTGGATCAGCTTTATCGAAACCTTTTATCCAAGCCTCCTGCCTCATCTTTCCACCTGCAAAAGCCCCCAGCAGATGTTCGGCGCGTTGGCAAAGACCTGGTGGGCGGAAAAAGCGGGCATCGACCCATCAAAGTTAGTCGTCGTGTCGATCATGCCCTGTACCGCAAAGAAGTACGAGGCCAAACGGCCGGAGATGCGGGACGCTTGGACCTGGTGGAAGGAGAAAGGGCATGATTTCCAGCCGTTCTTCGACGTGGATTACGCGCTGACTGTTCGGGAACTGGCGCGTATGGTGAAGCGCGTAGGCGTCGACTTTTCCCGTCTGCCCGATGAGGAATTCGATGCGCCGCTGGGAGTCTCCACGGGCGCCGCTACAATTTTCGGTACCACCGGCGGCGTCATGGAAGCCGCCATCCGAACCGCCTACGAATTGGTCGTCAAGAAGCCGTTCCCCGTCTTGGAACTTGCCGAAACCCGCGGCATGGAAGGCATCAAAAGCGCGGAATTGGATTTGGACGGTAGGAAGCTGAAGGTTGCCGTTGCGCACACTCTCAAAAACGCGCGCAAAATCCTGAATGAAATCGCGGCGGGAAAAAGCCCCTACGCATTCGTGGAAGTGATGACCTGCCCCGGCGGCTGCATCGGCGGCGGCGGTCAACCCGTCGCGGTAACCGACGCCAAACGCGCCGCCCGCCAGTCCGCCGTCTACGTCGAAGATAGGCGTCTACCCATCCACAAAAGTCACGAAAATCCCGCGGTATCGGCATTGTACGCGGAGTTCCTCGGAGCGCCTCTTGGACACCTGAGCCACGAACTTCTGCACACCGAATACAAAAAAAGAGTGGTGTGAGCATGAAAAAGACTGCGGTATTCATATGGCATGCCTGCGAAAAACCCCAAGCTCGCTAGTCCTCGGACCAGTAGGTCCTGCGGATCCGCTCGCTCGGGGTTTTTCTCCGGCGGTCCAAAGAAAATATTGCTGTCTGGCTTCTTAGGCCCGGACGTCTACTTTTTTTGCATCGATGTCCGCTAAGGTCGCTGCGCCGGTCATCAGCATGGCTTCGGCTAATTCCGCGCGCACTTTGTCCAGGTAGAGTTTGGCACCTTCGGCGGCGGCGCCGTAGACGGCATAGGAGAAAGGTCTTCCAATCAGGACGCCGTCGGCGCCGAGGGCGAGGGCTTTGAAGACGTCTAGGCCGGTGCGGAAGCCGCCGTCGATCAGGATCGTCAATTTTCCGCCGACGGCGGTGACGATTTCGGGGAGTACTTCAATCGTTGAAGGCGTCTCATCCAGCACGCGGCCGCCGTGGTTGGAGACGACGATGCCTTTGGCTCCGGCTTCCAGGGCTTTTTTGGCGCCTGCGGCGGTCATGACGCCTTTGAGGATGAAGGGGATGTGGACCGATTCCACGATTTTTCGCAGCGCGTCCACAGGCATCGGCGAAACCGATTTGCCCTGCGCGGCCAGGATGGTGAGGCCGGCGGCGTCTATGTCCATGGCGAACGCGAAGGCGCCCGCGTCTTCGGCCATTTTCGCTTTGATGATCACTTCGGAGAGGCTCCACGGCTTGATGGTCGGAACGCCGCAACCGCCGAGTTTCTTGACCACTTCGATGGTTCCCTCGTACACCTCTTTCTTGATGCCGTCTCCGGTGAAAGCGGCGCTTCCGGCCTGCCGGCAGCCGTCGAGCACCGCAGCCGAATAGGTCAAATCGTTATACGCGTCGCTGTAGTGTATGGCGACAGCGCCGATGGGCGCCGCGAACACCGGCAGCGCGAATTCCTTGCCGAAAAGCACGGCTTTAGTCGATACGCCTGTCGGATCGTATACCGTGTCCATGCGCAACCGTATCTTTTTCAATTCCTGATAATTGCGGATAAAGCCGAGACCGGTTCCCTTGCCGCCCGGGCCGGGAATGACGCCTTTGCAGGCGACGCCGTTGCATTCCGGGCAGACTTTGCAGTACGGCCCGATCGATTGTTTCGCGTTCTTCAAGACTTCCTGGTAGGTCAATTTGTCGCTCCTTGAGGAAATGAGTATCCAGTATACAAGGAGGAGGGCGGTTTCGGCTAGAAAACAGTCTCAATCCTCTCGGCCAGGCGGAAGATTGAGACTCTGGTACGCGTATCCGGAATTATTTTTGTTTATTTAAGAAATCAAAAATCTGTTCTAATGATCGAGCCCAAGCGGTGGTATGCAAGCCTCCGGCGCTCCAGAAGGTTTTGTAGTTCTTCAAGTACGTTGCGAGTATGGCGCTGTTCTTTTGCGCGATGTCGAATCCGTATTCGTCTTCAGTGCCTTCGACGAAGAAGAGTGGTTTGTTCACGATATTTGGATACGGATTCCCGTTCATGATGGTCAGGTTAGGCATCATACCGGTAACGACGAGCGCTTTGAAGGTTTCGTGGAATTTGTTGCCGAGGAACAAGGTTCCTTTGCCGCCCATCGAATTGCCCATGAGGAAGATTTTTTTCCGGTCGATATTGTACTTCTTCAGGACTTCATCGAATCCCATCATGAAGCCCTTTCCGGACAGAATGCGCAGCCCTTTTTCAGCGTCGTTCAAGGCTGTTCGCGTCGGTTCGGTCATGTACGGAATATTATCGGTATCTCCGTAATTTCCCGCCACGATATAGGCGTTCGGCGCGACCAGTATGTAGCCGTGCTTTTCCGCGTAATCCTCGATCGGCTTGATGTTGTAGATGGGCTCGTATGTGTCGGTGAACCAATAGTCCTGATTCACGGTGTTCCCATGCACAAGCAGGATCATCTTATTGGGCACTTTCGGATCATACGTTGTCGGAATGTACATTCGGTAGGACATGGTTCGCTTTCCTTCCTCGAACCAATAGGTATCGTAGATGAAGCCGAATTTTTTACCGCGAAGTTTCCCTTCCAGCAATCGCGTACGCCGTGGGGGAACCTGCTCCAATTTGCCCTGGGTATATCCGATAGTAACGAATTTGTCGTTCAAAGCGGTATCTTTCCCGAATGCGGCGGACATAAAAGCGGCGACCGGGACGCAGATTTCATCATCAATGATGCGAGGCGCTGCCGTTAGAGTCGCGGCGGTTCCCGCTACATCTATCCCATTCTCGTCGACGGTCGCTTTTACTGTTTTTCCGGTATGTTCCACGGAAAAGCGGTCGCCGTCTTTGATTACTTTGAAATCAGGCGCATAGATTCTTTCCAGGTCGAAAAGGGAAATGTAGACGTCTTTCGCGTCCGCCGGTTTCGCTTTAACTTTCAACGGAAAAAGATAATCGTCCATAAATGCGAGCGTCGCTTCGGCTTTAAAGAAGTTCGTCGCGTACTTGTAGGAGTAGTTCAAACCCGGAGCTTGTTTCGGCTGAGCCGTAAGATTGACCATGACCACCGCGGCTCCCAGGAGCAAGAATGCGGTTTTTAATACCTGTCTCATATTTTCCTCGCAGAAAAAACAATTGGATTCTGCTTACAGATAGATCCGGAACCCGTATTTATCTGTAAGTTAAAGGATCCAAAAACCTATATCCAGGATCCATAATAATCAGGTTTGTTCAGATGTCAAGCTTATGCAAAGCATTCGGCGAATAGGGTGAGACAGAGCGATCAACTTATCGTTTTTTATTGACAGGTCAAAAATCACATGTTAGGATTATTTTATTGGATCCAAAATCCTATATCCAAGATGAAAATCACTTTTGCGCTTTTATTCTGACAACGCTCCGAAAAAGTTCAGCGCGTTGCATCGTTGCCAACAGGGGGACAAGTATGTTGAAGTTGAAGAATGCGGTTCTTTTCGCCGTAGCCCTATCTCTCGTTTCGTTCGGAGCTTCCGCTCAGACGAAGGTAACCAAACTCAAGCTTGGCCACGTGGCCAGCGCGGAGGAGCCGTACCACATCGCGTCGGTCAAGTTCGCCGAGCTGGTGAAAGCCGGTACGAACGGCGCCTATGAAGTGGAAATCTATCCGAACAGCCAACTAGGAAGTTCGCGCGATCTGATCGAAGGTCTCCAAATGGGTTCCGTCGACATAACCTTGACGACCGCCGCTGTGCTTTCCGCTTTCATTCCTAAGTCGCAGGTCCTCGAGCTTCCTTTTATGTTCAAGAGCAGAGATCACGTCTATAAAGTAGTCGACGGTCCGCTGGCCAACGAGATATACGCTGGCGCCGAAGGGAAAAAGCTGAAGGTCATCAGCACCTGGGAGAACGGTTTCCGCAACATAACGAACAACGTCAGGCCGATCGTGACGCCCGCCGATATGAAGGGCATCAAAATCCGCGTGATGGAAATTCAAATGTACATCGATATGTTCAAGGCGGTCGGCGCGAATCCCACGCCGATGGCGCGCGGCGAAGTGTTCACCGCTCTGCAGCAGAAGACGGTGGATGCCCAAGAGAATCCGATGGGGCAGATCTATTCTTCCCGCTTCTATGAAGTCCAGAAATACCTGACCCTGAGCGGCCATACCTATTCGCCGGAGGTCGTGGTTTTCAGCCTCGGCACCTGGAAGAAGATTCCCGCGAAATACCAGGAAGTCATCCTCAAGGCCGCCACCGAAGCACGCGATTTCAACCGCAAGCTATCCGCGGAGAAGGACGCTGAGTTCATCAAGCTCGTGAAGGAAAAGGGAATGCAGGTTACCGAATTGACTCCCGCCCAGGTCGCTGAATTTCAGAAACTGATGACCCCCGTTTGGGAGAAATACTACAAGGTCATCGGCAAGGAACTGATCCAGAAAATCTCAGGAGCCAACTGATTTCGGCAGCTAGGGACCGGTCTTCGCCGGTCCCTTTTTCTAGGAGGGGTATTGATGGAAGCCTATAAGAAATTTGTCGGCAAGCTCAACTTCGTCGCCAAATCGATCACTTTCGCCACGCTTACCGTGATGACGGTCATGATCGTTCTGCAAGTTGTCTTTAGGTATGTGCTGCAGAGTTCTCTCAGTTTTTCGGAAGAACTCGCTAGATATATGTTCATTTGGTCCGCTTTTGTCGGTACGGCGATCGCCTTGAGGAGCCGCTCTCATGTAAGCATCGAGATCATTGTCGCGAATCTGCCGAAGCCGATCAAACGGCGCGCTATCGCCGTTACGAACTCGCTTTCTTTTATTTTCTACGCGCTCCTTACGATTTTCGGCTTCATTATGATGCTCGATACCGCCGAGCAGACGTCTCCGGCGCTCGGCATCAGCATGGCTCTCGTATACCTGTGCGTCCCGATCGCGGGCTTCATTCTTATGGCCAACGTGATCGTCAACGCGTCCGAAGAAATCGCCGACCCGGACATCATTAAGAGCGAAGGAGTCGAATGATGGCAGCTCTTATTCTTTTCGGGACCCTGGTCCTGTTTTTCGTCCTGAACCTTCCGATCGGCGTGGCGCTGGGGCTTTCTTCGGCGATCGCCATTCTGCAGTCGGGCTTGCCCCTGACCCTCATTGTTCAGCGAATGGTCACGTCGAACGATTCGTTCCCGCTCATGGCGATTCCCTTCTTCATGCTGGCCGGGTCAATCATGACCTACGGCGGCGTCTCCCGCCGTTTGGTGGCTTTCGCCGACGCCCTCGTCGGCTGGATGACCGGCGGCCTCGGCATCGTGGCTAACGTGGCCGGTATGTTCTTCGCCGCGATCTCCGGTTCTTCCGCCGCGACAACCGCGGCGGTCGGATCGGTGATGTTCCCGGAAATGGAAAAACGCGGCTACGAACGGCAGTTCTCCGCTTCCATCATAGCCGCGGCCGGTATGACCGGCATCATCATTCCGCCGAGCGTGGTCATGGTCGTCTACGGCGTTGTCGCCGGC
>Ga0172379_10006995_pt1 | contig 14843 bp, 12 predicted proteins | sample GrowelOW334metaG_FD_119756 | JGI IMG/M metagenome (GOLD analysis project Ga0172379, IMG submission 119756) | Groundwater microbial communities from an aquifer near a municipal landfill in Southern Ontario, Canada - Groundwater well OW334 metaG | ecosystem: Environmental > Aquatic > Deep...
CGAACCGCGAACACTCCAATCGGTTTCCACCGATCGGCGCATCGCCAAAACCACTTACGCAGTCTTGACCTTACCTCGCTCTATCCCATCCCTATGCACTGTGTTAGATCCCTGCTTCCAAAGGTCAGCAACTTCCATGCCAACCCCGGTGCATCCTTGTAACATCTTTTCTTTTTTTAATCAAGCTCAAATCGGCAAAATCATTTTGCTTTTTTATCTTGCTTACACTTGATAAAAACGCGAAACAATCTTCAGTTCATCACAGAAGCGCACATCGCATTTTCATGCTTTGTTTTTTTGCGCTCAATCAGTTTAACAGATCCGCTATCGACTCGTCAAGTCTTTTACGTTTTTTTTCTACTTTTCTCAGCTGCTTCTCTTTCGCTTGGTCATTTCCAGAACGAGGAGCACTCTATCGAAGTATCAGATCTTAGGTCAATAGAGTTTTTAGCGAATTCGCTTCAAAGCGCACTCTTTTCGCGCAAACCCAGAATAATGTCTACTCCTTCAGCAAAACCGTAGCCAAACGGCTTTGCTGTAATAAAAGCTGGCGGAGTTCTCAATAGCGAACCATATTTTAAAACATTAGAAACGCCACAAGCCAAAGGAAATCTTTGAAACATCGGTTCGTCGTTTGGAGAATCTCCAAAAAACAGAACCGATCGATCAATTTCCGCTTTTTCTATCCCGAGCACCTCAGTTAAAAAGATCTCGGACATAGAAAGCTTGTCATAAGCGCCAAACCATGCGTTGACATGAATCGAGCTTAGTTTCGCCGAGGCTCCCGCCGCTTCGCAGAATTCCTTGATACGCTTGGCTTCCTCAAGCCCAAGATCGGGAGGCTCTTCGGCAAAATCGAGAGCCAAGTCGAAAAGCCGATAATCTTGATCTTTTGCGATTCGAAGGCTCGGAAAAAACTCGCGAGCCCTAGTAGCGAGATCGGCCAGTCGACCACGCGTACTTCCGGGGTCTGGAGCTTCCGGATGGAAAAGCCTTTCCAAACGTCCGCTCTTTTGATAAAAAGCAAAAGCCCCATTCTCGCCGACCACTCCATCGACTGGCCATTGTCTAGCGATAAGATCGCACCAGCCCGCCGGCCTTCCCGTCACGGGAACGACCGCCAAACCCGCCGCGCGAAGCCTCCATAAGGAAGAGTAGGATTCCTCAAGAAGAAGTCCGGCTTCGGTTATCGTATCGTCGATATCGAACAACACCGCACGAAGTCCCTGGGCCGCCGCGGGTCCCAGACTCGCGAGAGATCTCATCGGTACCTCCGAAAATTCTTGGTAAATTGACTAGCCCGCGCGCAGGCGGTATAGTCGAAGGATGAATCCTGCGACTCTTGTTACGGCGCTTCGTATCGCGCTCTCGCCGCTCTTCTTTATCCTGTTTACCACAACCGTACGAAATGGGGTAGCATCGGCGCCAGCGGTTATCGCTCTCTGGCTACTATTCGCGGTGATCGAAGCTACCGACTTCATTGACGGACACGTCGCACGCAAGACAGGTTCGGTAACGGAGCTGGGGAAGGTTTTCGATCCCTTTGCCGACTCCTTCGCGCGACTGAGCTACTTTCTTACCTACGTCGTCGCGGGGTTGATGCCCGGCTGGGTTTTCCTTTTGGTCATGTATCGCGACTTGGGCGTATCCTTCGTTCGACTCCTCGCCATGAGAGAGGGCATTGCCATGAGCGCGCAACTTTCGGGAAAAATTAAAGCCTGGATCTACGCGGTTGCGGGAGGCGCGGGACTCCTGCTCGTGTCCGTTCGAAGTCTCGCGCTTGTGGAATGGGAAACGGCCGCGGAAATCGTGGCTTCGGTGAGCTTTTGGGCCTGCGCGGCTACCGCGGTTTGGACGATGATCGACTATGCCGGCGCCTATCGCAGGATCGTCGCGAAAAAAAAATAGCAGCATGCGCGATAAATTGGCGAATAGCATTCTCCTCACAACGAGTTCATATTTTATCGTTCAGTCCGTGACTTTCTGTGGATTTGCCATTCCAGTGGGGTTTTTCGACCGCTATGGCGCGGCTTTCCTGGGAGTATCCCTCGCTTTTCATCTTTTCCTTCTCGCGCTGCTATTCCGCTTCAAGGAAGACTTCGTCATCGAGGGTAGCGGGGAGAAACTAGAACGGATTAATATCGCGAACAGAATAACGCTTCTGAGAGTGAGCAGCTTGCCTACACTCCTCTATCTAGTAATAGCGGCAAAAGATTTCAGAATCCGAACGGCCCTCCTCGTACTCGTTGTGATCGTATTCGGGACGGATTTCGCTGACGGCTACGTTTCCCGAAAGCTCAAGCAGGTCACGCGAGTGGGAAGGATGATGGATTCGGCAAGCGACTACAGTCTTCTCATTGTCCTTACGATCATTTTTTATTATTATTACCTTATTCCAATTTGGTTTTTCGCCCTGGTGGTCGGTAGGCTTGGGATTCAATCAATCTTAATGACCATTCTGGTAATAGTTCGGAGAAAAATCGAACCTAAAACCAGCTTGATGGGCAAGGTAGCCGTGGCGGGCATTATGCTCTTGTACGCTGCGGAGCTTCTCAAGCTCGTCGTCGGCATCGGAGCTTCAGTGCCCGTGCGCATTTTGGAGTTCGCGATCGGCTTCGTCGTATTCGCCAGCATCGCCGACAAGATCGTACTTTTCGCGCGAGAGCTGAGCTTGCCCCCGAAACGGAACGATACAACCGGTACTGAAAAATAAGGAGACCTGCATGGCCCTCATTAAAAGCGCTCTCGAGCTCGCGCTCGAAAAAACCAAGGATCTAAAAATGGACCCGGTATCCGCGGAAATCGCTTCGCTAAAGCAGGAAGGTAAACGCGCGGCGGGGCAATACCTAGACGATCCCGATTCGTTCGACCTTTCGAAAAAAATCGATTCCTATCCCAAGGACAAACGAAAAGCCTTCAAGGAAGGCGCTCACGATATACTCGCCTCCAGACTCCAACTGCCGGCTAACGAAACCGGGCTCGCCACTATCGATAGTATCGGACGAGGCTACGCGGCTCTTACAAGCGGCAACGGCATCCTGGGAGGAGCGGCTGGAGCGATCGCCGAGAAAAAAGTCCAAGCCCTCTTTCAGCAGCTTGGCGGCTTTGTTCGAAAATACCTCGAGGACATGAAAAACGTGGAACAAGTAATCCGAAAGCAATGGGCGCCCAAGCTTCGAGAAAAAGAAAGGGAAATGGCGGCGAGGCTCGGTCAGGACATACGGCTCGATCCGATGGCCGATCCCGAATTCTCCGCCTTCTATAAACAGAATGTCGGCGCGGTGCGTCAGCAATACCAAGCCGCCCTCGATAAGGCGAAAAAAGACCTGGCCTCCATGATAGGGCTCGGACAGGACGAATAGCCCGTCGCCTGATTTGGCGGCGTTGGAGACGTTCTTCCGCGGCGAATCCGGACGATTATTTCGCGGATCGGCCGAGCACTACGAGAAGCAAAGCCGCGTCCGAGCTGCGAACGCCCGGCGCCCGAGCAGCCTGCCCCAGGTTGAGCGGCTTAAGGGCGGATAGCTTCTCGATCGCCTCGGAGGAGAGCCCCGGAACGGCACGATAGTCGAAATCATCCGGTATTCTCCGGCCTTCGGCCCGATCGAAACGCGACGCCAGCCGATCTTCCTTCGCCTCGTAGCCCGAATATCGCGCGTCGAGGAAAGCCGTTTCGAAGAGCTCTTCGTTTCGAAACGCGGCGATTTCGGGGAGGAATCGAGACGCTTCGCCGGTGACTCGAGGATCGCGCAACGCGTCATAGACAGCCTCGCCCACGTGAGGCAAAAGAGCCGCGTCGGCCTCAGCCTCCGTTCGGGTTATTCGGCGCGTTCGCAGAAGCGCTTCGATCTCCTCCACGGCTTTTCGCTTGAGCGTAAAGCGCTCGACGCGCCGCTCTCCGGCAAGGGCCAGTTCCATGGCGCGCGGCGTCAGCCTGCGATCGGCCGTATCCTGCCTGAGGGCGAGTCTCCGCTCCGCGCGGCTCGTGAACATGCGATAAGGCTCGGATGCGCCCTTGGTCGTGATGTCGTCGATGAGGACGCCGATATAGGCTTCGCCCCGACCGACCACGAAGGGATCGGTTCCGTCGATGAAGCGCGACGCGTTTATCCCCGCCACCAAACCTTGGGCGGCCGCCTCCTCGTAGCCCGACGTCCCGTTCGTCTGCCCCGCGGAGAAAAAACCCGCGAGCCTCTTGGATTCCAGCGAGGCCTTGAGGTCGAGGGGATCGAGATAATCGTATTCGACCGCATAACCCGGACGAACGAGGATAGCCTCCTCGAGCCCCGGAATGGTCCGTATGAACGCCTTCTGCACCGACTCGGGCAGAGAGGACGAAAGCCCGTTCAAATAGAGTTCGTCCGTATCGAGCCCCTCGGGCTCCACGAAAACCTGATGACGCTCCCTATCCGGGAAACGCATAACCTTGTCTTCGATCGAAGGGCAATAGCGCGGTCCTCGACCGACTATCTTTCCACCGAATAGCGGCGAGGTTCCGATGTTCTCGCGTATGACGCGATGGGTCTCCTCGGTCGTGAAAGCGAGGTGGCAGGGAGTTCGCGGTCGATCCACCTCGTCGTGCATGAATGAGAACGGCCGCGCCAGCTCCTCTCCGCTTTCTACCTCGAGCCGGGAGAAATCCACCGAGGAAGCCTTGATCCGCGCCGGCGTTCCCGTCTTTAGCCTGCCGACGGGAAAGCCTCGTCGCGCGAGGGATGCGCCCAGGCCTATCGCCGCGGGCTCGCCTAACCTTCCAGAACTCGCGGAAAAATCGCCGATGAATATTCGGCCTTCCATAAAGGTGCCGGAGGCCAGCACGACCGCGCGCGCGCCGATCCGAGAACCGCGTTCGGTGAGCACTCCCGCGATCCGAGGGAGGGAGGCTTCACCGCCCTCTTCCACGAGCAAATCGACGACGGTATCCATGAGAATCACAAGTCCCCGCTGCCGCTCGACCGCTTTTCGGGCGAGCGCGGAATAGAGCGCTTTATCGGCTTGGGCGCGCGGGGCTTGCACCGCGGGTCCTCGCGACCGATTGAGCATGCGGAATTGAATCATCGAAGCGTCGATGAGGAGGCCCATCTCGCCGCCCAACGCGTCGATCTCGCGCACCAGATTGCCCTTGCCAAGACCGCCTATCGCGGGATTGCATGACATGCGTCCGATCGAGTCGGGGTTTTGGGTCACGAGGAGCGTTTTCTTTCCGAGTCTGGCAAGCGCGAGCGAAGCTTCGATGCCGGCATGCCCGCCGCCGATCACTAGTGCGTCGTATTCCATTCACATCCCTATTTGCCCAGGCAGAATCTGGAGAATATGGCTTCGAGTATCTCGGGTGAACTTATTTCCCCGGTGATCTCGCCCAGGGCGTCGGCCGCGTCGCGAAGATCGACCGAAACCGCGTCCAGGCCAGCGCCGGACTCGGCCGCGCTGGCGGCTGACTCGAGCGCGCGGACGGCGCGATCCAAAAGAGCTTTTTGCCTTTCGCTCGCGACTAGAGCTTCCGTACGAATAGCGCGCGCCTCCCCGCCGGCCGATTCCGGCTTGCGCTCTTCCCGTCCGAGCAATTCGGTAATACGGGACTCGAGCGAGGCGGCAAAGGCGGGGAACCCTTCACCGGTCGAGGCGCTCAGCCCAAGGAAACCAGCGGGAACCGGCCGCGCATCCGCCGCGTCGACCTTGTTCCAGACACGAATCGCCGCCGGTATGGAATCGAAAATGGCCTGGTCTTCTCCGGAGAGGCCAATTCGCGCATCCACGAGATGAATGGCTATATCGGCCTCGGCGAGTAAGCGACGACTGCGCTCGACACCTTCTGCTTCCACCGCTTCCCGGGCTTCTCTCAGTCCGGCGGTATCGATAAGGCGTAGTTCCACGCCGCCGAGTTCGACGGCGGCCTCTATCCAATCCCGAGTCGTTCCCGGTTCAGGACTGACGATCGAGCGCTCCTCGCGTAACAAAAGGTTAAAAAGACTTGACTTGCCCGCGTTCGGCCTTCCGGAAAGGACGGCGCGCAGTCCATCGCGATACAAGCGCCCGGTTCGGTAGGTAGCCGCGAGCGCGGCGAGCGAATCGCGAACGCGGTTCAACGCAGCCGGCGGCACGGCATCCGAGGGCGCGCCGTCTTCCTCGGCGTAATCGAGACGAACTTCGGCCTCAGCGAGAAGTTCGAGTAGCTCGCCTCGCGCGTGGACGATCCGATGCGAAAGCCCGCCTTCGAGACGGCGAAGCGCTTCGGCGCGCGCGCCTTCGGTACCTGCCCGAGCGATCTCGTCGATGGCTTCGGCTTCTATAAGGTCGGTTTTGCCGGACAAAAACGCCCTAAAGGAAAACTCGCCCGGCAACGCGGGCGCGAAACCGGCGGCTATAAGAACCTCGAGAGCGCGCCTAATCACCGCTTGAGAGCCATGGAAAGAAAATTCCACAAGATCCTCGCCGGTCGGGCTTTTCGGCGCGCGAAATATAGATACGACCGCCTCGTCGATTATTTCCTTCGAGCTTGCGTCCAAAAATGCACCGACTAAAAAGCGACCGCCACTCGCTTTCCTTAAAGCCCCCGGCCGAGAAAAACAGCGCGAGGCAAGGTCGATCGCTCCAGGCCCGCCCGCCCTGATGACAGCGAGTGCGGAACGGCCGAGAGGCGTGGCGAGAGCCGTTATGGGCATCGGTGGATCGAGGTAGCTTCGGGGCATAATCGACGCGAACATAGCCCGCAAAGGGCGCGCTCCGCAAGAGCGCGGCGCGGAAGCTTCGAAGTTCACTAAAAGATGATAATAGCGTTCTCTTGACATGGATCGGTTCGAAGCGGAGAATTGGCCTACGGGTCTTTCGTATCGCTCTCAAAGCACTATTGGCAGAATTCGAAGCCCCGCACTATCAAGGAGGAATAATGAAAGCCGGAATGAAGTTACTAGCGGCCTTGCTCGTCGCGGCCGCCTTATCGCCGCTTGTCGCTCAAGCCCCGCAGGTAAGCGAAAAGAAAGATGTCGCGATTTTCGCCCTCGGTTACTACGGTTATAACATCCCGGAGCAAACTCTCGGCAATATCGATATGGAGATCCAAAAAGTCTTCGTAGACTTGGGACGCTTCAATATTCTCGGCTATACGCAAAGACTCTCTTCAGGCGGACTCCAGGAATTCATCGAAACCCTAAAAAAGGCCAAAGAAGCCAATTTCTCGATGCCTGAAAAGTATCAATTCGGCGAAGCGATCCTCACCGAAGCGGATTTCAATAAGCTTGTCGGTGCCTTTATCGTCGCCGCACCCGTCGTGGCGAACTTCAATTCCTCCTTCAATAGCAAGACAGGCTACTGGGAAACGGAAATCAAGACGAACGTGACTTTCGTCGATGTCGCGGGCGGCGGAAGCGTCATGGCGATCGCCCAAATCACGACTACGGGTCTCGACAAGCAAGATGAGAACAAATCCATCTCCGCGGCGATCGAAGGGATTCCCATGCAGCTCCAGTATGAGATCCGCAAGATTCCGGCTTTCCAGATCAATACGCGCATACTCGCGGTCTCCGGCAGCGAAATCAAAATGCAGCTCGGCCAGAATATGGGCATTCAAAAAGGCGACGAGTATTCGGTAATAGTGGGCGGCATGGTAGAAGGCTTCAAGGATGAGAGCGAAAAGGGCCTCGTAATCATCAAGGAAGTCGGCGCGGAAGTCTCCACGGGACTCGTGCTGTATTCTTCAGCGAAACTGACCAAAGACATTCAGCTTCGAGAAATCGCTCGCCTTGGCGTCGACGCCGAGCCCTTCGTCCACCTTGTCAGCGGCACCAAGCTGGATTATTCGGGTGGAAGCAGCGGCTCGAATATTATAATCGGCGCGCGAGTGCCCCTTACTCGTGGTTTCTTCGATATGCGACCTTTCGCCTCGCTGCAGATTCCCGTCAACGGCATAGGCACATGGGGAACGTTCTTCATGGTTCCCATAAACGCGATTGTCGGCGCTGAGTATAATATCTACTTAGGCAGACTCACCTTAGCGCCTTACGCCGGTGCCGGTGTCAGCTATATCTATGCTGGGGAAGCCACCAGCGGTACAACGACCGACACCTCCGACAGCTTCTTCTCTCATTACGGGGCGCAAGCATATGTCCGGGTTTCTTTCCTCGTCACAAGGGACATTAAGATTTTCGCGGAAGCCGGAGGCGAATACTGGTTCGCCGCGAGTACCATATACTCGACGTATGGCGGCATTGGTTATGGCGGCGGAGTTTCCCTTAAAATGTAGCACCCCGGCCCGGCGCAAAAGCCGAATCGGGAGCTAGTGGTTGGAACCCAATTAATCGCCTTTAGCGCCGCCTTTAAGGCGGCGCTACTTTTGGGCGGTAAGGAGCGCATATGGACGACACGAATCTATCGAATCTCGATCTATCCAGCGCGAGAGAATACATACTCGCTTTCGCGACAGACGCAAAACGCTATGAAAAAGACATAGCTCAGGCCGAGGCCGAGCTCGCGCTATGGAAATCCCGTATCGCGCTTGCCGAGCAAAAAGCTCAGGGGGAATTGGCTGAGGCCGCTCGCTCGAAAGCCGCGCAGGCATCGGAGAAATTATCAGTTTTAATAGCCGAAAAGGCATCGCTCGATTCGAAAGTCGAAGCGATGAAGGGACAGCTTTCATCGATACGCGCGCGTGAGCGTGGAATCAACTCGGATCAACTGCTGGCGGAACTGCAACTCATGACCGGAGACCTGCTCGAACCAAACGCCGCTAAAACGGAAAAAGACATCGCGGCTTTGGAAAAAACCAGCGCTACCGAGTCGGCCCTCGATGCCCTAAAAAGGAAAATGGCGGGACAATGATAGGCTCGACGATTCTTCCCAACGAAAAACGTCCCCTGCTATTCGCGCATCGCGGCATCTCATCGGAAGCACCCGAAAATACCATGGCCGCTTTCAAGCTTGCCAGGGATTTTGGAATCCCCGGAATCGAGCTGGATATCCATATCACGAAAGACGGTAAGCTAGCCGTAATCCACGATCATGATACTGGTCGCGTGGCGGGATGTCTCGAAAATGACGGCACGCGCATCCAGCCAGGTAGCTCAGCTAAAAATCGGGGAGTTTCAATAGAAGCTTCGGATTGGAAAACCCTTTCCGCGATAGATATTGGATCCTGGAAAGGCTCGACGTTTAAAAACGAGCGAATACCGCTTCTATCGGATCTATTTGAGGAACTGGGCAATGCGGTCTATTTCGATATCGAGCTCAAGTCTACGACAAAAGCCGATTTAGGGCTCGAAGCCGCGGCGGCAGCCTCGATACGCGCTGCCGATGGAGGTCGCGGCCTTGCAGAGCGTTGCATCGTCTCATCCTTTAATCCCTTCGCGCTCGCTCGCTTCAAAGCGATCATGCCCGAAATAAAAACGGCTATAATCTGGTGCGAAGACGAGGGCCTGCCTTACTTCCTTCGCCATGGAGAAGGCCGATGGCTCGGAAAAGTGGATTTTCTTAAGCCCGCGCAAGAGAAAGTCAAAAAAACCTCCTCGTTTCGATGGCGAAAACTAGAAGGCTACGAATTTCTTCCTTGGACCGTAGACGATCCCCAAGAAGCCCAAAGGATTCTCGCCGTCGGTGCGTCGGGAGTCGTTTCCAATCGGCCCCATAAATTATGCTTGTCCTAGCCCCAAACAGCATGCGGAACAAGCTCCGAGTCGGAAAGTTTTTACCCGCCAATTTAGTTTCTTTACCGCGACGGGAAAATTCGCTCATCGAATAAACTATAGCGAAACGAACAGTCATACATAATCAAAATGGAAAAGCCGGACCCACTTGGATCCGGCTTTTCCATTACAGCTAAGCAATCCCGCTGCCAAGTCCCTACTTAAATTAGGGGTCAAGGCAAGGAGGAAAGAAGGTCTTTAGCGATCGCGCTCAAACCTAAATCGCGGTATGCCGCCCTTCTAGCGGAGGCTTCGTCGGAGGCCAACCCGCTCGCGATTTTTTCCGCCGAATACAAAATGGAACCAGTAGCGATTTCGAGAACTTTTACCGTCGCCTTGGCGTTGGCTATATAAGTTCCGCCTTCTTTGCTTACGCTTACAATTCGCGCGGCGCCGTACGCGATTCGCTGAAATTGCGTAGCGGCTTTAGTTGCGGCAAGCACAGCCTCATCGTCCATGGCAACAAGGTTCGCCGCGTCGACGACGAAGCCCTTCACGCTATATTTCTCTTTAACGAGGGCTTCGACGAGACCTGCTTGAGCGGAACCGCCAGGAACGACCGCTCCAGCCTCATCGACGTCGACGATCGATATGGCCATTGGAACATTCCGCGCATTGGAGCTAACTTCGTAGGGTAGCTCTATATATTTATTCTTGAATTCGCTCGCCAACGCTTCCCTGTATGCCGCGTAGCGAGCGGGCAATCGATCGAGAAGATCCTGGGAAGACTGAAAGTCTATTCTCACCAACAACTTGGCCTTACCGACGAAATCGGGAGGAGGCGGGGAGTAGCTCATCAAGCCAGTCCCGTCTGTCACCGCTGTCTCGGTCTTGGAGACGAGGCGTGTGCCCTGTTTGCGCTGGTAACTCACCTGGAGATTCGCGCCGGCGATCCCGGGGGCGTTCGATCCTTCGCCTGAGACGAGTCGAAGCTTGAAGGGCTGAGGAAAGGGCTGACTTACAAATGCTTTATAGGTCTCGAGGCCCATCTTGTCGAAGCGAATTTTAGAAAGCGCCGTAGTCGCGTTTTTTACGTTTCGGTCCATTTTGAGTTCCGCGTTGTCTATGTCGGAACCCGATGCGGCTATCGCGGCCTCTATAAATTTTCGCACCGCTTCGTAGTAGCGACCTTGTTCCAAAAAGGCACGGCCTTCGGCTTCCGGCTTGGCGACCGCGTCTTCCTTTTCCTGGAATAGCGCGGCGATTCGGCGCTTTTCTTTTTCAAGATCGGCGGTTATGTAAGAAGCGAGAATATATACCGTAGTCTTGTTGGCTTTTTTATCCGTATAAACATATTTATCTTTCACCAAAAAACCGGACAAACGGTTGTTCGACTGAGTAGTGACGGTTTGCTTGATCTGCGCGGCATAGCCTTCAAGCGAAGCGACGGCGGTCGCGGAAGAATCCACATTAACCTTCACGCCGATATATTGCATAATGCTGGAAATGAGGTTAGCTACCGCGTCATCGGTAGCCTTAGGGATTTCAGTCGCGGTCGCGCTGGCATAGCCAACAAAAAACGTATTAGACGCGTCAGCCTTCGGCGTATTGAGAGTCCAATCCGGAGCTTTTTGCGCGGGCGCTGTGGCACACGACGTTAAAGCAAAAAGGAGGATTAAGAGGTAAGAGCTTTTTATCCGCATCCGAGCGCTCCTTGATTATTGCCGCTAGTGCTTTCGGCTTCGGGACGAGAGGCCGGAGGACCTTTTAAGATCCGCCCGCCCGGGGCTCCGAATCCCTTATAAGGACCGCGGCCCCATGAAGGGGCCGCGGCCTAGGAATCAGCTACGAGTTCTCAGAAGCCCTCGAAGAAGGACTGCTGCACCATATCCATGGCGCGCTGTTTTTCGGGGGTCTTGGGCTCGTTGGCGGCTTCACCGGAAAGAATCTTCTGAAGCTGCTCTTCGAGAATAGCCTTGTCGATAGCATAGAGCTGAAGGACACGGTATTCGTCATGATCGAAAACGTTCGGCTTGTCGGCCTTGAACCAGCGAATCTGCACCCACCAGTCCGCTACGCGGCCAAAACCGGCGAAGCGCACTTCGGAAACGCTCTTTACGACGCGTTCCATATAGGTTTCGATCTTGTCCTTGTCACCAACCTGAGCGCCGGCAAAGGTATCCTTCACGCGGAGCGAGAGATAGCGGGCGAGTTCGGTATCGGCGTTCAACCGCTGAGCCGCGAGGCTCGTGCCTTCGAGATCTCCACCGGTGACGTCGACAACGACGATGAATTTGCCGTTGTACTCCGGAAGCTTCTCGACGACCTTGGGACCATTGATGGCAGCCTCGACCCACGGCGGCGGCATCTGAACACCAAGGGTAGTACCCTTGTGCTGCAGAATCTCGAACTTAGCGACGGTCTTGGGACCGGCGGGCGGGGGAGCGCTCGCGCAGCCAACTACCGCGACGAGTGCCATCACGCAAGCGAGGACCGTTAGAAACTTCTTCACGTCAACCTCCTGTAGTCTTTCGATAGACATAAAACTTGATACTATCGGGGTAAAAGCGCCCCGTGATTCACAATCCCGTATTGAACGTGAAGGACTTGCCCCGCATGTAGACAAGATAGACGTCGGGGATGCCGGCGCTCGAGCCCGCGTCGTAGACCGCGTCTTCCACTTTATCTCTACCCTGGAAGGTATACAGATAGAATTTAGTCTCGTTGGGCGAATACGAAACCTGCTCAACCTCGCGGATCTTCTTCGAAAGCGCACGGCGAAGTTGGCTTACGATCTTGGAGTCGGGCGTCTTTTGGAGCACGAGCTCGTAACGCACCCCGCGGCCCAGGGAATTCTTGATTAGCTCCTTGGCTTGAGTGGTCATTTTCGGCATCGCGGTCCAAACTGACGCGGCAATAGCGTTGGCGACCGCGGCATCCATGGAATTGGGGCTGAAAGCCGGCTGACTCATAAAGGCAACCGAACCAAGCAGGCCCGCCGTCGAAGTATCGAAAATCTTCATCGATCCCTGCGCGGAGGCATAATACTTGCCGTCGCGAGTCTCGCTCGAAACGGCAAAGTCCAATTCCACGTATACGTCGGCGTTGAGCTTTTGCGCGATGAACTGAATAAGATCCATGCTGCCGCCGGTTTCGGCTTGAAAAGCGCTTGCCTGATCCTTTTTGTTCTTTTCGATCTGGTCAAAATCGATCACCGAAAGACCCATCTGTTCGATTAGAAATCGGTTTGCTTGAGAAACGGCTATTTTAGCGAAACGAGGGTCGACCTTCGCTTCATCGCTGTAATAGACCATGTAATTCAGGCGACCGAGATAATTCTGAAGATAAGCCTGCTCCGCGGGACTGAGTACGCCAGGCGCGGGAGGAGGCTGGTCGGGCGATTCGACGACGGCCGCGACAGCCGGGGCGGGAGCGGGAGTCGGCTGAGGAGCTGCCGGAGCGGGCGCGACTGGAGCGGCACCGGCGTCCAAGCCTCCCTGAACCAGAGCTTTCGCCCTTTCCTGAGCGGGATTAGGCCCCGCGGGTGCCGCAGGCGGCGGCGCGCTCGCGCACGAAGCCAGAAAAGCGATAGAAAGAATAAGCACCGAAATAGGCACTCTTGTTGACATGATCGCTCCTTGTTTCGGACATTTAGTTTAGCACACCGACATGAAAAAACCAAATCTCGCACAACTTCCGGGCAAAATACAATCGAACCTCGAACAAAAGTCATTCTAGCCGAGTCGTAATCGCTAATCAAGGGAAAGAAAAGCCTAATAGCGAGGTTTCAAAATAGGAGAGCGATTCTTTTCCTCGCCGTGGAGCCGTACAACTCCACGGACGATCGTATGGAAAGACTATATACGGATGACATTAATTGGCTATCCAAATTCATCAAGGAGAAACGCAAGCTTCTAGCATCTGGAGAAAACTTGAACGGGATGGAGACTAAAATCGAACCGGTGGAAGCCGAAATTTCGATACCCTCCCCGGAAGGGCGAAGAATAAAAGCCGCTAGCCCGGCTTCCAAATCAAGCCGCCCAAGTATCGTACCCGTTTCGGTGATCACCTGGCCCTCATCGTCGACGATGAAAAACCGAACGGGATCCGATTCGGGTAGATAGTCGACCCTCAGCGTCGGGCGAACGCCCGTGTATCGGGCCTCGAAGAGGATAGGCTTCTCGAAACGCAGTCCTTTAGCATAGGCGAGCTCCGCGGCGGGAGACAATTCGACATCATATCTAGAATACGAAACAGAACCCCGCGTATTTAAATTCTTCACATCGTCAAGGCTTTCGAAGCCTTCGGCCATGACAAGGTCCAGGCCGTGCCTGCGCTTCAAAGAAGCATAATAGGCTAAAGGCGGACCTTGGGCGCCATCGTCAGAGATAGCGATAGCATCGTAAATACCCGTCACCGCGCCAGTTCCACCGACCTTTAAATTGGCAGCGCCGGCTATCAATACGGGAGGCAAGGCGGGAGAAGCGAATCGTTCGCCCGCAATCGTCCAATAAACCCTATAGCCTTCGCTTACGGGCACGAGAGAAACCATGAGATCGGTTTGCCCTGGCCCTACCGCCTTACCTACCCGAGAACGCGCTACATTGGAACCTGACCCGATCTCCAAGAAAGGTTGTCCCGCTATCAAACCGAGCCGCAAGGCGGTAGTCCCATCAGAAGCGGTCATTTTTACGATATCGCCGGAGTCTTGTTCGGTATAAACCCGGGCTAAAATCGAAAAGGGGGTAGCCTTGGAATCCGAAGAGGGTAAAATCACCCCCTTGGCTAAAAAGCCAGTATCGACGCCAAGCCTATAGCCGAACCCACCCGGATACGCATCCAACTCAGGCGAGCCGAAAGAAAGAGGCTCTGTATCTCGCGATCGCGTCCCGACATCGGCAAAGTCACCCTCGAGCGGGAAGAACGAAATAAACCGCGCTTTATCGCCGTATTCATCGAAAGTTCCCGCGGGCGGCGATTTTACTAAAATCTGTACTTGCTGATTCCAAGGAGACGAAATGGTATATCCACCCGTCGGAGGAGGAGCGGGATACAGATCTACGGTGACTTCGTAGACTCCGTCGGCCGATGGGGCCGGCCAAACGACTCTGTTCAATGAGGAAGACAGCGGACCCTCGGCGAAAACCTTGCCTTCGAAGCTCCACTTTAGCCACGGATCGACGACCTCATCAACAAAAAGGGCTGAATCCGTCGCGGCGGAATTTAGTA
>Ga0172379_10006996_pt1 | contig 14841 bp, 10 predicted proteins | sample GrowelOW334metaG_FD_119756 | JGI IMG/M metagenome (GOLD analysis project Ga0172379, IMG submission 119756) | Groundwater microbial communities from an aquifer near a municipal landfill in Southern Ontario, Canada - Groundwater well OW334 metaG | ecosystem: Environmental > Aquatic > Deep...
ATCAAACCATCATCATACATTTTTTTAAACATGGTTCTAACAGCCAAATTTCTTTCCTCATCCCAAGTATAAGCTTCTCTATTCCAGTCCAAACTAGAACCCATTTTACGAACTTGATTACGAATATTATCTTGTGAATTCTTTATATAATCTTTTACTCTCTCAACATATTTTTCTCTACCCAAATCATTTTTTGTCTTACCTTCTTTGGCCAATTGTTTTTCTACAATAGCATTGGTCGCGATCGCAGCATGATCAGTACCTGGTATCCACAAAGTTTTCTCTCCTTTCATCCTATGATAACGTATCATTAAATCCTCTAAAGCCAACATCATCGCATGACCAACATGAAGTGACCCAGTTGCATTAGGTGGAGGTAAAACAATTGTAAAAGGTTTCGCGTCTTTGCTTGTTACACCTTTCTCAATACAAACATCAGGATTAAAAAATCCACTTTCTTCCCAGCGTTTATAGATATCGTCTTCGTATTTTTGTGATTCGTAGGCTTTTTCCATAATGATAGTATTTTACAAGATATTTTAAAAAAATACAATAATTAGGCTATTTTTAGCCAAAAACTTGTCCACATTGGGTAATATTTGGCTATGTTGACAATAATTAAAGCTTTTGATATAATCCTATATCGCTTTGTCTATCCCCCCATTATGTTTATTAGTATATAATAAATATTGTAGGTGCGATTGATCAACCATAGCGGGCAAACGAATGAAGACGAATTGGTACCACAAGGGGTGCGGGGGTAGTGTCGATACAGAAATGGAACAAGGACCGGAGGGCACAGTGTGGCTGCACTGCTGTTCCTGCCGAGGACACGACCTGTACCCCAGCCAGTTGCTCGAAAGGAAGGTCCAGCCGAACACCCCGATCGAGCTGCGGTACAAGGCGAGTGAAGAACTGCCCAATGAGCCGCACAGGCTCCCTCGCTAACCACCAACTAGGAGACTTGGCACTGTGCCAGCTCCCCAACCGAGGATCGGAAAAAATGTTCTTTTAAGGAGAAGGAGGGGCAACACTTAGCAGACAATATTTTGTTTGCTGAGAAAGCCAAAAAATGTGTCATTAAACGAAACCGAACAAATTAAAAAATTGTTGGAAGATAAAAAAAATATTTTAATTACCTTCCGCAAAAATGGCAATGATGCGATTGCTTCGGCAATTGCTCTGTCTTTATTTTTGGAAAAATTGGGTAAACGCGTCGATATTGTTTGCCCAGATTTTGTTTTGCCCAAGGCTTTGGACTTTTTACCAAAAGCCAAAGAAATTCGTCCTAACTTTCCACACTTACAAAAATTTGTGATTAATTTAGATATTGAAAAAACTGGCGTGGAAGAATTAAGTTATGATATTAAAGAACAAAAATTAAGATTATTTATTACCCCTAAACAAGGTTTTTTAACCCGTGACAATGTCCACACTGCTCAATCTGATTTTAAGTATGAATTGATTTTTGTTTTGGACACCCCAGATTTGGAAACACTCGGTAATTTGTACGACAACAATACCGAGCTTTTTTATAAAAAACCAATTATCAATTTAGACCACTCTCCTGCCAACGAACACTTTGGACAAGTAAATTTTATTGATACCACGGTTTCTTCTACAGCCGAGGTTATTTATAATTTAATCAATAATTTAGAAAGCCAATATTTGGATCCAGAAATTGCCACGGCTTTACTTACTTCCATGATTATTAAAACCAAGAGTTTTAAATCACCCGATATCAAACCTCAAACTTTGGACTTAGCTAGCAAATTAATTAGCCTAGGTGGCAAACGTGATTATATTGTACAAAATCTTTATCACACCAAATCTATTACTACTTTAAAACTTTGGGGTACAGCTCTTACTCATTTACAACAAAACGTAGAACTTGGTTTGGTCTACACTTCACTTACTCGTGATGACTTTTCTCGGGCTGGCGCAGAGGTAGATGATTTAAAAGATATTATTGATGAACTAATTAGTAATTCTCCGGCTGCCAAAATGATTTTACTTTTATCCGAAACCCCGGAAGGAAAAATTACTGGCATTTTTACTTGTGAAAAACAATTTGATGCTCTCACTCTCTTACGACCCTTCTTCCCCACCGGCCACAAGCAACGAGTCACATTTACCATTAATGAGGGAAGTTTAAAAGAAGCTGAGGAAAAAATAATCGCGCAAATTAAAAAGACTGCAGTTTAAACTACAGTCTTTTTTTTAAATTAAATCAACGGTCTTCCTGTCATTTCTGGGGGTTGCTCCACACCTACCGCTTTTAAAATAGTCGGTGCTACATCGGCCAACATTCCTACTGGACTAATTAAACTTAGATCCCCTTCTGGTGCATCGCCCGATGGCCCAGCCTGACCTTGATAATCATTGCCAATTACCAAAAATGGTACAGGGTTCGTAGAATGTTCTTTGTCCATTTCTCCGGTTTGCAAATTTATTACTTCTTCGGCGTTGCCATGATCTGCAGTAACAAATAACAAACCATTTTTATTTAAAACATATTCAGCAATTTTACCAAGATTTTTATCTACCACTTCGGCACTTTTGATTGTTGCTGCCAAATCTCCGGTATGACCTACCATATCCACATTGGCCAAATTAAAAATAATTACATCGTGTTTACCTTCTTCTACGGCTTTAATAACTTCTTTGCTCACTTCCTCGGCCGACATTTCTGGTGCTTCTTTAAAAGAGACAACTTTTTTGGAAGGAATTAAAATTCTATCTTCTCCTCTAAATTGGTCCTCCACTGTACCATTCAAGAAAAAAGTAACATGAGCATATTTTTGAGTTTCGGCTAAATGAATTTGTGTTAACTCAGCCTTACTCAAAACCTCGGCCAAACAATTGTGTACCACCTGTGGCGGATAAGCAACCAATACTGGAGTTTCTTTTTCGTATTCAGTCATGGTTACAAATTGCAAATCTTTTATATACTCTCTTTCAAATTTAGAAAAGCCTGGAATTACCACCGCCTGTGTTAATTGCCGAGCCCGATCAGGACGAAAATTAGCAAAAATTACTGCATCTCCCGAATTAATTTTACCGACAGGTTTGTCTTCTTTACCAATAACCACTGGCACAAATTCTTCGTCATAAATTTTTTCTTTGTAAGATTCTTCAATAGCATCTAGTGGATCCTTAAAATATTTTCCCGCTTTACCCAAAACAATTGCTTGATAAGCTTTCTCCGCTCTATCCCATTGGTTATCCCTGTCCATGGCATAAAACCGCCCAGAAATACTAGCAATTTCGCCACATTTATATTCTTTGGTTTTGGTAATTAATTGTTTAACAAATTCTACACCCAAATCATATTTGGTATCACGCCCATCCAAAATTGCATGAATAAAAACTTTTTTAATTTTATTATCACTGGCCAATTTTAACAAGGCATATAAATGATCTTGGCTGGCATGTACATTGCCAGGACCTAAAAGACCAATCAAATGTAATGCTGAATCATTTTTCTTTACATGTTCAATAGCCGATAAAAAAGCTTTATTATTAAAAAATTCTCCACTAGAAATTTCTTTGTTAATTCTAGGCAATGACTGATAATAAACTCGACCAGCACCAATATTTAAATGACCTACTTCGGAATTTCCCATTTCCCCAAACATCAGGCCAACCTCATTACCCGAAGCATACAATGTCATGGCTGGATACTCATGTAAAAAACGTTTAAAATTTGGTAATTTTGCACGAGTGAGAGCATTACCCGGAGAATCTGGTGCTACTCCCCAACCGTCAAGAATTGCTAAGACTACTGGTCTATTTTTCATAATTCAAAAATTTCACTGCAAGTAAATTAAAACAAAACCTTTCCCGTCATTTCTTTCGGCTTTTTAATATTCATTAACTTTAAAAGTGTGGGAGCCACATCAGCCAAAATCCCGGGTTTAAATTTCAGCCCCTTGGCATCTTTACTGATTAAAATCAAAGGCACAAGATTTTTGGAATGTTCGGTCAACATTTCATTAGCTACCTCATTAAACATTTCATCAGCATTACCATGATCAGCAGTAATTAATACTTGACCTTTTAAATTCAAAGTTGTTTCTACTATTTTTGACACTGAATTGTCTACTGCTTTGATTGCCTTTTTGGCCGCTACTATATTGCCGGTATGTCCCACCATGTCGGCATTAGGAAAATTAACACAAATAAAATTATAAGTACCTTTGGTTAAATAATTTACAATTTTTTGGGTAATTATTTTACTATTCATTTCTGGTTTATCGGCATAAGTATAAATATTGGCTGATTTTATAAGTTCACGTTTTTCACCATTTAAAGGATCCGCAAAACCACCATTAATAAAATAGGTTACGTGAGCATATTTTTCGGTTTCGGAAATATAAAGTTGACGATAATTATCTTTGATTGCCAAAGGTAAACAATTTTCAATATTTGGACTAGGAAAAGCTGTAAAAAGATCGGGTAAATCTGGACCAAAATCAGTCATGGCCACAAAACGAATATTTTTTAAAACTTTTTCACGTTTAAAACTATCTGGATTTAATTTATTAAAATCTGTTTGTACAAAAGCTTTGGTAATCTGCCTAGCCCGATCACTGCGCGCATTTACAAAAAACACCGCGTCGTTATCTTTTATTAAACCAAATGGTTTTTTATTATGAAGCATTACCGTGGGTTTAATATATTCGTCAGTCTCTCCACGATTATAGGCTTGCGACAAAGCTTCTTCGGCATTGTCGGCTTGGTAACCTTTACCCAGCACCATGGCATTATAAGCTTCTTCAGTACGTTCCCAAAGCTTGTTACGATCCATGCCATAAAAACGCCCCATAATTGTGGCTACATGTTCGTTGGCTACCATTTGTGTACGCAGAGCTCTTAAAAAATCAGCAGCCCCGTGTGGCGATGAATCTCGGCCATCAGTAAATAAATGTAAATAAACATTTTTTACTTCTTCCCGACGTAAAAATTCCAACATCGCGTATAAATGTTCGGGAAAAGAATGAGGACTTTTTCTACCAGTTAAAAGCACCATAACATGGGCAGAAGTTTTGTATTTTTTTAAATGATGCACTGCTTGTTTAAAAGATTCATTCTTAAAAAAAGTACCATCATGGATTGCTTCGGAAATCATTACCAAGTCTTGTTTAACAATTCGACCTGCACCAATATTTAAATGGCCGGCTTCTGAATTACCCACTTGGCCAGGAAAAAGACCAACATTTTCGCCATAAGTTTTAAGCGTAGAATTGGGATATTTTTTGAGATAACCAAAAATATGTGGAGCGGTAGCTGGTACAATCGCATTGCCGGTATTTTTTATATCTCCCAAGCCAAAACCGTCCAAAATAATCAGGACTGTGGGTTTGGTAGTGATTTTTTGTAATTTCATAAGTGTGACTATTATAGCAAATAGCGAGTTTTATTTCAATTTAATAAATAATAAAAAAACCGCTTTAACTTTATATTAAAACGGTTTATATTATAAATTTAAACAACTTCTTTTATATCTTCATCTAGGTCTTCATCGCCAGAATGAAGTTTTTCAAAATCAGCTATTAATTTTGGCGACTCTTGCTTGTAGAAATCCAAAGCGTCTGTCAAATTATCAAACTTCTTATATCCTGCAATGGGAATAGACCACGTATCCCCGCCACCACCAAAATCATCACGATAAACCACTCCTGTATATTTGGAATCTTTCATGACACGAAAGTCATGTGGAGGACTCCACGATACTCCAGACGCAATTATTTCATCTCGGCTTGGCTTTTTCCAAGGATAACCTTCTAGAGTACAACCACAAGTTTCAGCTTCACGACTGGCGTATACCAATGAATCTTCTAAATTATTCTTCTCATCAGATGTTTCATCAAATACCACTTGATTTAAAGCATCCTCTAGTGAATCAAATTTTGTATTTCTTCGTGGAAACGACCACTTATTATTTTCCCATTCGTAACACACACCTGTATATTTACCATTTTCCATAACCCGAAACGACTGAGTATCCATAATTTCTTTTGTTGTATCCCTAGGATAACCATCAAGACTACAGCCGTTGGACGTTGCCTCAAGTTGGGCAACTTCTAATGCTTCTTGGCTAAATCTTTCTTCACCAATTTCTCTTGTTGTTCGTTTATCACTAAAAAAAACTTTTTCGGCATCGCTTTGAGCAAAATTTTCAGGCATATTAATATATTAAACTTAAATTTGAATAAAATTACAAATATATTATAGCACAAAAAAGACCTTTTGTCAAGAGCAAAAAAATAAATTTTCGCTAACATAAGCAAAAAACTCACTAAATTAGTGAGTTTTTACCTATTGAACACGTTAACTTAGATACTTACGAAACTTCACTCTCAATCTCCATCAAACGATTATACTTTTCAGTGCGTTCGGAACGAGAAATGGAAGTTTTGATAAATTCCGCATTTACAGCCACAGCTAAGTCGGCAATAAAAGTGTCAGCAGTTTCACCACCACGGTGAGAAATAATTGTTTGGTAACCACTCTGTTTTACTAATTTAATTGCCGCCATGGTCTCACTCACTGTGCCAATCTGATTTGGCTTAATTAAAACTGCGTTGCCAACTTTTTCATTTATACCTTTTTGAATTCTTTCAACATTGGTTACAAACAAATCATCACCAACTAATACAACCTTCTTTCCCAATTCTTTGGTTAATTCATGCCAATTTACCCAATCATCTTCACTAAGGCCGTCTTCAATAGAATACAAAGGATATTTTTTAAGCCAAGCTCGATAAGTTTCAATCATTTTTGCTGAACGCCAACCCGTCTTTTTATTTACGAAAAAATAATTTCCATGGCGATAAAATTCCGAAGCTGCCACATCCATTGCCAAAAAAACATGCTTTCCTGGAACCCAGCCTGCTTGTTTAATTGCTTCAATAATCATTTGTAAAGCTCTTTCATTATTTAATAAATCTGGAGCATAGCCACCTTCATCTCCAAAAGCAGTACTATAGCCTTTTTGGCTTAACAAATTCCCCAAAGCATGAAAAATTTGTGAACACATGCGCACTCGTTCACGCAATAAATTATGACGTGGAATTATCATAAATTCTTGTACCGATAAACCACTATCGGCATGACGACCACCTTCAATAATCATACACATTGGCACTGGCAAACGAAATTGTTTTTCCTGAATTTTGTAAACAGAACGTAAATATTTATAAAGTGGTAATTTAGCAGCTTCGGCACCAGCCCGCGCGCAAGCTAGTGATACTGCCAAAATTGCGTTACCTCCCAAGTTTGCTTTATTTTTTGTTCCATCAAGTTTTAACATTTTCTCATCAATTTCCACTAACTCCTCAATTTTCATACCACAAAGAGATTTTGCAATAGTGGTATTTATATTTTTTACAGCTTTTAAAACACCTTTGCCACCATAACGCTTGCCACCATCACGCAATTCTACTGCCTCATGTATACCAGTAGAAACACCAGATGGAACTTTACCAATACCAACAATACCATTATCCAAAATCACTTTGGCTTCAACTGTAGGATTGCCAAGAGAATCCAAAATCTCTCGTGCTAATATGTTTTTAATTTTCATAAAATGATTAAATATCTTTTTGAATTATAGAATATTTTGGTATTAAATTTTTATTCTTAAAATAGTAAATTCCACTTGTTCCACCGTGCACTTCGGTTACTTCCTGATCTTTGATATTATACATCTTTTCCAAAGTAATTTCGACATCTTTGGCAAATGGCCGAATTATTCTAATTTTGTTGCCCGCAAATAAAGCATTGTGAGGTTTAAAATTAATTCGGTATCTCCCACCACCCCCTACCCCCTCCTCAGGCAGGAGGGGAAAACAACCAACCACTTCTCCCACAAATTTTTCCTCACCACCAATATGGCTAAACTCTGTGTTTTGTTCTACAATTTCACGACCAAACAAAAATCCAGTTGTATAGCCACGAGTCATCAAAGAATCTAGATATTTAATCTTCAAATCTTTTAATCTTTTAATCTTTTTCTCTTGCAAAGCCAATGAATAAGCCTTACACACAGCAGAAAGATACGCCACCGACTTCGCCCGTCCTTCAATTTTAAAAGAAGTTATTCCCGCTTTAATTAGTTCGGGTAAATATTCAATTAAACACAAATCTTTGGAATTAAAAATATAAGTGCCATTCTGGTCTTCTTCCACAGGGATTTTTTCATTTGGGTGTAGTGGTTCGGTTAACTCAACTTGGACATTATCAATTGTATATTTCCAGCGACAGGGTTGGGCACAATCACCTAAATTGGCACTACGGCCAGTAAGCCAAGCACTAAGCATACAGCGCCCAGAATAACTCATACACATTGCCCCATGCACAAAATATTCTAATTCTATTTTTGGACATTGCTTATTAATTTCTTTTATTTCTGCCAAAGTCACTTCTCTACCCAAAATCACCCGTTTTACTCCTACCTTTTGCCAAAATTTTACTGCTTGCCAATTAGTAGCATTGGCTTGAGTAGAAAGATGAATGTCAATTTTTGGACAATATTTTTTGGCTAATTGAATAATGCCTGGATCAGAAATAATCAAGGCATCAGGACGCCACAAATTTAATTTTTTTAAATAAGTAGGTATTTTTTTTAGATGTTCATTGTGCGCATAAATATTTATAGTCACATAAATCTTCTTTTTTAATTTATGTGCTTCCACAATCGCCTTTCGAACATCATCCAAACCAAATTTATTAATTCGCACGCGCAAACTAAAATCCGGTATACCAATATATACCGCGTCTGCCCCATAGGCAAAAGCATATTCCATTTTTTCGGGACTCCCCGCCGGAGCTAGTAATTCTAATTTTTTCATATTCCAAAAGAGAGCAAAAACTCTCTTTTTATTTTATTTAGTTTTTTTTACTCGGCTAACTCTGATTAAACCACCACAAGGCACAATTTCTATACCTTTTTTTTCTAATTCATCCAAAAACAAATTCATACCCAAAGAATCCGAAGCAATATGGCCAGCAATCACTACATTCATATTATGTTCATTCACCATTTTGTGGCCATCTTCACTCATATGCATACTAATTACTGTACTAATGCCGTGATTAGAAAGTTGTTTATAAATTTTGTCACCAATTTCGGTGCCACCGGTCATTTCCAAAATATATTTACCAACATGATGTCGTCCTTGACCCGCCACAATTGTTGGTCCAAAACCTTGATGCTTGGCCATTTGATATTCAGGAATTTCCAACAAAACGTCCACTAAATCTGCCAAAGTTTCTGGTTGTTTTTTGTCCAAAAATTTCTTTAAAAAATCATTAACCAAATTATCGGTAAAAGTATGAGTATTAATAATATTAATCCTCAAGAGTTCAGCTAAATTTACTAATTGATAACTATTATTAGCATGCAAGCGACGACCAATTTGTCTAATCCGATCATCCAGTAATTTTTCTGCCACATGTATTGGCACCCCAGCTTCTTGTAGTCCAGCAGCTTGCATATCCATTACCTCATGCAAATCAGACAAACCTTTGCCAATTGGATGATGTGCAATAATTAAGTCAATTTTTTTACCACGTTCATTCAACTGGCTGGCTAACAAAATTTCACCCGAGTCAATATCAATACCAGTTAAAATTCTTTTAACTTCGGTTTTTTTGTCGTCAACATGAATTTTGCTATCCGAGTAAGGATTGGTTAATAAATCCTCATCAAAATAGGGTTTTTCTTTAGCCGACAAATTATCATAATTTTTCTTAATTCTTTTCAAATATTCAGCTACGCCTTTTTTGCCCCGAGGGTCAACCATAACTGCCAAGTTAAGACCAGTTTCAAAAATTTCTTTTACTTTCATACAAATTTAGTATTAATTAACTTATACTCTTAATTTTAGAGTAATTGGGCAGGTTTGTCAATTACTTTTTTATTGAACAAAAAAGGCTTTTTTTGGGCAAATGCCATAAATCTTTCCAACCAGCTTCTCCATACCCAAAATCAATTGCAGACATTTTTCTTTCGATTGCTCTCTTTATACTCATTAAATTTAAATAGGTACCCACAAAAGGATAATTCTCTACATCGGCGCCATTGGCCAAATACTCATACCGGCCATTATAAAAAATTGAAAAAGAAACTGCCACGGTTTTTCCATTTATTACCACACTTAAAATTTCAAAATCTAAATTGGTTTTTAATAAATCACAAAAAAAGTTTTTGTCATTTTCTCTAGAAAATGTAGATTCATCCTTGAATCTTTTCTGATTTAAACTAAAAAGCACATCCAAATCGGCCAAATTATTATATTGAACTTCTGGATTCAAAGCTTCAATCTTTTTTATAGCACGCAAAAAATCACCACGTCTTTTTGAATTAAAATATGTACGAAAATAATCATCCAAGGAATTCATTTTAAAAATATCCAAGTAATAAGTAAAAATTTCTGGTTCACATTTAAGATAAACAAGTTCTTCATCGGACATCATTTGTAATTCTGCCGGCAAAGGCACCACTTCGTAGAATTTGGCTTTACAATCAAGAAAATCTGGAGCCAAAAATGCTCGATTATACTCCATAAAAATATCGCCAAAAAATTCATAACATTTGTTATCTGTATCGTATTCCAAAGGCAATATTCCTATTGGTTTTTCCTTATAAAATCCAACAACAAAATTTAAAGGATAACCAGTTTGCTTGTTAAAACATTCTCTAAAAACCCAATTATCATAAACATAAACCTGTGGAGAAAACTTTTCCCACAATTCTTTGCAAATTTCCCTATTATTTTCAATTTTAAACTCTATTTCTTTATCCATATTTATCCTAATAATACCTTATAGAAAAAAATAGTCAAATTAATTTGACAAAAGCACAAGGCTCTTATATTATTAAGTTATTATTTAAACAAATTATGGAAAATAACCTAGAGCTAAACGGTAAAACAATTTTGCTAGTAAACACTGGCACAGCCAAAAAAAAATTTATTATTCAAAGATTAAAAAAACTTGGGTTATATTTGATTGTTTTAAATAAAGAAAAAAATTGGGCACACCCCTATGTAGATGAATGGATTTTAGCCGACAATTTTAACCACAATGAAGCAATTAAAGCTGTAGATGCTTACATTAAAAACGACCAAAATCGTAAAATTGATGGCATAGTTACCTTTTGGGAAGACGACGTTTTACTAACATCCAAAATTGTTGAACGTTTTAATTTTATTGGCATCCCCTACAGTATCGCCAAACAAGTACGAAATAAATTTTTATTCCGTGAATTTTGTGAAAAAAACAACATCAAAGCACCTAAACATAGGTTAATAAAAAACAACGAAGACCTTGAAAATATTAGTAACAATTTAAACTTTCCTCTAGTAATTAAACCGGCATATGGTGCTAGTAGTGCTTTTGTAGTAAAAACTGAAAACAAAGATGACTTAATTAATACTTATAACTACATAAAAAAGAATATTTCTACGGAAACAGAATCTGCTCTTTCTGACGGTTTAGATATCTTTGTAGAAGAATACTTAGACGGCGACGAGGTTGATATTGATATTTTATTACAAAACGGCAAAATTAAATTTTTTACTGTTTCTGATAATTTTAACAAAGATTGGGAACAATTTTTTGTGGATAGTGGCCAATCTATTCCCTCTACTCTGCCCCACCACAACCAAAATGGTTTAGTGGAATTAGCCGAAGAAATCTTAGAAAAATTAGGTATTCAAAATGGTTGTATCCATTTCGAAGGCAAAGCCACTTCTCGCGGACCTTACCCAATTGAAGTAAATATGCGCATGGGTGGAGATTATGTTTATTCTTACAATAAAGCGGCTTGGGATTTAGATTTAATAGAAAATTCCATAAAAATTTGTTTAGGTCATTATATTAAAATACCAAAACAAAATTTACCCAAAAAATATATTATTGGCTGGGATCTACACCCTGAATATTCTGGATTACTAGTAGAACTTAATGTTGATGATGAATTAAAAAGAAAAAAATATTTTGAAGAAATTAATCTCTACAAAGACGTTGGTGAGCCAATTTTAATGCCTCCCGAAGGCTACGAAAGCTTGGGATGGCTTACAGTTTCTGGAGAAAATTTTTTAGACGCTCAAGATAATCTTAAAGACGCTCTAAACTATATTAAATATAAGGTGGTTAAATTTGACGAAGGATCATCGCTTGGCAAAACTTCTAGGCGTAATCGTTTGTCTGCTGCCGTAATTACCAAAAATAAATTGATTAAATCTGCAAAAATAGAAAAATTAAAAAGAACTACTCTAGATGGCCAAAGAAATTTACACATTGGCATTCTTAGTCGTTCATTTGAAAATGAAATTTCTGATCAATATTCAATGAACGAAATAGAAAATTTTTCCACTATTTTAAAAAACAAAGGTTATAAAACAAGTATTTTTTTGGCTGCTGATCCCATTAAAACTGCCACCGAACTTCAGCAAAGTTCTGTTGATGTAGTCTTAAATCTCTGTGAAGAAATCAATGGCTCCAATATCTACGAGCCACACATGGCGGCCATTCTGGACTTATTACAAATTCCTTACACCGGTTCTGATTATTTGGCCTTAAGTTTGTGCATGGACAAAATAAAAATGAAAAAACTTCTCAATTATCATGACATTCCTACTGCCAATTGGGATTATGTTACTAGTGTCGATGAAGAAATTGATTCAAGTTTAAAGTACCCGCTAATTGTTAAACCCTCAAATAAAGATGGTTCTGTTGGTATTACTATCAACTCAGTAGTAATAAATGAACAACAGCTAAGAGAACAAATAAAAATAATTATTAATGAATATCATTCCGCTGCTTTGGTTGAAGAATATATCGAAGGCGAAGAATATGATGCTTGTATTTTGGGAAACGACGACAACAACTTAAGGGTAATGCCACTAACCAGAATTATGTTTGATAAAATGCCTCCTGGAAACTGGAATTTTTATCCTTACGAAATGAAATGGGGCAACCACCCCACTTACAATGAAAGTAATGTAACTTTGGAATGCCCCGCAAAAACCGATAAAAAATTACAAGCTTTGATTACTGAAATTGCCATTGATACTTATCGAATTTTAGGTTGTCGTGATTATGGACGGGTAGAATTTAGAGTAGATAAAGAAGGCAACCCTTTTGTAATTGAAATTAATCCTAACCCAACCTTGGACACCGAAAATGATTTTGTGGACAGCGCCAAATTAATAAATCTGGAATACGCCGATTTAATTGAAGAAATTATTTGGTTAGCTATTGAACGAGAAAAAGAAAAGTTTATTAAAAAATAAATATTTATAGTGAATTTGTTGAACTATGAACAAAGCGTTATTTATTAATGCTAAAACTTCGGAAAGTGGAGTTAAAATAAATTTATTGAATCATAATTACAATATTACCTACCCAAAAAAAATTTGGGCTGGTTTGCCTTTGCATTTTAAAAAAATTTTTCTTGATAACCTAGCCTACGCAAGTACCAATTTTTTACCATTAATGCTTGATAAAAATAAAATAAGTTATAACACCAATCCCCCAATTTTAGAAAATTTACTTTATAAAAATGTTTTACTTGATCTCTTAAACTGTGAAAGAGGCGACCACAAACAACATTTAACCTATGTAAAAAACTTTTACAATCTAGAATTTATATTTTCTAGTCAAGAAAGTTCTTTATTAAAAAGCACTGATTGGGAAAAAATAAAAACCAATGAAAAAACGGTTATTGTTCCTTTTACTTTTGGTAAAGAAAGCTTGGCTACAGTAGCTCTTTGTCAAGAAATTGGTTTGGAACCAATTTTGGTTTATTGCCAAGAACCGTCACAACCTTACGAAGAAAAATATAAACTAAAAGCTTTAAAAAAATTTAGTCAAGAATTTGGTTTAACTTACTATTTTTTAAAAAATGAACCCGGCAAATTTCGTTATGGTAAGGCTTTTAATTTAAAAAACCCTACAGAAATTGGCTGGGGTACCCAAACTACAAATTTAGCATTAATGATGCTCCCCTTTGCCTATCATCACCAGGCGAAATATATACTTTTTGGAAATGAATATTCCAACAACGAATTTAATTGGAAAAACGGTTGGAAAGAATGGCTTTCTTATGACCAAACAAATGAGAATATTATCAACCAAGATAACATGGTTCGACTTTTGTCCAATGATCAGGTAAGAATTCGCAGTACCTTTCAACCACTAGAAGAAATAAATATTTTCTTTCTCTTACATCACCGCTACCCAGAATATGGCAAATATCAATTTTCTTGTATTGCCGAAGACCCTCTAACCAAAAATTCACAGTGGTGCCATAAGTGCTACAAATGTTCCTTAATGTTTTTGTTTGCTGAATGTTGTAGAATTGATTACCAAAAAATTGGTTTTAAAAAAAATCTACTTCATTTACCAAGTATGTATGATCATTACTTTGGTAAAAAATTTGCCGCTGGTTCCAATAAGGAATTAGACTTTTCTTTTTATATTCTTCACAATCGACAGCATCAATCAAATTATTTAAAACAATTTAAAAAAGAAAAATTACCACAAACCAAATCTTGGTCGCACTACTTAAAATACTATACTGCAAAAAAACCTTTCACTAATTTACCAGAAAAATTTGAAAACAAAATGTTAAAAATATTTACAGAAGAACTAGATCATTTTAAAAATGCTATCTCTAAATAATTTATGAATCAAACTGCCAAAAAAATAATTAATGACATAAAAAGAAACACTTACTGCCGTATTGGAGCTTCTAAAATTCATGGAGCTGGTATTATTGCCATTAGAGACATTCCAAAAAACACTAAGCCCTTTTTAATTAACCGAGAA
>Ga0172379_10006997_pt1 | contig 14839 bp, 12 predicted proteins | sample GrowelOW334metaG_FD_119756 | JGI IMG/M metagenome (GOLD analysis project Ga0172379, IMG submission 119756) | Groundwater microbial communities from an aquifer near a municipal landfill in Southern Ontario, Canada - Groundwater well OW334 metaG | ecosystem: Environmental > Aquatic > Deep...
AGACTCTCTCCCTTCCCCCGCGCCCCTGGGAACCAGTTCCCCCCAAACCCGCGGCGTGGGTAATGCGGGCGATGGCGGGGCCCCCTTCTACGGGAGCGGGAGAGAGTCTCCCCTGCGCTCCTTTCGCTTTTCAGGGTGAGGTCGAGTGCCGACACACCCCTTGACAAGTCAAAGTCTTGGGGCTACAGTAATAAGGTCGGCTGAAGTGTGCAGCGGAGGTTCGCGTGGACCCGGAAATCCTGGGCCCCATGTCAAAACAAAAGAACCTCGGCACCACGAAGCGGACGTTCGCAAGAAAACGACGCGGTTAGCGATTGCCCTCGCCGGAGGAGATGCCGGGGAGGGCGTCGCTTTTCCAGCCGGCTCCTCCTAAAAAGCCGTTCGGTCCGCGAGCAAGTCCTCCCGCCGGATGGTTTATAAACAATATGGGTCCTTGGCTCTATTTTTAGATGGGCCTAACGACTCATTGCGGAATGGGCCCTTCGGGTATACTCCTAATGCTGCAGACGTGATCCGCACAGGAGGTGGTTCCGGTGAAACGACTTGCACCGGCGGCCTTGTCCGCCCTCGTCCTCGTCGTCTGCGTGGTCGGTTCCTTCGCGTCATCATTCGCCCCCAAGGTCGTATATGGAGAAGACAGCCGCCAGGACCTCTGGCAGGTCAAGAACGCGCGCATGCTCCAGCTCGCGGATTCGACCATGGCGCTCTTCAAGGCCTGGAATGTGGAGATCAAGGACGAACGCGCCGTCTTGAGCGTGCAGAATTACGGCGAATCCCACAACCTCTGCGCGGGAGAGCCCTTCCGCGAACAGATCGAAGGAGCCTTCTGCTCCGGATTCGTGGCCGGGCCCGATATCGCGGTCACGGCCGGACACTGCATCGCCAGCGAGGCTGCCTGCAAGAACACCCGATTCGTCTTCGGCTTCAGCATCCGCGCACCGGGAGAGAACCCGACGAGCGTGCCGGCCCGGGAGGTCTACGGCTGCGAGAAGATCCTGGAACGCCATCAACAGTACGACGGAACGGATTACGCCGTGGTCCGATTGGACCGGGAAGTGAAGGGACACCGCCCGTTGGAATTCGAACCCTATGAAATGCTCCAGGAGGGAGATTCCCTCTTCGTCATCGGGCACCCCTCAGGACTCCCCACCAAGGTGGCGCAGGGCGCGCGGGTACGGGACGTATCGCACCCCGGATTCTTCGTGGCGAACCTTGACACCTACGGCGGGAACTCCGGAAGCGCGGTCTTCAACGCGCGCACGGGATACGTGGAAGGCATCCTGGTCCGAGGAGAGGCAGACTTCATAAAAAAAGACACATGCTACGTCTCCAACCAGTGTCCGGATGATTCCTGCCGCGGAGAGGATGTCACGCGAATCTCCTCGATCCAGGCCTGGCTCCCTCGACCGCCGCACGGCCCCATATTCTCGGAGGCAAATCCGGCTTTCAACGCGCTCCTGCGCGAAGCGCGCGCCGAGGACACGGCCGTAAAGATGCCCTGATAAACGCGATCAATAGAAAGCCCCCTTCTCCATCGAGAGAAGGGGGCTTTCGTTTTGCGGTTATTTATTGAGGGCTTCGATACGCTTGGAGGCCTTCTTGGCCCAAGAGGGATACCCCTGCGCGAGCTTCTCATAAACGCCCTTGGCTGCTGAAGCGTTAGTGAGCTGGCGCTCGTATATCTGCGCCGCGTCCCAGAGCGCCTGCGCGGAGTTCTTATCCTGCGGATAGTCCGCGGCCAGCCGTTCGAGCAGCTTCGCCTGCATCGTATAATCCTTGAGATAGCCGCCCGCCAAGTCCGAAGCGTCCTTGAGCCCGGCCACGGCGCGCTCTCCCGGGAACATATCGGCGAGCTTCACGAGCAGTTCCACGGCTTTGCCGAAGTCCTTGTTGCGGTCCTTCTGGATGCGCGAGGCGTCGCGTAAAGCCTGGAAGGCCGCATCCGTCTTCGGGTAGAGCTGGACGATCTTCTCCAGACGGTCCACGGCGAGCGCCGGCTGCTTGAGGTTCTCGTCCAGGATGCGCGCCATCTTCACATACGCGTCGCCGGACTCGGGGCATGCGGCGAACTTGTCCGTCACGGATTGGTAGGCTTCCACGGCCTTGTCGTAGTTGCGCAAGGCCCCGGCATACACATCCGCGATCGCGGTCTGCGCCTTGGCGCCGAGCGGCCCTTCCGGGCTGTATACCGCGAGAATTTTCTCGTTGAGCAGGATAGAGGTCTCGTGATTGCCGTTCTGCGCGTAGACCTGTCCCATAAGGAAGAGCATCTCGCCCACATGAGGATTCTCGGGATAGCGGCGGAAGAACTCGTTGAACTCCGCGGACAGCGGAGCATAGAGCGCGTTCTCCTTGAGGCCGGCGAGAGCGCGAAGGAGCGCGATCAGACGGCCGGCCCGGTCGAGAGACGCCTCAGGTCCCTTGCCCATCTCCGTGACTGCGGGCTTTTGCTTGCGCAGCTTCTTGTCCGCAATCTCCATGAGCTTCTTCTTGGCATTGAAAGAAAGCTTGTTGTCCGGATATTCGTAGAGCAGCTTGAGAAGATCCACGGCCGCGGCGAGCAGGTCGCCCTGCTTCTCATGCACCTCGAACTTGAGGTACTGGGCCTGATCGGCGTTCTCCAGCTCGCGATAGAGCCAGAGATAGGCATCCACCTGTTCCGGCAGGGAAGCTAAAGTCTCGGCAGCCGCGTTCTTATAGGCGCTCTTAAGGAACTCGAGTTCGGCCCGGGCCTTCTCCGATGAAGACATCTGCTTCTCGACGGCAGGGGCGGACTTCCTGACAGGAGCCGGCTTCTCGACAGGAGCTTCCACACGGACAGGCTCGGGCTTGGGCTCAGGAGCAGGCTCGGCCTTCGGCGCTGGGACGGGCTCGGCTTTCGGCGCCGGAGCAGACTCGGACTTCGACGCCGCGGACGGCTCCTGGACCTGTGCCGGGACTTCGGCCGCGGATGCCGGAGCCTCGGCCTGCATGGGCGGAGTCACGGTCATGGATTCGGAAGAAGGCTGGGCAGGCACCTGCACGGCAGTCGGAGCCTGTGAGATGAGGACCTCCTCTTCCTCCTGAGCGCAGAGAGAAGGCGCCGCGCCCGCAAGAAGAACGGCCGACATGAAGACATGGAGGACTGCGTTTCTCATATAAACATCTCCTTGGATAGGAGTACTTTCGCCGGCCGATAATCTGGACGGTGCCGCATTATAGAAAATTGTACGCCCGCAATCGCTTTCGGTGTTTGGCCCCCCGGCGCTCAACTTGGCATTCAACCAATGGGACTGATTCTCGAAATCAGTCCTATTCGCGCCGGAGACGGCCAAACACCTTGTATAATGAGCGCGCATCCTTTCCTAATGAGGTCATCGCCATGTTATTGAAACCGCTCCGATATCTTGCCCAAGCGCTCGCGGCCCAGGACAGCCCGCGCCGGCTCGCGGCCGGCTTTGCCCTGGGCGCCTTCGCCGGACTCATCCCGAAGTCGAGCCTTTTCGCCCAGATAGCGCTCATGCTCATCGCGGCCCTGCAGGTCAATGCCGCGGCCGGCTACTGTTCCGCCGCGCTCTTCTCTCTGCTCGCGCCCGTGCTCGATCCCCTCACGCACCGCATCGGGCTTTTTTTCCTTACAGGCATCCCGGCGCTGGGACCTCTTTGGACGCGGCTCTATAACCTGCCTGTGGCCCCTTGGACGGGATTCAACAACACGGTGACCCTCGGCAGCGTGATCGTGGGGGCGATCGTCCTTTATCCCTTCTATAAACTCATGACGCCGGTCTTCGCGCGCTACTCCGAGACATTAGGCGCGCGCATCCGCCGCTTCAAGGTGACCCAGCTCCTCTTAGGGGCCGACACGGCCGGGAGGTTCTCATGATCCGACGATCCTACGTCCTCTCCCGCGCGAGCATCCTGGCGCTGGTCTGGGTATTCTTCGCGTTCGCATTCGACCCGCTCGCTCAGCGGGCCGTGGAAGCCTCCGCTTCGCGCGCGCTCGGCGCAAAGGTGGACCTCTCCCTGCGCACGCGCTTCTTCCCGCCCTCGGCCCATGTCCGGAACTTCTCCGCGGCCGACCCGTCGGACCCCTGGAAAGACCTCGTGCGCTTCCAGAAGGCTCGATTCCTGCTCGAAGGACGCCCGCTCCTGGAACGGAAGGTCGTCATCCGCGCCGCGGAGATTGAAGGCTTGAGCTGGGGCGCACCGCGCAAACGCTCGGGCGCCCTGCGGAAAGCCCCGGCCTCCGCATCCTCTCAAGCCTTGTCGAAGTGGGCCGGCCAAGCCAAGGACCTGGGATTGGACGCCGCTTCTGAGGCCAAGAACGACCTGGCCAAGGAGTACGTGGTCCGTCCCGAGGACCTTTCCTCGTTAAAGCTCGCCAAGGAACTCGAGGAACGCTGGCCCGCGCGCCTCGACGAGTGGAAGCGCAAGACCGAGGCTTTCGACGCCGAGGGCCGCATCCGGGAGATCAGCCGTCTGGCTGAAGAAGCCGGTAAAAGCGGCGACATCCTGCGGCGCCTGCGGACGGTCAAGGAACTGCAGGGCAAAGCGCAGGAACTAAGAAAGGGCATCGAAGAACTGCGCAAAGGAGCATCCGCGGACCTCGCAAAAGCCAAGACCGATCTTGCGGGCATAGAATCCGCCAAGGCCGCCGACCTCGCGGAAATCCAGAAGAGGCTGCATCTGCCGAGCCTGGATGCCCGGCGCCTCTCTTCCTATCTGCTGGGACAGCAGGGCGCCTCCCACGCCGCGACCGCCTTGCGCCTGATCGAAGCCGCGCGCAAGCGCATGCCTTCCAAAGGCGAGACCGCGCGCAAGGAAGCCCGGCGAGGGCAGACCGTGGAATTCCCGCGCGAACGGAGCTGGCCCGCGTTCTGGCTCAAGCACGCGAAGCTCACGGGGACCGCCCAACTGGGCGGACCCGTGCAGCTGGGCGGAGAAGCATCGGACTTCTCGTCGAATCCCTCGCTCGTGGCGCAGCCCTCGCGGCTGAAGATCGGCGGCAGCGGCGGCGGCAGCGAAGTCCTGCTGTCCGCGGAGTTCGACCACCGGACAGAGGAGCCGCGCGACAGCGTGGATTTCCGAGCGCAAGGGATCCCCGTCAAGGGATTCTCGACGGGAGAGGGCTCATCGCTCGCGCTCATCGCGGGCCCCGGGACAGCCTCCTCATCCGGACGCCTCGAATTCCAAGGCGATGCGCTCAAAGGCCGCATCGAGTTCCGCGAGAAAGACGCTCCATTGACGCTGAAAGCTTCGGGCCTGGACCCGAGTTTGGCGCGCGCCTTGGAATCCTCCCTGCAGGACATCCGCGTGCTCGAACTCCGCGTGGACCTGTCCGGAACTCTGCAGTCTCCTCAGATGAGCATCACCTCCAATATAGGGACCGCGCTTGCGCAAGGCGTCCAGAAAGCCTTGGGCCGCGAGATCGCGGCGCGCACGCAGGCGCTCAAAGCCCAAGTCGACGGCTTGGTGGGAGAAAAGACCCGCTCTCTCTCCAAGAACCTCGACGGACAGGCGCAGAGCGTTCTCTCCTCGCTGGGGATGCAGGACACGCGCATAAAAGAGCTGCAGGAACGCTTGGCCCGGCAGGCTGTCGGCGGACTGCCGGACCTTAAGAGATTATTCAAATGAACGAACTCGCCCTGGCGCGCACGGCGCTTGCCGCCGTCTGCGTGTTCTGGGGAACGACGTATCTCGCCATCGCCGTGGCGGTCCACGAGCTTCCTCCGGCGCTCTTCTGCTCCGTGCGCTTCATGCTCGCCGGAGCAGCCATGCTCTTCCTGGCCTTGGCGAGGGAAGAACGCCTTCCTCGCGGGAAAGAGTGGTTCAATCTCGCGGTGGTATCCTTCCTTTTGCTGGTCATAGGCAACGGGATGCTGGCTTGGGCCGTGCAGTGGGTCCCCACTGGAACAGCCGCGATCATCATCGTCACCACTCCGCTCTGGATGGCCGTGTTCGCGCGGCTGAGCGGAGAATCCGTGCAGCCGCAGGCGATCCTGGGCTTGGTCTCGGGTTTCCTGGGCTTGATCGTGATCCTCTGGCCGAAGATGAAGGGCGCTGAGCCGGGCTCGGGATTCATCCCGGGAGCCTGCGGACTCTTGCTCTCCTCCTTGGTCTGGGCCGCCGGTTCCGCCTATTCAAAGCATCGCCCCGTACGCACCTCTCCGCTCATGACCGCGGCGATCCAGATGTGCCTGGGGAGCCTCTTCTTCGCGGCGGGAGGCCTCCTGCTCGGCGAAACCGGCCGATGGAACCCCAGCCCCGTAAGCTGGCTGGCCATCGGCTATCTTGCGCTCTTCGGCTCCATCATCGGCTACGGATCCTACCTCTACGCGCTCTCCAAACTCCCCACCGCTCAGGTCGCGATCTACGCATATGTCAATCCGATCGTGGCGATCTTTCTCGGGATATGGTTCTTGGGAGAGCGCTTCGAGCCCGCGATGCTCTTGGGCGGGCCTATGGTCCTCTTGGGAGTCTTCCTGGTCAACGTTCCTGCGGCAGTCGGCGCGGCGCCGGAATCCGCCCTCCCCCTGCGCCTGCGGCTGCTCCGGCGTTTACGCCGATCCTCCCGATGAGGCTCTCGCTATTCTTATTGGCTCTTTGCCTGCAGCCGGCCCTCTATTGCTGGGCCGCCCCCAAGAATCTGTTGGATTCCCTGAAGACCGCCGACGAGCAGCAGCGCCCGCTCATCCTTCGGGCTCTGGGCCGCTCCGGCGGCAGAGCAGGCCGGGACGCGCTCCTTAAGCTCTTCGACGTGGACGCCGGGCCGCCGGAGCAGAATGCGATCATCGCCCGGTCGCTGGGAAAGCTCGGCGGAGCGGATGCGGAAAAAAGACTGCTCGAGGCCTGGGAGCGCCTGCAGAAGCTCAAATTCAGATCCCAGAATCTTCCTCCTCAAGCCGCTCACCTTCGCTCCGAGGTGCTCGCGGCCCTCGCTGAATGCGGAGGCCCGGCATCCCTGCCCGCCATGCGCCGCGGACTCATCGACGACGACGACGCGGCCGTGATCCATGCGCTCGAGGGACTCTCGAGGCTCAAGGACGCGCAGTCCATCGACGGGATGATTCGCCTCCTGGACAGTCCGCGGCCGGACATCGTGCAGGCTTCTTTCGAGGCCCTGAGCTCTTTCAAGCTCCCGGAAGTCGAGCTCGAACTGCGCAGGCGGGTCGACACGGGCGGATCCAGGATCAAGATCCTGGCGGCCTACTGCCTCGCACGGCAGAACGTCAAGATCGGGCTGCTCGTCCTGGAAGGATTCCTGGAAGAGGTGAAGGGCGGCTATCCGGAAGGGGTGCTCGCATCGTATTATCTCGGCAAGCTCGGGCGGCCGGAAGGGCCCGCTTATCTCATGCGGATCGCGGATGAGGACTCTTCAGAACTGCGCCCTTTGGCCATGGAAGCATTGGGCAAGATCGGCGACCGGCGGCTTGTCTCGAAGATGACGGCGCGCTGGGAGAATGAATCCCGGGAAATGCGGATATTGATCGCGCAGTCATTGGGCCGCCTCGGCGGAAAAAACGCCTTGCGCACTCTCAGACTCATGCAGGACGATCCCGTACGGGAAGTATCCTGGAGCGCTCGACTGGCTCTTTCCGAGCTCGGAGAATATGAAGCTCCTTGAACCCCTCCTGACTCTGTCCCTATTCCTGGCCGCGGCCGCATCAGCCGAAGATGCTCCGCCTCAGCCCGCGGATGCCGCGGCGCAGGAAGAGGCCCCTCCTTTGGACCCGGCCCAATATCCTCTCATGAGCCTTGCCCAGGCCTTGAGCGAAGCGCCTTGCTCTCCGAAGATGAAGTCGGAGATCAAGGACCTCACGTTCTCCGCGGAACTCCGTTATCAAGGAGGGCTGCGGGACACGTCGGCCCCGCGCTACGAACTTCTCAAGCTCTGGACGCGGCAGGTAGGCGACCCGGAGGCCGTCGTCCGCTACAAGAAAGAGATCTCTTTTTCCGCGGGAAAACGCGTATTCTGGCTCCCGGTCCCTGAAGGCCTCATCGATTATCTGCGTTCCGATCTCGAGGTGGGAGACCGGGCCCTCCTTTACCTGGTGTTCGCGGGATGCTCCGCGCAAAAGCCCGTGTTCGCGATCGATGAGTTCGAGTCCTATACGCCCGAGGACCAGGAGGCTGAGGACTACATCACGCATAAGCCGACAGGCCTCGCGCCTATGCTATGATTCAACGCCGCTGCCGCACGGCTGCGGCGCGATAAGACGGAGGGGTGCCGGAGTGGTCGAACGGGCCCGACTTGAAATCGGGTAGGCGGCGCGAGCCGTCTCGGGGGTTCGAATCCCTCCCCCTCCGCGCTTGTCGGCGCCCGGACTCGCTCGGCGGACCGGTAGTCCGCCAGGAGGGGTCCGGGTTCCCTCGCTTCGGAGAGGAAAGAACACTTTCGACGGGGCCTTCGCTCGGCGCCTCTTCAAGGGGGGCTCTGCCCCCCGTTTCGTCGACGCTTGCTCCCCGCGCTTCGCTGGGTCGCTGCGCTGAACCCCCCGAAGAGGAATCTTTGTTCTCAAGATCACGGACTGTGATCTTGAGAACGCAGAACCATGACGAATCGCGCATAGTCACAAATAAGCAAAGAAGATTTGCTAAATTCATCGAATGCCTAAGGATGAACGCGAGAGTTTGGAGCTGCTGCTGGAAGTCGGCACGCTCCTATCCTCCAAACTGGATCTGGGAGAACTCCTCCAGATCGTCATGGGGCTCGCCTCGCGCGTCGTGGACGCGGAGACCGCTTCGCTCCTGCTGCTGGACCCGCAGACCGACGAGCTCTATTTCGACGTAGCCTTGGGACTCGACCCCGAAGTCGCCAAGATCCGCCTGAAGAAAGGCCAAGGCATCGCCGGCGCGGTAGCGCAAGAGGCGCGCTCGGTCATCGTCAACGACGTGGCTTCCGACCCGCGCTGGTCCAAGGTCGTGGACCAGAATTCCGGCTTCATCACCCGCTCAGTGCTGGCCGCGCCCATCCTCCTGAAAGGGAAGGTCCTCGGAGTGGTCGAGGCCATCAACTCAGCCAAGGGCTCCTTCTCACCGGAAGACCTGCGCATCTTCGAGGCCTTCGCCTCTCAAGCCGCGGTCGCCATCGACAACGCTCGTTTGTTCTCCTCTCTGCGGACGGAGAAGGCAAAACTCGACACGCTGCTCAATGAAATGGCCGACGCCGCAGTGCTCACCGATGAGAAAGGAAGGATCCTCTTTTCCAATTCGGCCGCGCAGAGGTTCTTCGCCGCAGGCTCGAACCCGCCTCCCGCGGACCTGCGCGCCGCCGTGCAGGGGCTCGAAGCCTGCCCTTCTCTCGCGGATCTGCTCTCCTCAAAGGAACGGATCACCCCCTTTGAACTCGTGCGCAAGGCCCCCCAACCGCTGGTGCTGGCCGGGACAGTCTCTTCCCTGCATGATCCCGCCGCGCAAGACGCGAACGCGCAGACCTGCCGCGTGTTCGTCTTCCGCGACGTCACCGAGGAGCGGCACGAGGAAGGCCTTAAAAGGAACTTCCTCTCTTTGATCTCCCACAAGCTCAAGACGCCTTTGGCCTCCATCGTGGGCTACGGACAGCTCCTATGCGACGATCTCGGGCCTAAGACCACCCCCACCAACCAGCGCGCCCTGCAATCCGTGCTGGAACAGGGACGCAAGCTCGCCCTCCTGGTCGATAAACTCCTCAACTACACGGTGCTCGAGAGCCTGGACTCCACGCTCTTCATGCCGCAGCCCTTCCCCGTAGACGAGATCCTTCAGGAAGCGGTCAAGGACCTGTCCTTGTGGATCAAGGAGAAGAAAGGCACGGCGCTCGTGGAGCCCGGCTCCGGACTCAAGGTCCTGGGCGACCGCATCCTCATGCGAGACTGCATCAAGAATCTCATCGAGAACGGCATCAAGTTCGCGCCCGAAGGAAAGCGCCGGGTCGCGCTCTGGGCCGGGAAAGGACCGGACGGCCGGGTGGAAGTGCGCGTGCGCGACACGGGGCCGGGGATCGCCCCCGAGGAACAGACGCGCGTCTTCCGCAAATTCTACCAGGTCGAGAGCTCATTTACCGGACAGGTCGACGGCTGGGGACTCGGGCTCTCCTTCGTGCACAAGGTCGTCAAGAAGCACGGCGGAGACATCCGCCTGGAATCGCAGCTCGGAGCCGGAACCACCGTCACGATCATACTCCCGCCCGCGCCATGATCAGCGCGCGGACCCTGCGCTTCGCGGATTGGGCTCCCGTCTTGACCGGAGGGGAGCATGCGGAAGCCTACATCGAGGACAGCGCCGGGACCTCCCTGCATTTCGAGGATTCCTCCTTGCAGGAGATCGTCTCCGGCTCGGACCGCGGCGTGGGACTGCGCTATCTGCGCAGCACCGGCTCGGGAAGCTTCGAGACGATCTACGGCGCGCTCAACGAGATCGACGCAGGCTCCGCCCGCGCATTGGCCGACCGCCTTCTGGCCGGAGTCCCGCGCAGGAGTCCTCCATCGGGGATGCCTATCAAGTCTTTCCATCAAAAAATAGGACGCCACCCCTTCGATGTCTCCATGGACGAGAAGGCGTCTCTCTTGAAGTCCTGCGACAAAGCCGTTCGCGAGCGCTTCCCTCACATCCGCCAAGTCAGCTTGAACTACGCCGAGCGCATGAAGCGCTTCGCCGTGCTCGATATCGGCGGAGGCTTCCGTCTGGGAGAGCGTTCCGTGGTGCTCTTCGCGGTCACGGTCACCGCCGAGAAGGACGGCCTCCTGCAGAGCGGCTCCGAGATCGTGGGCGCGCTCAAGGGCTTTGAGATCTTCTCCGAGAGAGACCCGGTGAAGGCCTCCTGCGAAGCCGCGGCCCGCGCCGTGGCCAAGCTCAGCGCGCCCGTGGCCCCGGCAGGCGAGATGCCCGTGGTCCTGGCCGCGGCCGCCGGAGGAACCTTCATCCATGAGGCCATCGGCCACTCCCTGGAAGCCGACCATATCCAGGAAGGGACCTCTCCCCATTACGCGGGCCGCCGCGGACAGCGGGTCGCGGCGGAGAACGTGAACATCATCGACGATCCCACGCTTCCTGATGCGCGGGGCTCCTATCCTTTCGACGATGAGGGCGTACCCTCCGCCCCTACTCCTCTCGTCGAGAACGGCATTCTCAAGGATTATCTCTACGACCGCCTGACCGGGTTGAAGGAGGGCCGCTCCTCCAACGGCCACGGCCGCCGGGAATCCTTCCGGCACCGCCCCATCCCGCGCATGTCGAATCTGTACGTGGTCCCCGGCAAGGAGGATCCTCAGGCCATCATCCGCTCCGTGGACAAGGGCCTGCTCGTCACGCGCATGGGCGGCGGACAAGTGAACACGGCCACCGGGGAATTCCTTTTCGGCGTGGATGAAGGCTATTGGGTCGAGGGCGGAGAGATCCGCCATCTCGTGCGCGACGCGAACCTTCTGGGCACGGGCCCGGAAGTCCTGAACTCCATCGACCGGCTGGGCTCGGACATGGGCTGGGGCATCGGCACCTGCGGAAAGGACGGCCAAGGAGTCCCGGTCTCGGACGGCCAGCCCACCTTGCGCATCCCGAAAATCGTAGTAGGCGGGAGGTAGTCCCATGAAGCGATGCATCCTTCTCTTGTTCGCGGTTTTGGCCGCCTGCGCGCAGCCCTCCGGGCGCGCAGCCGTCCAATCGGCCTCGCCGCAGCAGCCGAAGCAAGCCAAGAACATCCAGGGAGCGGTCATGGAAAATACCCGCTGGCAGGGACAGTCCTGCACGGTCAATGAAGCCACGCATTTCCTCATCGAAAATGAAGACAACTGGCGCAAGCTCTGGCGCGACTACATGAAGGCCGACGCTCCCAACGTGGACTTCTCCGGCCGCGTCGCGGCTTGCGTGTTCCTGGGGCTCCTGCCCACGGGCGGACACGGCGTGGAATTCCTGCCTCCTCAGACGGAGGAGAAGGCCGAGGTCCTTCGCTTCCGAGTGCTCCGTCCCAAGCCCGACTCCATGACGACCCAGGCGTTCACCACCCCTTACGCGATCCGCATCTATCGCCGGGGAACGCTCCCGCTTCGCCTGGAGGAAGTCCGCTGAACTTTCCGGCTCCGCTGCTGCCGCTGATCTGCGCGCTGGCCTCCGCCTCCGATGGAAGCGGACCCCGTCTCAATCCCGGCGAGGGCAGCGCCATTGTACGCTCTTCTCCGATCCCGGCCTCTTTGCCGCAGCTGCGCGCGCGCAAGGCCGCTCCCGCCCACGGCTCCGGGAAGAAGCGCGGCCTTGCCCCCTCTCCATCCTCCGCGCTTGCGCCGCTGCCGCCCTCGTCCCCGGCCCTGGCTCCGGCACGGCCTCCGAATAACGGCAGCTGGGCCCGCGCGGGGAGTTCCCTCCTGTTCTTCTCAAAAGGGGAGCCCGCCGGAGAGCTCGGCACGGGACTATGGGAAGAGGATCTCGGCGCAGGCCTCATCGAGCGGCGCACGGCAGACGGAGAGACGAGCCGGGACGGCCGCTTTGCCTGGCATTGGGTGCGCATTCAATCCGTGCGCCGCACAAGAACCGACAGCGTCCTGGCTTCCACGAGCACCTTGAATTATTACGGGACATCCGGGAAAGTCCTTTGGACGCAGGAGGACGCGGACGCTCCGGCTGAGTCGGTGCCCGCGATCCTGAGCGACAACGGAGAGACGATCCTGGCTTTTTCGCGCAAAGGCCGCGCATGGATGCTGACGGTCTACAGCTTCACCGGGAACCCTCGCATGGAGCTCTCTCTCGGAGAGCGGGTCACTCATGCTCAATTGAGTCCGAACGGACGATTCGCTTTCGCGGCCTGGAGCATGCAGGATGGCCCTCTGCGGCTCTCCTTCCTGGACATCGAACTCTCCGAGCGGCGCGATATCCCGGTCCAAGACCTCCCTCTCTCGCGCCTGCGCGTCTTCGACGATGGGACTCTTCGGGCCGATGGACGGATACTTCTCAAGCCATGAATCTCTTTGCGCTGACGCTGTTTCTTTTCATCGCAAGCATGCCGGCGCGATCCGCTGAACCTCCTTCCGTGGAAGGAGTGTCCGTGGACACCTCGGACACGGAACTCGCGCGCACGATGCGCGGCCTGCTTAAAGAGGATCCTGAATTCGCGGACGCCTTGGCCCAACGCATCCTGCGCAGCAGCCTTGCAGATCAGATGCCCGGCTCCGCGGATGCCGCCGCAACGCGCAAAAAAGTCTGTTCGTGGATCCTGGAGAATCCCGCGGACGCCGGCTTCCTGGCCGTGGGCTTCGCCCGGGACGACCGTGAGAATACCCATGAATTCGAGGAGTCGCTCTACAAGCAGATCCGCCGCTATCTCGAGCTCAACGAGGACCGCGACCGCGGGATCCTGGGCCGGCTGAAGGCCGCAGGCGGGCAGTCGCGCCGCTTAGTCCAAGACCTGGACATGGACGACGACCAGCGAAGGGAACTCCTGCAGCGGATGTTCGAGGGCAGCTCCGGCGGAGAGGGCCGTGTGCGCGCCAAACCGGGCGCTGAAGAAAAATCCTCCTCCGCGAACGCCCCTTCGCGCGGCTCCTCCTATGCGGGAGCCTCTCTTTATGACCGGCTGAGCGCCGCCAATCTCTCGGGCTACTCCCCGCAGGTTCAGGCATTGCAGAGCGAGCTCAACCGCTCGCGGCCGCCGGGCGCTCCCAAGCTCGTGGAAACCGGAAAGCTGGATGCCCCGACCCTGCGCCAGCCCTCGTATTCCTTGAATTATGACGCGGATACTTTGGGATCCGCCTGGCGCATCCAGCGCGCCTGGGCTATGGCGCAGTCCCTGGGCGAGGAGCGCCGCTACACGCCTGAATTGCTGAAAAAAACGGAGGTCCAGGACGACCTGGAACGCCGCGCCAAGGAGAAGCGCCTTCCAGATTCCTTCTCCCGCCGAAAAAAAGCATTGGACGAAGCCGCTCGGGCCATCCGGGATTTCGACGCTGCCGCGCGAAAAGCCGAGGACCCGCGCGCGCTCACGCAGAGCCTGCTCCTGGAACTCTCGGCCTTGCGCAGGAACGCGGCCCGCGCGCTCCTGCTCGCGGCCTTGGAAGAGGACCTGGCCCGCCTCGAGCAGCTTCAGGATTTCTACTCCCCGGCTTTCGTCGAAGCCGTACGCCGCTGTCCGGTCGAATCGGATTCCCAAGGGAGGCTCCTCGAGCATGCCCGGAATCTTCGCTCTCTCCTGCGGACATCCGCCGAGCTCACGCAGGACGCCCAAAAGATACTGTCTTCCCCGGCACACAACGATCTCTTAAAAGCGGAATCAAAAGTCGCCCAGGCGAGAGCGAGAGCGCGCGATCTGAGCCTGCGCGTGGCGCGCTGCGAGAATTGGGTCCAAGCCTGCGCAAACGCTTCAGCCCAGCCCAAAGGCTGGCGCGCGGCCGTCGAAAGACTCCTTGCCCGGATGCTCCCTAAAAGCGCCGCGGCCCGCAGATTGCAAGGAAACGACCAGCGGCGGCTCGCTCTTTCGGGAGAGCTGCGCCGGATGCTCGCGCAAGACGCAGCCCCCTGATCCCGGTCGCCCGCAGCAGACCGGCGCCCTCCTGCAGGCATCATAAAAAGCTGGAACTTTCCAGCCCCTCGCTCGTAAAGAAGGGTATGGAAACCCTGGTGATCCAAGGCCCAAAAACAGACTTCCGCAAGCTGGCCTCCTCTCTCATCGAGCGCTCCTCAACGCTCTCCCCCATCGAAAGGAGGCCTCCCCCGCGCGCTGCGGCAGCCATGCGCGGCCCGCGAACGCGCTCCGCCGACGAGATCTCGCCGAAGCACTAGCAGGCTGCTGAAAAACCCTCCGAAACCGCACTCGTAAATCCTAGAATCTCTCGACGGAACACCGACGAGGAATCGGAGGCATCGAGATGATGGGATCGAGTGAGGCGCAAAAGAACAT
>Ga0172379_10006998_pt1 | contig 14836 bp, 16 predicted proteins | sample GrowelOW334metaG_FD_119756 | JGI IMG/M metagenome (GOLD analysis project Ga0172379, IMG submission 119756) | Groundwater microbial communities from an aquifer near a municipal landfill in Southern Ontario, Canada - Groundwater well OW334 metaG | ecosystem: Environmental > Aquatic > Deep...
CATTCATCTGGAAGAAGACACTGGAAAAAATACCCACCCTAAGGGCAAAACTTACTCTTTGATTGATTTTAATCGCTCCGGAACTCCGCTAGTGGAAATGGTGACTGAACCGGTGATCCCAGACGCCCAAACCGCCAAAAAATTCTGCCAACGCTATCAACAAATTCTACGCTATTTAAATGTTTCCAATGCGGACATGGAAAAAGGCGAAATGCGCTGTGAAGCGAATATCAGCGTCCAAGAAAAAGGCCAGTGGATTTATGAAGGCGATTGCCAAATCAAACCAGTCGGCGATTACAAACTAAACCCAAAAATTGAAGTTAAAAACATCAACTCTTTCAAAGCGATTGAAAAAGCGATTGACTACGAAGTCAAACGTCAAATTCAAGCGCTGGAAGATGGCGAAAAATTAATTCAAGAAACTCGCGGTTGGAATGAAGACAAAGGACAAACCGTCAGCCAACGCGTCAAAGAGACTTCCGCCGACTATCGCTATTTCCCGGAGCCGGACATTCCGCCGATTAATATTAGCGGACAATGGATCAAAGAAATTGAAACTCAGCTAATTGAACTACCTCCGGCCAAGAAAAAAAGATTTATTACTGAATACAACCTCAGCGCCGATGACGCGGAAATTTTGGTAAGCGACAAAGATTTGGCGGATTACGCCGAACAAGTAATCTCTGAACTCCGCGCCTGGATTGAAGCTACGGGAGATTCTTGGGAACGACAAAAAAACAAATTAGCCAAAGCGGTTTCCAACTGGCTCTTGTCTGAACTGCTTAAACACCTAAACGCCGATAACAAAAAAATCAATGACTTAAAGATTACTCCGGAAAACTTTTCTGAATTGATCACTTTGGTTTATCAAGACAAAATCAACTCCTCGGCTGGTCAAAAAATAATGGAAACCATGTATGCCAAAGGTGGAAACCCAAAGCAAATTATGGCTGACTTAGGACTAGAACAACTTGACAATGAAGCTGAATTAGTTGAAATAATTGATGAAATTTTGGCTAAAAATAGCCAACAAGTAGCTGACTATAGACAAGGTAAGCAAAATGTGCTACAATATTTAATCGGACAAGTAATGTCAGCTACCAAAGGTAAAGCCAACCCAGGGAAAACCGCAGAAATATTGAAAGAAAAATTAAAAAGCTAAAAGCATTTTTTATAAAAACATAATAATTTATTTTAGAAATAAAAAATATGGGAAAAATAGAAAACAAAGATAAGAAGCCACAATATCTAAGAATGGTAGAGCCAAAAAAAATATTTGCGCAAAGAGATGCAAGACATGAGAAGGAACAAGAGCTACTAAACAGCATCTATGATTTATTTAACAAACTAACAACAGAATATCGCAAAGAAACTTCTTCGGAAAAATTTGTCTTAGAAAATTACATGCATAGATTTGAGGAATTACAGGCAAGAATTGACCAAGCGATTGGAGTACTCCAAAATAAATCAAAAATCGAAGAAATGTTAAATTTACACGACGAAGTTTCTAGACAAATTGAAGGTCTTGGTGGTAAAAAAGAAGCTGAGGAAGGAACAGAAGAAACACAACAAATAGCCGCTTAATAAAAAGACTAATAAAAATCTCCCGAAAAACGGGAGATTTTTTCCACAGAAAAAAGCTAAACAGGATTTTTATTTTAAAAATTTTTCAACTGCTTTTTCCGCCTGGTCTGGTTTCTTTAACCACAGAATCTTTCTCCCCTGTCTTTCCCAGCGCCGGAACCAACTCATCTGGCGTTTGGCGAATTGCCGAATGGCTATATTTAATTTTTCAACCATTTCTTCATAATTCATTTTTTTCTGTAAATATTGTGAAACAAATTTGTATTCCAAACCGAAACTTTCCAACCGCTTCCAACTCAAACCTTCTTGATGCAGTCTTTTTACCTCACCGACCATATCTTCTTTTTCCAGCCGATCAATTAAGCGCTGGTAAATCCGCTCGCACAAAATTTGCCTAGGCCAATTTAAACCGATGATTAAAAAATCATAATCAACTTTTACCTTTTGGCTTTTGACTTTTGACTTTTCCCCCGCGGAGTTTATCTCCACGTATCTAATTAATCTCCTCTTGTTTTTTTTATCACTATCATTTAACTTCTCCGCAAATTTTTTGTTAAGCTTTAATAATTTTTTAAACAACATCGGTGCATCCAACTTCTCCAATTCTTTTCTTAACTTTTTATTCTCTCCGATATTTGAGAGCCGATAACTATCAACAATCGCCTGCAAATACAATCCGGATCCGCCAGCCACAATCGGCAATTTACCCCGCGACAAAATATCATCAATCGCCTCAAAAGCTAATTTCTGATATTTAGCTAAATCAAATTTATCACTCGGTTTTACCACGTTAATTAGATGATATGGCACAACCTTTGACTTTTGACTTTTGACTTTTGACTTGACGACGTATTCGGCTAAATCTTTGCCGGTTCCAATATCCATTCCCTTATACACTTGACGGCTATCTGCGCTCACGACTTCACCATCAAACTTAAGCGCCAATTTAACCGCTAAGCCAGTTTTCCCACCAGAAGTTGGACCAAGGATTACTAAGACTTTGCTGTTTTTGTTTATACTTGACATATTTTTAAAATTCTTGTAATGTAATTAGTTCCACAAATTAACCATTTAGCCATGAAAGGAGGGACGCCTATGAAATGAGGGGATTTCTAGCTCCCAACGGACAGGAGAAAATATTCTCCGACATCCGAAAAAATGAATGACATCATGGGAGCTGGGGGTTCCTTGCGGTAAAAAAAGGGGTGGCGACAGGAATTTTTCCGTGTCAAAGCCCCTTCTTTAAATTATATTATTTCCCCTTCCATTCCGAAATCCTTAACGGAAATTATTTTAACTCTAATAAATTTGCCCAGCAAGTTTATTTTTTTACTTTTTTTGATAGCAACCACCTTGAAGGTTCTGGTTTTGCCTAACCATTCTCCGCTCTTGGACTTTCCGTCCACCAATATCTCCACGGTCTTGCCTAAGTATTCTTGATTATTAGCCAAAGCCGTTTTGCGCAAAATTTTCATCAGCTCCTCTTCCCTTCTTTTCTTTTCTGGTTTTGGCACATTATTATCCATCTTCTCCGCTACTGTTCCCGGACGCGGACTATACTGCGCGATATAAGCCATATCAAACTTTACTTCTTTAAATAACTTAGCTGTATTATTAAACTGCGCCTTAGTTTCCCCTGGAAAACCGACAATAATATCAGTAGTAATGGAAACAGCAGGCGACCAAACATTTGACAATTGACTATTAACAATTAACTTTTGACGGTCAGCCACTCTCTTAGGGATTGCTAGTTTAATTTTTTTTATTAATTTCAAATAATCTTCTCTAGTATATTTACGATTCATGTTTTTCAAAACCACATTATCACCGGCTTGGGCAGGAAGATGAACATGCTCGCAAACTTTTGCGCACTCTCCAATCGTTTTAATTAACTCATCGCTCATATCCTTCGGATGACTAGTCGCAAACCGAATCCAAAAATCACCCGGAATCTGATTAACTATTTTCAAAAGTTGCGCAAAATTAATTGTTTTGGAATTTGGTAATTGAAAATTGTTTGAAAATTGAAAATTGAAAATTGAAAATTTCGAACGGTAGCTATTCACATTCTGCGCAATCAAAGTAATCTCTTTATAACCTTTCTTAACCAAATCCTTAACTTCCGCAATAATTTCCTCTGCCGGACGATACACTTCCCTGCCACGCGCGTAAGGCACCACGCAGTAAGCACAAAAATTATTGCAACCATTGCCGATTGGAACATACGCGGAAAATTTTGAATTGTATTTCGGTGAGATATTTAAGTATTTACAATTACCGGGATTTTTGGAATTGGGGATTGGGAATCGGGAATCGGGACGACGACTGTTCACGTCGTTTTTTTGAAATTTGTAATTTGTAATTTGTAATTCATTTAAAATTTTAAATTTAAAATTTAAAATTTCATGTGCTGGAAGCCAAACATCAACAACATTTTTCAATCGTCTTCGCACATCCGCTCGCTCGCTCAAACACCCGGATAGAATTATTTTTGTCTTTGGTTTTTGCTTTTTAATTTTAGCGATCAAGCCATAGGCCTTATCCTCTGCTGATTGTCTAACTCCGCAAGTCGTCACGACTACTAAATCAGCCTGCTTATCAGTTTTTGCTTCTTTGTAGCCAAGTTTTTCTAGCTGGCCGGCAATCCGCTCACTATCCGCCCTGTTCATTTGACAACCAATGGTAATAATATAGTATCTCATAAAAAATTTAAAAAATAATTCAAACAAAACAACCGCAAGGTTTTTTCTTTAGAATTTGTTTTTGCTCTTTTAAGGTGTGGATAAAATAATCTTGCTCACTTTTTCCTTTGGCCTTGCTTTTATCCAGTGGCGAAAAATGAGAATAACCGCGCCGTTTCATTTCCACAACCAAGAGTTCGTGGCGCAAGTACAGCGCTTTTAGTTTTCCCTGCCAACGTAAAGTTTCCGGATGCCGGCTGTATCCTTTTTTATTATTCAAAATCACCGACCAAATGGCGTGCAGTTCTCTATGCTCACCCAAGAGATGTGCTCGGCAAAGATTTTTTGGAGCAATGTCCCAAATCCGCATATTTTAAAATTTCACGCTGTCGCCCGCCGTATAACCGGTACTCCAGCAAATTTGTAAATTATACCCGCCGGTCGGTCCATCTAAATCTAAAATTTCACCGGCAAAATACAAATTTTCAAACAATTTGGAACGCATTGTTTGGGGATCAACTTCTCTAATATCAACTCCGCCGGCTGTTATCATCGCTTTATCAAAATCTTTCAAGCGCATCACTGTCAAAACAAATTGTTTGACTGCCAAGGCTAAGGCTCGGCGTTCTTCTTTGGCGATTAGATTAACCGCCTTGCTTCCGTTGATATTAGAAACCTTTAGAACCGCCAAAGCTAATTTTGAAGGTAAAATTTCAGATAAATAATTTTTGATTGTCTTGTTATGACTGCGATGAAAATCAGCCTGCAATTTTTTTTCAAATTCTTCAATTTCCATTTCCGGAAAAAAATCAAGCTTCAATAGCACCGGCGCCGTAAGACAAGAACCAATACGGTTACTTAAATTTAAAACAAGAGGACCACTCAAGCCATCTGCGGTAAAGATAATTTCACCCACCTGGCTAAGTATCTTCTTGCTATCACAAAAAACACTTATTTCAGCCTGATCAAAACTTAAACCTTCCAAGTCTTTGACTGTTTTTTCTTTGACAATTACCGGAGTTAAAGCCGGCCTGGCCTTCACCACTTTATGCCCCAGCTGTGCCAACCAAGCATAAGCATCTCCTTGAGATCCGGTAGCAGGATAAGATTTCCCTCCGGTAGCGATAATAAAATTTTTGGCTACAATTTCTTGTCCATTCGCCAAAATTATTTTTTTTACTTCTTTCTTTTCTTTGATAATTTGCTTGACCTCAGCCGTAAAAATCAATTCCACTTTTTTTGCCTTCAAAAAATTTTGCAATACTTTTTGCACATCACTAGCCTTATTGCTTTCCGGAAAAACTCGGCCGTGATCTTCAACTTTAGTCGCCAGCCCCCGACTAGCAAAAAAATTCAAAGTATCATCAACGCTAAACTTTTTAAACGCTGAAAATAGAAATTTAGCATTAGCGCCATAGACGTTAATATTTTCTTTTTTGTCAGCTAAAAGATTGGTCAAATTGCAACGACCGTGCCCGGTTATTAATAATTTTAAACCAAGCTCTTTGTTTTTTTCAAGCAAAACTACGCGCGCGCCGATTTCGCCCGCTCTAATCCCAGCCATCATTCCAGCCGGCCCTCCCCCAATTATCGCAACGTCGTATGTCATCACTTTGACCCTGTAAAACCAACAAATTACAAATTTTTAATTTCTAATTTTCAATTTCAAAACAATGCTTTAATTTCTCAATTTTTATTTGAAGTCAATTGATAAATTGCCCCTTAGTAAACTAGCAGGGAACAATTTAATTGAAAATTAACTTATTGAAAATTGTTTGAAAATTGAAAATTAGAAATTGAAAATTATAATTAGTTAGCTTGTTAGTTTATTATTCAACCACCTCCACCTTCTCCATCACCACATCCTCCAACGGCCGATCGGAAGAATTGGTTTGTGAACTGGCGATTGCGTCCACGGTTTCCATACCGGAAATTACTTTGCCGAAAATTGTATAATTATGAGGCAATGGATAATCTTTGTGCATAATAAAGAATTGACTACCATTGGTGTCTGGCCCGGCGTTAGCCATCGCGACTGTGCCACGAAGATAACCAGCCTTGTAAGACGAAGTTGTCGGATTCAATTCGTCGGCAAACTGATAGCCTGGACCGCCCGTTCCGGTGCCGGTTGGATCACCGCCCTGAATCATAAATCCGCTAATCACGCGGTGAAAAATTACTCCGTTGTAAAATCCTTTTTTCGCGAGAGTCAAAAAATTTTCCACAGTCTTAGGCGCGTCATCGGCATATAATTCAATAGCGATGTCGCCTTTATTTGTTTTGATTTTTACAGTTGGCATAGTTTTTTTGTTATTTAATAATTTTGATTCCGTAGATGAGGCGATAGACTGAGGCAAAGGCAGAACCGGTGATTTTTCAACGGCTTGATAATTTGACTCCAACACTTTTGAGCTTTCATTAGACTGCTTTGTTTCTTTCCTCTCAGGTTTTTGTATAATTCTTAAAACCAAGGCGCTGATTAGAATTACGGCAATCAATAATCCAACAGCGATGTTTTTGTAAGAATAATTGGGCATAGATTTTATTTGATAAAAAATATTTAAACTTTCCCTAAATCCAATTCTTCGTCTATTTTTATTTCTTTGACAAAATCTTCCATGTGGCTAACCAAGATCAACGCTCCTTCATAATCATTGATGGCCTTAGCAATTACCGGAAGATGACGAAAATTAATATGATTAGTCGGCTCGTCCAAAATCAATAAGCCGGGATGCATCAAAACCAAACGCGCGAAGGATAACAAGCCTTTCTGTCCTTCTGATAATTCACCGACCAGGCGATCCATTATTTCTCCCGTGATTAAAAAACTGGAAGCGGTTGCTCGCATTTCTTGCACATCAATACCGTTCGCCAAAATACTTTGCAAGGAATCAAAAACTTTTTCCTGAAAATTCAAAGTAGCAAAATCCTGACTATAATATCCAACCTTAACTCCGTCTAAAATTTTCGCTCCTTCGCTTTTTCCGGAAACCAAAGAACGCAAAAAAGTGCTCTTGCCCACGCCGTTCGGGCCGGTCACCAACATGTGCGTTCCCTTACGCAAAACTTTATCGGTTTTCTTGATCACTGGTTCGTGATTTTGAATTATTTTTACTGAACTAATCTTTACAATTTCACCGACAATATCTTGCACCGGAATTTGAAAATTTTTGATCGTCTTATCTTCTCGCCTGACATCAACCATATTTTCTTCCATATCCTCAGTTTCTTCGCGCATCTTCTGTGCCAATTTACGCATCTTACCGCCTTTATGCGAGAAAAAATTTACCTTCTCTTTGCGGTCAATTATTTTTTTCTGCAATTGAGCGTTTTTCTTTTTTTCTCTTTCAATCCGATTATTGATTTCTTCAACCACGGAATAATAATCGCCGACATAATATTCCAATTTCTTGGTAAAAATATCTAAATAAACAACTCCTTCCGTAAAACAATTTAAAAAATCCGCATCATGCGAAATTACAATGACGGTTTTTTGATACATAATCAAAAATTCAATCAGATGATTGATTCCCTCTTTGTCTAGATTGTTTGTCGGCTCATCCAAAAGCAAAATATCCGGACTTTCAATCAAAGCGTAAGCTAACAACAACCTGGCTTGCTGTCCTCCGGAAAGCTCTCCGACTTTTCGGTCAATCGGTACAGTTAAATTCACCGCCTCCATCACTTTGCTGATTCGGCTTTTTAAATTTCCGGGAACTTCCCGAAAAGCTTTGGCGAAATATTTTTCAACCGTCAAATCCAAATCTTCCCGCGCCACAGTCTGTTTGGCTGTCCCAATAGTAGCACCATTAGAAACAGAAATTACACCACTCTTGGGTTTGAAACGACCTTCTACCAAACCGAAAATCGTGCTTTTCCCAGCACCATTTTGCCCCATTAGGGTAATTTTTGATCCTTTACGCACGCTAAAACTAGCCTCATCTAAAATCGGCTTTTTGTGCAAATATTCAAAGGAAACTTCGTCAAATCGCAAAACTACTTCTTCTGACATAATTTAAAAATTATTATAAATACAAGGTTGATTATAACAAAATAAGCTTAATTTAGCAACCCCAAAAACTTAACCAAAATAATAAAAAGAATGGCTGAAATTTATCCAACCATTCTTTTTTTATTAATCTTTAATTAGCTAAACACACTCTTATTTAGAAAAGCCTCATCATACCACCCAGACCAAGTCCTCTTGAACCTTCATGTCTACCGCCCATTCCCGGCTCGCTCATACCGCGTCCTTCAATGCCTAAATCTTTCATAATAGTATTGGCTTGCTCACGCAATTTATGCGCTTGAACATACTGAGGGAAATTGCTAGCAGTGATCTTGGTCAGCAAGGAAGAGTCGGAATCTACTGCCTTGACTGCCGTCACCCAGGCATTGTAATCGCTATTATCCAAAGCGGTTCTAACTGCGTCCATCTTGGTTCTCTGCGCTGTCATCTCCGCTTCCCGATTTTTGTGAGCAGTCACAAATTCAGCAAAATTGTCAGCAGTAACTTTCTTTAATTCCTGAGAATTAGGATTCATTGCTTTGACCGCTGTCATCCAAGCATTATAATCGCCAGCTTCAAGCGCGCTCTTGATCGCGTCTATTTTGGCTTGCATTTCTGTTTTCTGCGCGTCGGTCAATTCAACTCTCTGCTCTTGACCTTTTCCTTGTCTTCCGCCAAACATAGCGCCTAAGCCATCTGAATTGTTGGCAGAAGCTTGAGCGACGGCGATTCCACCGCCAACCAAGGATAAAACCGACAAGGCAATCACGCCTTCAATAATTTTTTTGTTTTTCTTTTTCATAATAATTTTGTTTTTTATTTAATTAGCTTGCTGTCTTAATTTTCGCGCGATTGAGATCTCGTCTCGCATTTAATAATACGCCAAAGAAAATTATTTTCTTTCAAAAACAAAAAAACGCCCTTTAAAAGCGCTTTTTTTATCTCAAAAACCTTATTTCTTGGTTTGCTTGGGTGTTCGTGTAGATTTTTTCTTCACTGATTTTTGACGCTTTTTCACTGCTTCCAATTTGTCTAAAATCAAGCAATTCTGATACTCTTGCGCGACATCCGCTAATAATTTCTGATAACTTTTGCCGGAAATTTTTAGGCCATTCTCTGGGTCAGTTTTTCTACCGGGGTCTAGGATGAAATGACCAATTACTGATTTTTCCGGATTAAGATTGAATTTGAAACAAAGATAAGCAATTACCCAAACATAACGGCGATAGGCTTCTTCGGCGTTCATTCTCTGGCCAAAACAATACTCAACGCCAATTGCTGTGTCATTAGCTTCGCAACCATAGAGCTCATTGTCTTTGCCAACATTATAACGAACATGCCAAGCTTTTTCCGGATGATCAGTGGTGATAGACGGGATGCATTCAATAATTTCCCGGTCATCTACAAAAATATGCGCCGATGCTTCCATCTCATTGTTTGTTCGCTCGTAATAATCAACGTTATTTCTAGCCATTGAGTCAGGATTGCCCGTATCATGAGCCACAATAAATTTCACCGCCGGATTAATCATTAATCCTGACCGACGTTTTGTTCCTGGTCTTAAATATTTTTTGACAATCGGAAACTTCTGTTGAAAAAACATAAAATAGCTATAATTCAAAAACCTTATATTGATATTCAGGCAATAATAATTCCTCCAGATCAGCCGGGCAATCTTTTAGCATGCCCTTTCTCTCTTCAGTAAAATGACATATTAATTTTACTGGCACTAAACCTAAACCTTTAAAGCATTCTTGCAAAGAATTGGAATAAAAACACGTAGACAAGACATTTGCTCCCGCTGATTCTCCAATTACAGTTTTGCCTTTAATTAAATCTGAAAAATAAGCATGCTCCTTCAAGGCGCTTAATAATCTTAAAGTTTTTCCTCCGTTTAAATAAATAACATCAGCATTTCTGATTTGCTCTATCAATAATTTTGATTCAGCAATAATAAATTTTAAAATTTTATCTGACTGATTACTATTAAATTGATTTTTTACTTCGGCTATTCTCTGCTCGCATTTTTCAGGTCCTTCCGCAAAAAGCACCAATAAAATATTCAACTCTTTTTTATCAGACTTTAAAATTTCTTGAAAAAATTTATCATTTTCTTCATTCACCGCAGTGGCATATCCGCCGTGGAGGATGTATTTGGTTTTCATAAATAAATTTTTGTGTTTAGACACGCACGTATTTAAACCTACCATTTCGCACTCTTGTCTTTTTTGTCTTTTAACTTTTTATTTCTGTTCTGCGACAAAGAAGTCCAGCTAAAAACACCAATCGCCGAAGAAACCGCCTCTTTTTCTTCGGCATTCAACAAATTTTTATCTAACAAATTGATCAAAACAGCAATCGCTTTTTTGTCTTCCATGTTTTTAACGCTATTTATAAATAACCAAATTAATCTGAGGATAAATTCCCATCCCATGTAATATTCCGCGCCATAAACTTTTATTTTTAAAATCCTTTTTTGACAAATCGCTAAACTTCAAATTATTTTTCTTTAAAAATCTAAATAACTTTCCCGGCGTTACTCTGTTTAAATTTATAAAATAATTACTTTTCTTGCCTGATATTAAATTAAAATATTTCTGTTCAATAAATTTTGGTAAAAATGGAAAATAATAACGTTTGTAATGACGCTCATAATAATGCAAATAATTTGGGCTCTTCAGCCATAATATTCCGCCAGGCTTCAAAACTCTAACCATTTCCAAAATAGCAGTCTGGTAATCTTTGATATGTTCAATGATAAAAATAGAAACTACTATGTCAAAACTATCATTGGGAAATGGAATATTTTCCGCACCGGCTTTTTTCAGAACAACTTCTTTGTTTTTACTGGCAAACAATAATTCAGAAATTTCTAGAGATAAATCGTCCGGCTCTATTCCATAACCGATCGCTCCTTTATCCACGGCTTCAAAAAGAAATTCACCGCAACAAGAGCCGGCATCCAAAATTTTTTTGTTTAACACCGGAGTAATTGTTTCTAGCTCACCCAAAATCTTTTTTCCACCTTCTCGGCTTATTCTTCTATTCATCCTCTTCTCAAAATTCTTCATTCCAAAAACATCGCTGTAAATACTCCATCTTTTTTCTAATAATTTTAAATATTTCTCTTCGGACATACTACTCACTTTGATAAACAAATTAAAGCTTATACGCAATAAAAACCTTTTTCTTTTCTCTCGTCGGGCGTAAGCTTGCTATAATAATTCCAAATTGTAGGAGCAAATTTCTTTAAAGCATCGAAACCTTCGCCTAGCATTGCATAGGCATTGTGCTCGTCCACCCAACCTTGACCAAGTATTTGTTTAATTATCTTATCAATTTGAACTCCATCTTTTGCCAAACCTTCCGCAACCCGCGCCATTAACTCCGCAGGAGTCTTAGATTCTTTTATTGCAATTTCAACAATCTGCAATCCGTCAATTATTTTTTGTTGCTTTTCGTCTTTATCTTCTCCGGATTAAATTTGCTCAATAAACATTCTAGGCAAAGAAAAACCAGGCAGTGAATTCATTGGCGCCATTGTTTGAGTGTAATTCTCTGGCACTGATTCTGGTTCGTATTTCCCTACAGGTTCTCCTTCTTTGCGCGATGTAGCCTTGGAAAATTCTTTAAAAAGAGATTTATTATAATGCTCAATCTCACGACTAAGAAAACCGTACCAAAAATTTACTTCAGCGTACCGGTTTGTCATTTTTTCCGGTCCACGGCCAATATCCGGGTTAATTAATTCTTCTACGACAGGACACCCCGCTCTTTGCCCCAGAAACCTTGCTTTGTCCTCAGGTGTGTCAAAAAACGTATCGTCTTTCATTATATCGCCAACAAAAGAACCTTTGCCAAATTTTTCTATGCTTGGTTGAGATATTTTCATATAAAATAATTTTAGCACAAAAAACATAAATAAAAAACACCAATAAAATTGGCATTTTTTACTAGCTCGGGGTCGCGGGACAATACTAGAGCTAGAATAAATTTATACAAAAAACTCAGATTAATTTTTAATTATTTTAAATAATAAAAAATAATTTCTATTTTTAAGCCAAACTAAAAGTTCTTAGACTAAGTTTATGAATGCTATTTTAATTCTTTTTATCAAATCAGTGACTATTTTTAAGTTTATAATTTATGATCAAACAAAAAATAGACGCATAATTCAAATCAAATTCTTAATATTTGGATTATTTTAGATGGTTTTCGCTGATCGATCCAAGGTGGAGCAGATATTTAATAATAGTTTATTTTCTTTTCTTGCTCTTTTCTTGCTGGGGCATCCTCGCTCCAGTTACTTTTGCGGCGGTTGTATCTACGGGTATTCGAGCCGTACCATCCCAAAACTTATTTTTTTGCTCCCCCGTCCTGCTATAATTCACCTGCGTCTCATTTAAATCTTTAGGGAAAGAATTGACTTGTTTTTTATAGCTTGCAATTATATTTAAACTTAACATATTTTTCCCAATCATATACTCCAAAACTCGATTTGCTTTCAGTTTGTCTCCGCATTCAATAGCAGCGTTTAAATGAATTCTTAAAATGGCAGGATTGGCAGTAGAAGCGTTGGTTTCCAATAAAAACAAAGCGAGCTGCGGTTGTTTCTTGCGAAGAAATTCCTGAGCAATATCAATAATTTGCTTATCTTTAAATACGCCTCCATCTTTTTGATCAATATATCTCAATATTTCTTTTAGTCTAGCATCGTTCAATTTTACCGCAATAATTAATAACGAAGTAATATCGTCTGGTTCAAGGTATCGCAAAGAGGGAAAAAGAAAACCCAATGATTTTTCTAGAAATTGCCTATTGTTTTCATTTATGAATTTAACCTTAAAAAGTTTATTAGATAATTGGGGATCTTTTTTGTAGTCTCTAAAAATTTTTTTATTAACCCAAGTTTCCAAAGCCGGGAAATTATTTCCAGTCGCCAATGAACGTATCTTAAAAAGAGTGTAGAGAGTCAGACCGGTTGTTTTATTAATATTTGCAATAATTTTATTTCCCAAAAAATTTTGCTCGGATTGCAACTGTTTTCTAAATAGATGTTTTCGATTTCGAAGATCTTCCTCTAATTGGACCAATAGTTCGTCTTGCGCCGTAGAATAAACTATTCTTTCAAGACTACTAGCGAGGGACTGATTTCGCCCAGGGTGCTCTCCTGTCAGCTTGGCCAATCCCTCAACGGCTCCTTTATTTTGAGGCGATACTTCTAAAGCTTCATCATAAAAAGCTTTTGCCTTGTTAAATTTTCCGGCCAAACGAGCATCATGCCCACGCAGAATCAATTCATGCGCTAAACTGTTCTGAGCTGAACTCTTTATTTTATCGTGATTGCGTGGGTTATTGTGCGGTGTTTTAACTTCGTGCCTTAATGAGTTGGCGATTTCCGCAAGTTTATTTCGAGCATCCTCTGAATCGGAAATTTTTAAAATAGCATCATAATATTTTGACGCTCTCTCCAAATCACCGGTTGCTAAAACTGCCGAGGCATGAGGCAATAACTTTTTAGCTATTAAATCATGGCTTTTAATTTTTCCTGATATTCCTCTCAAACAATTCCAAGCATCGACATTGTAAGGGTTCAGACTAATCGCCCGACAGTAAATTGAAGCGGCTTCATCGTAGTCTTCATCTCGTTTTTTCTTATCTCCCGCTAAACATAATGGTTCGTAGTCTTTAAAATTAGTAAAATTATATTTATCATCAGGCAGACGAAGCTGATATTGAAGTCGCCTTATCCGGGGATGCTCAGGAGCAAGCTGGATTAGTAAATTAAGATATTTACGAAATTGATCTTCGTTACCGTTTTTTATACAAAGACGCAAGATAAGTTGAAGTATGTCAACTTTTGATGAGTCGGATAGCTGATGCAAATTTTTTTCCAAAATACGCACTACTTCTTCCATGTTATTATTTGAATCTACTTGCGCGGATAAAATAATCAATTTTGTTTTTACTTTTTCTGAACTAACATTGCTAACAGTAATTTGATTTATAAAATTGCGTACCTCCTCCTCTTTTCCTGCAATACCCCGCTCATAGTCCCCACTTAATCGCGATATATAATAACACTGCGCTTCTTCATCCATTTTCAAAAAATCTTGCGTCTCAATATTTCCCTTTTTTTGTTCTACTTTTACTTTTCTTGATTGAGCAAAACTGATAATTATTTCTTTAGGCATAAGACTTTATTTTTAGTTTAATCACCTTGAGTAAAAATCTAAATAATTGCTAAAATTAAGTACTAAGAAGTAAATCTTCATGGAAATATATTGTTATTCTACCACTTTTTATTCTACTAATCCAATATTTGGCCTATCTACAAAAAAATAAGGCTAACTTTAGCCTTATTTTGCTAGCTCGGGGACAAGGATTCGAACCTCGATACTCAGGACCAGAACCTGACGTCCTACCATTAGACGATCCCCGACCGTGCCCTTCCGAAGCTCCGCAGAGCGAAGGAGGGATTTTCTTATTTCAATTATGAATGAACCAGCCTACGCTTGCGAGCTTTGGCATGGCAAGAAATTACGAATTACGAATTACGAAA
>Ga0172379_10006999_pt1 | contig 14835 bp, 17 predicted proteins | sample GrowelOW334metaG_FD_119756 | JGI IMG/M metagenome (GOLD analysis project Ga0172379, IMG submission 119756) | Groundwater microbial communities from an aquifer near a municipal landfill in Southern Ontario, Canada - Groundwater well OW334 metaG | ecosystem: Environmental > Aquatic > Deep...
ATCGATACCGCGATTCGAAGCCGCATCAATCTCAATCACATCAAGATTATTTCCTTCATCAATCTCATTACACATACGACATGCATTGCAAGGCTCTCCCTGCTCTGCAAATTTCTTATCACTGCGTCGCTTTTCACAATTTGCTGTTTTTGCAATAAGTCGTGCAGTTGTCGTTTTTCCAGTTCCTCGAGGACCTGCGAAGAGATACGCGTGTGCGATACGATTCTGTTTCGCCGCTTCTCGAAGCACTCGTGAAATAAGATCCTGGCCCAAAAGGTCTTCAAAAGTTGAGGGACGATATTTGCGATAAAGTGCACGTGACATATATTGAGATTATACATGCTATAATAGAACAAATGAAGCGTGTAACACCTTCACCAATTTCTATGGAAGAATTCAAAATGAAAAGTTCAGCCTTCAAGGAAGGGGAGATGATACCCGCAAAATATACCTGTGATGGTGACGATGTGAATCCACTTCTTGAACTTCGCAATGTCCCTCCCGAAGCAAAAAGTCTTGCGCTTATTGTTGATGACCCCGATGCCTCACGTGGTACTCCCTGGGATCACTGGCTCGTATGGAATATTAATCCGAAAACCCAATATATTTCTGAAGATAATTTACCTTCGGACGCCATACAGGGTGCAAGCAGTTGGGGCAAACCAAAATATGGAGGCCCTTGCCCGCCCAAAGGAAAGGCAGCGCATCATTATGTTTTTACGCTTTATGCACTCGACACCTTGCTTGAATTAAAAACAGGAGCCTCCAAAGAGGAGCTTTTGCGCGAAATGGAAAAGCATATTATTGCACACACGAGTCTTGTTGGTCTTTACGAAAGAAAATAGCACTGTCTCTAGGATGAATCCCGTTAGAGATTGTCCAGTGATGTTTTATACATATATATTAAAAAATAAGAACGATCGCCTCTACACTGGATATACTCGCGACTTACGGAAACGCTTTAAAGAACATAATATGCGAAAATCAAAATATACCAAATATAATGGGCCTTATATTTTGATTTACTATGAAGCTTGTACAAATGAACAAGATGCGAGGTCGAGAGAAACATATTTAAAATCAGGACCAGGTAAACGCTATATCAAAAACAGACTAAAGCGTTTCCTATCTCTAACGGGATGAAACCTCCAAAGGACGACAGCAGATATACCTGGACAAGCCATGTATTTGGAAAAATGCTTCATTATGGAATAGGTGAAGGGCGTATTCGACGCATTATTCGCACACCTACTCGCATTGAAGAAGGCATTGCTGAAAATACGATTGCGGCGATGTGTCCCTACGGGACATCTCCCGAAGGGAGACAACTGTATGGCAAACCAAATGACAATAAAAAACGCTGGTTTCCACGCGGAGGTGAGATGTGGGTTATGTATAAACTTGATGGAGGAAAAATAAAAGTAATCACCGCATGGCGTTATCCGGGCAAGAGTTCTGCGCGCAATCCGATTCCAAAAGATATTATCGACGAGGTAAGACAGTTGGTATAAAAAACGAACCCGATAAAGGGTTCGTAATAATTATGGTTCCGGCGCACCAAGTCCTGCTGCACACACAAAGATAAAGCCGAAAATAAATAGGACAGCACTTCCGAGGCCATCTACACCAATATCTTTCCCCGCAATGGCTCCTGCTATCATAAGAGCTCCCGTAACAAAGAAAATGATCGATCCTCGCACAAGTTGTTTCCGTTTTTCTTCATCTTTCTTTGAAGATTTCATTGTTTCTCCGAATAGTAGTTGTGAATAACTAATCGCAATATGACACATCAATGTCAAATTGTCAAAATATAATTCTTTCGCTTTCGCGTGTTTTCAGATATCATAGGGGTTGAAACAACGTATATGAAACTATCTATCGGCATCGTCGGACTCCCCAACGTAGGGAAATCAACCTTATTTAAAATCCTCACCAAGCAGGAAGTGCATATCGCAAACTATCCCTTTGCAACCATTGATCCCAACATTGGCATAGTTCCCGTTCCTGATGAACGACTTGGAGCACTCACCAAACTCTCAAACTCAAAAAAAACAGTGCCTGCAGTCGTTGAATTTTATGACATTGCGGGACTTGTGAAGGGTGCGAGCGAAGGCGAGGGACTTGGCAATAAATTCTTAGCGAACATCCGCGAATGCAAAGCAATTGTGCAGGTACTTCGCTGTTTTCCGTTGGGCGATATTATTCACGTGGAAGGCTCAACTGACCCGATTCGTGATATGGAGATTATCAAGATTGAGCTCATTATGAAGGACCTTGAAACAGTCACAAAACGTTTTGAAAAAACAGAGAAGGATTTACGTACCGGCGATAAGAAAGCAATCCACGACAACGGTGTTTTGAAAGCAGTAAAAGAGGATTTAGAAAAAGGAAATACTGCAAAGCAACACGCATTTGAAGAAGTAATCCGCGAACTTGAATTACTCACCGCGAAAGAGCAGGTCTTCCTTTTAAATGGGGACCCCGAAGATGTACCAGAGGCACTTACCAGAAAAATTACTGAAATGGGTGCAACCTATATCATTACTAATCTTGCCAATGCGGAAAATATAAATGATCTCATTAAAAAAGCATATGAGATTTTAAATCTCTTGAGTTTCTTTACTACAGGCGAAGACGAGACTCGAGCGTGGACCATTGAAAAGGGGTGGAGGGCACCTCAGGCAGCAGGTACTATTCATACTGATTTTGAACATAAATTCATTCGTGCAGAAGTCGTCGCGTATCCAAAACTCATAGAAGCAGGCGGATGGGGTCAAGCAAAACAAAAAGGGTGGATGCGTTTAGAAGGAAAGGATTATATTGTGCAAGAAGGGGATGTGATGGTTATTCGTCACGGCTAAGTGTGGAAACTATAATTGAAGTTTCACTTCAATCCGCATATTATAAGAGTATTCACGCATATATGTGTATTTTCTATGTCTGATTATCAACTTCGTCTTGAATATTATCAGGGGCCGCTCGACAAACTTCTGGAACTCATCGAGGAGAAAAAGCTCGAAATAACCACCATAAGCCTTGCAACAGTTACTGGTGATTTTTTGAATTACTTAGAACAATTCAAAATTGCATTTTCGTCTGGTGAAACCGTCGATGAAACATCGCCTCTCTTTAATGCGCCTCCAGAACTTCTTGCTGATTTTCTCGTCGTCGCATCTCGACTCCTTCTCATCAAATCAAAGGCACTTCTTCCTTCGCTCGCCTTGAGTACCGAGGAAGAAGTAGAAATTAAAGATCTTGAGTATCGCTTAAAGCTCTACCGCGAGCTCAAAAAAACGCAAGAGCATGTACGCATGCTCTGGAGTGAAAAACCACAAATATATACGCGTGAATTTCTTATTTCAACAGAACCTTTGTTTTATCCACCCTCAAGTATCACTCCAGAAATACTTTTTTCTTCTGTATTAAAAATCGTAGGAGACCTTGAACAGCTTTTTAAACCAAATGCAGTAGTCAAAAATCAGATTATTAATCTTCGCCAGAAAATTCAGGAAGTAATTACACGTCTTTCTTCAACACCAATTAATTTTAATGAACTTCACGCAGGCAAAGGGAAGGGGGAGCTTGTGGTCCTTTTTCTTGCAGTGCTTCACCTCATTAAGCAGCAACTTGTGAACGTCGAACAAGGAGGGCATTTTGAGAAAATTATGATTGCGAAAAACGAACCCACAGAATACAATAAATCATCAGTATGACCATTTTTGCACGAATTGAAGCGCTTTTATTCTATTACGGAGAACCAATTGCAATTAAGAAACTTGCAACACTTTTAGGAATATCCGAAGAAGAATGCGCGCACGCTTTGAATGATTGGGAGAAAGCACTCACAGAAAATATGGAACGTGGTCTTCTTCTTTTGCGAAAAGGGGAGAGTGTACAACTCGCCACAAAACCTGAATTAAAATCACTTGGGGAAGCAATTGTAAAAGATGAATTTCGAGAACAACTTACCCCCGCCTCCATTGAAGTGCTTTCGCTCGTGGCCTATCTCGGTCCTATGCCTCGTGCGACCATCGATTACATCCGTGGCGTCAATTCAAGTTTTACCCTAAGAAGCCTTGTCATGCGCGGACTTATAGAGCGCGGCGATGAAAAAGGAAATTCTTTTCATTATCGAATTACGGAACAATTCTTAAAGCATATGGGAATTACCTCAATACAAACTCTTCCCGAATATGAGAAATATCGCACCATCCTTCGTGAATTTGAGGCTCAAATAATGCAACCGACATCCACGGAACCTAAACCCTCATCAGTTCCAACCCCTCATGAAGACTCAGAAATTGTTCCAAAAATAGGAAACCAAGAATCAAATCCATCCGAAGTTTAATTTATGTCTTCACGAACACAAACATTTGTCGCTACATTCCTCGTTCTCGTTGCTATAATTATCACGGTTCTTGAACATGGAGAAAAAGGAACAGGAACTATTCTCGCTGAACAATTGGTGGCACAAAACTCCGCGGTGGGGGCAGTGTCTGCCGTAAATCAAAAAAGGGATGAAAAAAATGTACCAAAACGTAAATGGGATATACTCGACCCTAAAGTATATGCGGAGGCGGTATCAATCCAATCACTCGATTCTAATTTTCCTTTTTTCAACTACCAAACATACAAAGTCTGGCCAATAGCATCGCTCACAAAATTATTAACCGCGGTTGTAGTTGCAGAAGAAATTGGTATGAAGAAAAAAATCTCAATTTCTCAATCAGCGATTGATACCGAAGGAACTGCGGGGGACTTTAAAAGTGGAGAGGTATATTCCGCAGAAGATCTTATAAAAATTATGCTTCTCACTTCATCGAATGACGCAGCAACTGCGTTTGAAGAATATGGGGGTGGGAGAGAACAATTCATCCACCTTATGAACAACAAGGCGGAAAAGCTCGGTATGACACAAACTATCATGCATGATGCATCAGGCCTCTCTGATCTCAACCAATCATCCGCAAGTGATCTTATTCGTCTTGCTCGATATCTTGTAGAAAGACATCCAGATATCATTAGTTGGACAAGACTTCAAAATTTCCTCGTACAACCAGTAAACAGTCCGGAAGTACATACCATTTCGAACATTAATCCTCTTGTTGTTGAAAAAGATTACCTCGGCGGAAAAACAGGGACATCTCCTGAAGCGCGAGAAAACCTTCTTGCGTTCTTTTCATTCGGTAACGAGCGCGTCGCTTTTATTATTCTTGGGAGTAACAACCGCAGAGAAGAGTCGAAAAGTCTTTTGAATTGGATTGCAAGCGCGTATATATTTAATTAATATCATGATTGTATTTGAAGCCATCCGCATCCTTATCCTCTTTGCATTCGCATTCGTTACGGCGCTTATTGTCACACCATTCGTTGTCCACCTTCTTAAAAAACTTAATATTAAGAAAACGAATATTCGCAGTGAAACAAGTGCTCCTATCTTCTATCAGTTTCACAAGAAAAAATCAGACACTCCCACCATGGGGGGGATTATTATCTGGGGAACAGTAATTGGACTTGCATTTCTTTTCTTTATTTTACAAAAGTTTTTCGGCGGCTTTGCAAATTATTTTAATTTTGTAAATCGCGCGGAAACATATCTTCCTCTTGCGGCGCTTTTTTTCGCAGCAATTGTAGGACTCCTTGATGATATATTTGGCATTATGGGAAAAGGCCCACACGGCGGAGGATTAAGTGTGAGTCATAAACTCGTCCTTTATACTATTCTCTCTGCAGTTGGTGCATGGTGGTTTTATTTCCGCCTTGGTTGGGATGTCTTATATATCCCTTTCTATGGAAATATCTCAATGGGATGGTGGTATATTCCATTTTTCATGTTCATCCTTATTGCAACCGCATTTTCAACAAATGAAACTGATGGACTCGATGGGCTTGCAGGAGGTACTCTTTTCTTTGCGTTCGGTGCACTCGCAGTTATTTCCTTTGCCACTAATCGTTTTGATCTCGCAGCTATGAATTCAGTAATTCTTGGTGCACTTCTCGCATTTCTTTGGTTTAATATTTATCCCGCACGCTTTTTTATGGGGGATACTGGCTCAATGTCACTCGGCATTACACTCGGCGTCATGGTAATGCTTACCAACACCGCCTTCTTTCTTCCTTTCTTTGGTTCAATCCTTATATTTGAATCTCTCTCGGTTATTATTCAAACGATAAGCAAAAAGATAAGAAAAAAGAAAGTATTTCTCTCAACTCCTATTCACCATCATTTTGAAGCACTCGGATGGCCCGAAAGCCAAATTACTATGCGCTTTTGGATTGTGACTATTGTTACCACCATATTTGGTCTTGCGCTCTTCTTTCTTGCTCGTTTTATTTAAAGGTTTCCTCATCTCAAAAATCTGAGAATAATGTACAATAAGAGATGAAATGACCACGCTTATTAAGAATGCGGTTATCTACGATGGCAGCGGCGCGCCACCCGTCAAAAAAGATATTCTTATACGAGACGGCTATATTGTAAAAATAGACACTATTTCTCGCGGTCATGCTGATGAAACTATTGATGCGGCAGGAGCTATGGTAACACCGGGATTTATTGATGTTACTACACACTCCGATCACCACATGTCCCTCTTGTACGAACCATACCAAGAAGACTTTGTGCGTCAAGGCATTACCACCATCATAGGCGGTAATTGTGGAGTTTCCCTCGCACCACTTATCGATGGATCACTTGTTTCACTTCGCGAATGGGGGAGTGAATTTAAAGAAAATATAGGATGGCATTCTATACGTGAATTTCTCGCCTTACTCAGTAAAAAAGGGGTAGGATTGAATTTTGGCACTCTCGTGGGACACACTACTATTCGACGCGCACTTACGAGAAATAAATTCAGAGACCTCACCGAAAGCGAAGTAGACGCATTTAAAAAGATTCTTTCCATGTCTCTCAAAGAAGGGGCGTTTGGTTTTTCAACAGGGCTTGAACACACGCACACACGCAGAACACCCTTTAATGAATTAAAAGAACTTCTCACTATCGTTGCAAAACATAGAGGTGTATATGCGACTCATCTTCGTGATTCAAAAGAAAATCTTATTGATGCGGTAAAAGAAACGCTCTCTCTTTCTGAAGAAACGGGGTGCAATGTGGAAATAAGTCATCTTCAGCCACTGAAAGCATTTTCAGCGCTCTATCGCGAAGCAGCGGAACTTATCGAACATGAATCATCAAAACAGCATATTCATTTCGATATTCATCCATTTGAAACCGCGCCATTCCTTATTTATGAATTACTTCCTGAATGGTTCCACGAAGAATATCTCGAAACCATGCGAGAACATCTCCATCTCAAGGTATTACAAGAGCGTCTTTTTGATCACTTTAAAAAGCTTCCCGCACGTGATTACATCATTACTCACGTACCCGACCCTTCTCTTAAATTTCTTGAAGGAGTTTCGATACGCGAATTTGCCATACGTAGCGAAAAGCGTTTTGAGGAATCACTCCTTGCACTCATGGATATGACTGCGCTTCGCGCTACTGTTTCTGCAAAAGTAGTTGATGAAGAATTACTCCAACTTTTTCTCACACATCCTAATTCAATTATTTCATCGAATACTGCAAGTTTTGGAAAAAAAGAATTTAAAACAACCCAAAGCACATCGACCTTCCCAGCATTTCTCTCACTTGTTATGGAGAAAAAAATATTAAGCGTTGAAAAAGCAATTCAAAAAATAACCTCGCTTCCTGCGCAAAAATACAGCATTGAGAAAAGAGGGCTTATCAAAGAAGGGTATTACGCTGACCTTGTTATTCTTTCAAAAGATAGGCCGAGGGACGTTTTTATTAATGGGATTTGTGTACTTCATGATGAAACATATACGCCCACACTCGCAGGAATGGTGCTTCGCAAAACAAATTAACCAATGAAGCTGGCACGCCCAAAACGAAATTCCTCCCCAGATTTTATATTCATCGCATTTCTTGCAGTGCTTGTTGTATTTGGCCTCGTAATGCTTACCAGTGCCTCCTCAGACCTCGCAAAACGCGACTTCAATGATAGTACCTACTATCTCGTACACCAGCTTGAAAATGGCCTCTCGCTTGGTCTTATTGGCTTCTTTATAGGATATTTTGTGTATTATCGTATGTGGGAAAAATATTCGCTCATACTTCTTGCGGGTGCCATCATTCTCCTCCTCGCAGTATTTACGTCGCTCGGCCTTACTGAAAAGGGAGGTAATCGATGGATCGATTTAGGATTTTTTTCATTTCAACCTGGTGAATTTTTAAAACTTGCATTCTTCACATATCTCGCCGCGTGGATTAGTAAAGGACAAGAACGTGGAAAAAGTTTTTGGGGTGGTCTTTTTCCCTTTGCGATACTTCTTGGAATAGTGGGACTTCTTCTTATTCTACAACCCGCAACTACTACCGCGGGACTTATCTTTCTTACTTCTCTTATTATCTATTTTACTTCTGGTGCGCGAATAAAATTTATTGCAGTACTTCTTCTTATAGCAAGCATCGGTCTTGTCGGACTTATTTCACTTAAAGATGGATATCGAGGGGATCGCTTAAGAACGTTTATGAATCAAAAAAGCGACCTTCAAGGAAAAGGGTACCAAGTTGATCAGGCTAAGACAGCAATCGGGTCTGGGGGTTTATGGGGTGTAGGATTCGGAAAATCAACCACTAAGCTTCATTACCTTCCTGAACCAATAGGAGATTCCATTTTTGCAGTAATTGCTGAAGAACTCGGATTTATTGGCACAACTACATTTCTCCTTTTCTTCCTTGCATTTGTATGGCGCGGACTAAAAATAGCTCGTGCGGCACCTGATATGTTTGGCAGACTCCTTGTAACAAGTTTTATATCAGTTATTGGACTCCAAGCATTTGTAAATATAGCTGCGATTTCTGGCATCATTCCTATGACTGGCGTTCCACTCCCATTTATCAGCTACGGAGGAACTGCGCTCGCAGTCTTTTTGACCATGGGAGGTATCATTGCTAACATATCAAAGTACCGACGCTAATGTATTAACACTATTATGGCTATTCGTATTGCATTTGCAGGAGGAGGAAGTGGGGGACATCTTTATCCCTTGCTTGCGGTTGCTGACGCACTTCGAAAAGAAATGCCCAGTGATCTAGAACTTCTTTATTTCGGACCACGTCATATGCTCGCTGAAGAATTTGAAGCACGTGAAATCATTTCCTATCGTATCGCCTCAAGTAAATTCCGCCGTTATTTTGATATCGCAAATATAATCGATATTCCTAAATTTTTCTGGAGCATTCTTCAAGCACTCGTAAAACTTTATAGTGCGATGCCTGATGTTGTTTTTTCAAAAGGAGGCCCTGGCGCACTCGCAGTAGTACTTATCGCTCGCTGGTATAGAATCCCTGTTATCATTCATGAATCTGATGCGGTTCCAGGACTCACTAACCGCCTTTCCGCATCATTTGCAAAAAAAATACTTGTCTCATTTAAAAATGCTGAACAATTTTTCTCGAAAGAAAAGGTGAGGCTCGTAGGAAACCCAGTACGTGTGGGATTAGGAAGTAGTTATGGTGATCCTAAAATACTCAAAGAGCAGATGCAATTTGATTCTACGAAACCACTTCTTTTAGTTCTTGGTGGTTCTCAAGGATCGCAACGCATAAATAGCTTCGTACTCGATAATCTTGAGGAACTTATCAAAGAAATTCAAATTCTTCACCAAACAGGAGTTGCAAATTATGAAAATGCGCGCATCTTGTCTCAATCCGCAATAAAAAATATTGGAGAAACTTTTGCATCTCACTATCGGCTCACTCCATTTCTTTCAAATAACCAAATGCGAGAGGCATTGAGTGCTGCAGATATCGTCATGTCGCGTGCAGGATCGGGTGCTATCTTTGAGATTGCCGCTTCGGGAAAACCAGCGATACTCATACCACTCAGCGACTCAGCAGGGGACCACCAACGCGCGAACGCATACGAATATACAGAATTCGGGGGTGGAATAACTATCGAAGAGAATAATTTCACATTAAATCTTGTACTCTCTCAAATTCGAGGAATCCTTAAAAATGACGAAATGCGTCAAAAAATGCACGAAAAAGCTCTTACTTTTTACCGCCCTTCCGCTGCAACAGATATTGCCACAGAGATTCTTGATATTACAAAAAAGTGACGAAACCAGCATTTTAGGGTATAATAGCCTCATGAATGTTCGAGTGCGTTTTGCGCCTTCCCCTACAGGCTTTTTACACTTTGGAGGGGTACGAACCGCCCTTTTCAACTGGCTTTTTGCCCGTCATGAAGGTGGAAAGTTTTTGTTACGCATCGAAGATACTGATAAAGAACGTTCGGAAAAACGCTTTGAAGATGACATCATTCGAGGTCTTGAATGGCTCGGTATCACCTGGGATGAACCAATCGTCCGCCAAAGCGATCGCATTTCTGTGTATGAAACACAATTAAAAAAACTCATCGATGAACGAAGAGCATATTATTGTTTCTGTACTCCTGAAGAAATCGAAGAAGAATATCAAGCACAACTCGTGCAAGGACTTATTCCTAAATATGGCGGAAGGTGTAGAACTATTCCCCACGAAGAAGCAGAAAAACGCGCACATACCTCTCCACATGTAATTCGATTCCATATGACAGAGAAAATTGTTTCTTTTACTGATATGATTCGTGGAAAAGTGGAATTTAATACTAAATTATTTGGAGATGTCATCATTGCGAAAGGACTTCGTGAACCACTCTATAACTTTGCAGTAGTAATCGACGATGCGGAGATGAAAATCTCACACGTTATTCGTGGCGAAGAACATCTTTCGAACACACCAAAGCAAATCATATTTTCGGAAGCACTTGGTCTTCCTGTTCCTACCTTTGCTCATTTACCTCTTATCCTCGGACACGACAAAAAGAAACTTTCAAAGCGATTCCTTACCACCTCGCTCGATGATTATCAAAAACAGGGCTACCTTCCAAGCGCAATCATAAATTTTCTCGCACTTCTTGGATGGCACCCTTCGGAAGATCGTGAGGTACTTACCCTTGGCGAATTAGTAAACGAATTTACCATTAAACGTGTTCAAAAAGCAGGGGCAATCTATAATCCGGAGAAACTCGAATGGCTCAATGCGATGCATATTCGTGCTATGGATGTAAGCACACTCATGGAACATCTTGTACCTTTCACGCCAGCACCATGGAGAAAAGATATGAAACTATTCGAAAAAGCAGTTCTTCTTACAAAAGAGCGATTAAAGAACCTCTCTGAATTCCAGACTACCGCAAATTTCTTTTTCGAGCTTTCGAATTATCCTCAATCGCTTCTTGTGTGGAAGGGATCATCACGAGAAACAGCGCGAGAAAATTTAAATGCGATTCTTGAATTACTACAAAGCATAGATACCAAAAAAGAATCTGAAAGCGAAATAGAAGCACGCATTATGAAGCTCGCTGAAAAGAAGGGGAGAGGAGAAGTTCTCTGGCCTTTGCGTGTTGCTTTATCAGGAAAAGAGGCCTCACCAGGACCTTTAGAACTTTTAAGTGCGTTCGGACTTAAAGAAGGGTTGGTACGTATTACAAACGCAATTCAAAAGTTAACTTTCTAGTCTCTCCTAATGAAACGTTATTACATACATACCGCCCTCCTTTCTCTTGCACTCCTTGTCAGTGTGTCATCTTTACAAGCAATCGCTCAAACTATTCCGCAACTTATTGCACAAGCAGTCAACACCAACCCTATAAACGATCTTCAAAAAAATATAGAGGAAAAAAGCAGTGAGCTACAAAAAATACAGACACAACGAGAGGCTCTCGAAAAAACATTGAAAGAGGTGAGTCAATCAGGCAATTCACTAAAGAAAGATATTCAAATTTATAATACAAACATTAATCATCTCAATCTTTCTATTAAAGCGGATTCGGTAAACATTGAGAAATTAGGATTGGAAATTAATTCTCTAGGCAACGAACTTGATACCATGGACAATCGTATTTTCAAGCAAAAAAATGCTATTCGCGACCTAATGGCGCAACTGCAACAGCACGAACAAGATAGTCTTTTCTCACGTATTATGAGGAGTGAAACACTAAGTGAGAGTGTATCAGAAATTCAAAACATCACGACTCTCAACAGCGCGCTCGGCGATAATATTAAACAACTGCGGAATCTGCAAAATGAGTACTCAACAAAAATCGAACTTACTAAAAAAAAGAAAGTGAGCAGGGAAGTACAAAAAGATAATCTCATTAACCTTCAACAAATAACTCAAGAACAAAAAACTGAGAAACAGCGTCTTTTTGATCAAACAAAAGAACAAGAACGTTTCTATGAACAGCAACTTGAGGAGTTAGATAAAAAACAAGAAGAGATTAACGCGGTTATTGAAAAAATCGAACATCAACTTCGTTCTACGTTTGACCCAACGCTCTTACCACTCAAACGCCCTGGAGTTATCGATTTCCCCGTTGAAGATCTTTATATCACTCAGTGTTACGGACAAACAAAAGCTGCAATGACTCTTTACAGAACTAAAACCCATAACGGGGTTGATTTTGGAAGTCCTGTGGGAACTCCTATACTTGCAGTTGAACAAGGAAAAATTGTGAAGGTTGGTAATAACGATCGTGGCACCTCACGATGGACTAAATACCAATATGGAAAATATATTGTTATTCAACACGGCAATAATCTTGCAACACTCTACGGACACCTTTCTAAGCAAATAGTAAGAGAGGGCGATATAGTAAACAAAGGAGATGTTATCGGTTATTCGGGTAATACAGGATACTCTAAGGGCCCACATTTACATCTTACCGTTTTCTGGGCGCCAAGCATTCAATATAAAACAGTTGCTCCTGCAGCAGGTCTTGTACCTATTGGTATCACTATTGATCCTACTATCTACTTACCATCGCTTTTCCAGGTTCCCAAGGTGAAAGACTCTGGATGTAAGGTGTAACACCATGAAACAAATCATACTTTTCTTAGTAGTTTTCACAATAATGCTTAGTCCGCTTGGGGTATCTGCGGAACTCAATTTAACGGCTCCAAATACGTCAAATATCACCAATATGCTTCCTGGGCCAGCAACAGACATATTCAAGCTCCTGGAGGGCCTAAAGACCGATATAGAGGCCAAAATGGGCCTTATGGTGCCAAAAATCGACCAATCTGGGGGATACCTAAAAAATCTTATTCGAAGAGAAACAGGACAAATAACGCCGGATATAATTAGCAGCGGAAAAGATTTAATTCAAGAAAAGATTTCATATTTTAATTCTCAATCATTTATTTCTACCTCAACTGAATTTCTAAAAGGGGTATTCATGTGGCTTATTGAAATAGTTCGGAAAGCAATCAATTACTTCTAGCATTGATTAGATATAGTAATGTCGCAAAAGGTATATTGTGCGACAGGTGAGAGAAAAAAGAAATGCGAGGAAACTCTTGTCCCCTCGCATGAATTACTATGCTTGCGCGATTGCTGGATATATTGGCAATGCACGCGTTCTGCAATCATGTTCTCCCTTCTCAATTACCTCTGCTCGAAAAAGAGACCAGTGAGTCGGCACGACTCCGAACTTCTTTTGTATTTCGATTTTTAAAGAATCGACCCTCTGTTTGGCCAGCTCATCACCTTCGGCCACGAATGTTGAATATACTATGTTATCTATCTCCCCGATTGGAAGATCTTTCGCAAAAAATATATACATAGAAACAACTCCTTTCTTTAGTATGTACTATAGTTACTAACCATACTATAACTCTTTTTAACTTTCTTTGCAAGAATAAAAAAACCAGCAATATTTTGCTGGTCTGTAACTTAGAACGAGATATCTTTCCGTGGACGAAAAACTTTCTTTTTCACGGTAATCATTAATCCGCGATTTAGTGATCTATTTCTCACAACTCCGCCGGATGTACTAAATTTTTTATCTTATTTTACTGCACGTTCTCGTGCCGTATCGTCGTCTTTTGCTTTAAAAGTACACGTTGCTAATAAATCCGGATTCCCATCCTGCATATTTATTCCACATCTATATCGATACACTGGCATATCTCTCTCCTTTCTATATATACTGATGCGCGTAACGAGTCATTGCTCGTTGGTTTGCATTCCACAATAATTTGAATTTTCTTTTTGTGTAATGAATCAATTGATCATTCACAGGAATCAGAAGGTTTTCGTAGAGTTCTTCCCGAAATGTTTGTGCCTTTTTACACGCGTCATCGAAACTCTTCGCTCTAATAAATTCTCGTGCGATGCCATCTGATGCAAATTTCTTAAACTGGGCCCTTCGAGATTTCCTTTTTGTTGCGTTTAATTGTGCAACATCACATATGAAACAATACACCATAGGTCGAGCCATACGTATTCCTTTCTCAATGTTTTGAACTAAACACACAATACTATGAAAATACACTATCGTCAATGATGTGTGTGCTCTCCCCTCCTGGTATTATAAGAGAAACAATTTCTCGGAAATTTTTTATTTTATGGACGATTTTAAAACAACGGACGAATTTAGAGAAGGATGCGGGTACACCATTGAAGGGGTTTGGTTCCCGAGGGTCACCCGTATCGTAGAAATTAAAGCGAAGCCTGCGCTTTATCGATTCTATGGAAAGATGTCGAGTTTTGCCGAGGGAGAACGAATTAAAACACGCTCAGCAACAGAAGGCACACTTATTCATGAGACGGTAGAAAGTATGCTGCTTGGAAAGCCTACTTCTATCCCCGCTTCTATTGAACCCTCCATTCGTGCATTCAAAGAATTTGTTGAAATAAATAATATCGAGGTTAACCCCGACTATGTGGAGCAACGCCTTGTAAATTATACCCATCGCTATGCA
>Ga0172379_10007000_pt1 | contig 14834 bp, 13 predicted proteins | sample GrowelOW334metaG_FD_119756 | JGI IMG/M metagenome (GOLD analysis project Ga0172379, IMG submission 119756) | Groundwater microbial communities from an aquifer near a municipal landfill in Southern Ontario, Canada - Groundwater well OW334 metaG | ecosystem: Environmental > Aquatic > Deep...
ACCGAAACAATTTTGTCGTTGCCGGGAATCCAATCGGTTGTGACCTGATTCATATCGAGCGTCACTTGAAATGATTGCGAATCGACTTCGCTGCTGGTAAAGCCGTAATTAAAGGCGATATCGTAATTCAGGGATTGCAGGGCCTTGACTTCATCGGCCGGTAATTTCTTTTCAAAACCGGGACTGGTTCCGCGGATGGGGGTGATGCTCAGGATGGGCGAAAAATCCCGCCGGTCCGTTGACAGGTTATTCAGGCCGATCTGGAAGATAGCCCTGACCGCAGAGATTCCGGCTATTCTGAAATGTTCCCAGGGTATTGCGGTATAATTCAGGAGGAGCGAACCCACCGGACTAACCAGGGCGCAATCCTGCATAATGGTATCATTGTAATGACGTCCATTATTAAGATACACGTAATCAAGGTTGTAGTGATCGGCATTTACTTTCAGGCTGGGTTCATAAGCCTGGGCAAGTGAAGCATAGTTGCGGAAACGGAATTGAAAACCTTTTTGCAGGAACCGCGAATCCGATATGTTCAGCATGACGATTTTAAAGTCGTGTGTCGCCGAGCCCGGAGTGCTCCAAACCCGGAACCAGTGCCTGGAGGCGGGGGCGTAAAATTCAACGACCAGCGAATCATTCGGTTCCGGTGCATCCCCAAGTCCTTGTGGCTGATAAAAGAAACTGAGATAAATCGTTGTATCCAGCGGAAGGAAAAGATCGATCGGTTTGGAGGTAAAGGCATCAGCCAGGAATGCCTGGGTGGTTGCATCGGTGTAAACTGCTCCTAATGAATCGATTGCGTCAAAAGTAGCTACACCATATGTGGGAGGATTAATGGCAAAGGTATGATTGATGTAAACCAGGTTATCCGACCACCGGCTGTTTTCGGAGAAAGGAGAAGGACCGCTGAAATCATCAAGAAATGGCAGGTTCAGTGTGTCAGGTGTACCCGATTTTACCGGGATTGAATTTTTCTGGCCGGAGAGCGCCGGATTTGAGGTTACCGACAAGAGTTTTTCCTGCGCTTGCAAGCCTGCCATCGAAAATAAGGCAAGAAGAACGATTGACGGAACTATATAGCTGATTTTCATGAACACATTATTGAATTTGAGTGGTATCATCTTGAACGGATTCATTCATTAAACGGGTTGAATCCAACAGATTGATTAATACCGAATCACACGTTAACCAGATGTCGATGGAAAATCCAAGACGGGCCTGATTGCTGTAATTCGGGAATTGCTTATAAACCTTGGCCAATGCGCTATCCCTTGAATTGGTGACTGTAGAGTCATAACGGATTGCTCCAAGGTTAAAATAGTTATTCAGGGCGATGATCCGTGCCAGGTCGCGGCTGATCCCAAGTAAATAGGGAACCGCAGCGCGCTCGTCACTTAAGCCGGCCCCTACAATCAGGGTTATTCCTGACCCTTTTTGAATATCTGTCCCTTCAGCGATCAGCCTCCCTTCGAATTTTTGCTCGAGAACATAAGTCGGGGCAAGGTGCGGAATATACTCGATGTTTGAAACATGGAGACCGGCACTTTTCAGCACCGCTTCAGCTTGCCGATATGGCATATCGAATGCTTTCGGCATTTTAATCATCTGCGGGAACCAGCTGTTGGTGATCAGGAAGATCTTACGGTTTTTCTTGATCCCTGAGCCTGGCTCCGGGTATTGGTCGAGAACGGCCCCACGGGGTGATTCAGCGAGGAAAGTCGAGTCCTGAACGATCCAAAGGAGCTTCTTCTGTGCGCAGATTCTGCCGACCTGCTGCAACGACATGCCGGTGAAGTCAGGAACGCGCACCTTGGTTCGGTGACCGGTATAGAAGTAAAGGCTTATCTGAACCAGTATGATCAGTACAATTGTAATCCCAATGGCAATCAGAACATTTTTCCAGAAAATCCGGCTTAACAGGAATTGAGTTACGGGTGACTTCATAATTGATTACAGATGCAATAACAACGTTTCGGCAAAGATAAAATTATATGATGGATTGACTTAATAGATTTTCAGTGTGTTGTACAGGGTATCGCGCTCAACGGGCTCCAGTCCGCTGCTCCGGATCAACGATACCAATCCGTCGGTCGACATGGCCGGATTCTGATCCTCAGCCCCGGCCATGGAATAAATCCGGGTAGTATCTTCAATCGTTCCATCCAGATCATCCACCCCGAACGACAGGGATAATCCGGCAATTTCTTTTCCGATCATCGGCCAATAGGCCTTCAGGTGCGGAAAGTTGTCAAGAAAAATGCGGCTGACCGCGTAATTCCGCAAGTCCTCAATGATGGTGACCTCACCGATCACACCCAATGGATTATTGGCTTTCCGGTATTTTAACGGGATGAAAACCTGGAAACCGGAGGTCCGGTCCTGTAATTCCCTTAACCGGTTCATATGGTCAATCCGGTGTTCGTATTTTTCCAGGTGACCGTAAAGCATGGTTGCATTGGTGGGAATCCCGGTCCTGTGTGCTGTTTCGTGAATGGAAAGCCATGTGTCGGAGCCTGTTTTATCCGGACAAATAGTCTTTCTTAATGTTTCATCGAAAATTTCTGCACCCCCGCCGGGGATGGAATCCAATCCGGCTGCTTTTAACCTTTTCAGTCCCTCTTCGACCGAAACCTGACTTTTCCGGAACATGAAGTCGAGTTCGACGGCCGTGAAGGCTTTTATAAACAAATCCGGATTCAAGGCCCTGATCTGTCGCAGGATATCTTCATAATAGTCAAGTGAGCGGTGCGGATGCACGCCTCCGACAATGTGAACCTCTGTTGCTGATAAGCCTTTGTACTTGCTGACCTCGGACAGGATATCATCGATGCTCATTTCCCAGGCACCTTCCTGATTGAATTTTCTTGAGTAAGAACAGAAACGGCAGCTGTGTATGCAGATATTGGTCGGCTCAATATGGAAATTGCGGTTAAAATAGACATGCTTACCGCTTTTTTTCAGTTTTACCTGATATGCGAGCCGGGAGAGATACCCGAGTCCGGCATGCTCATAGAGATACAATCCATCCCCGGCACTGATCCTCAGACCAGATGAAACGGCCTTTTCAATTTCTTCCAAACGATTATCCAGAACCCCGGTCATACCCTTATTTTCTTAGTTTTTACGGCCCACAAAGGTACGACAAAATGCCATTTGGGCGACCCGCTATCTTTTTCGATATTTGTTCTCCATCAATTATGACTAATAAAAAGCAAGCAATCATTATCGGTGCCGGTCCGGCCGGGTTAACCGCAGCTTATGAGCTGCTGGCAAGGACTGATATTGAACCCATCGTTCTGGAATCCACCGGACAGACCGGAGGCATCTCCCAGACCGTGGAATATAAGGGGAACCGGATGGATATCGGCGGACACCGGTTCTTCTCCAAATCCGACAGGGTCATGAACTGGTGGCTGAATATTCTTCCAATCGAAGCCCTGGGTCAGATCATGGACGATTTGACTATCACCTACCGGAATCAAACAAGAAACATCACTGAGATCAAATCGGGCAATGGCACCGTCAGTGACGATAACGTGATGCTGGTGAGGAACCGGCTGTCGAGAATATTCTTCGGCCGGAAATTTTATTCTTATCCTATACGGCTGGATTGGAATACATTGAAAAACCTGGGGATCAAAAAGATCATTCATATCGGCTGGTCCTATTTCATTTCCCGGTTAAAACCGATCAAGCAGGAGAACAGCCTGGAGGATTTCTTCATTAACCGGTTTGGTAAGGAATTGTACCGGACTTTTTTTAAGGATTATACGGAAAAGGTGTGGGGGGTACCCTGTAATGAAATCAAGCCGGAGTGGGGGGCGCAGAGGGTTAAGGGACTTTCGGTATCGAAGGCTTTGTGGCATGCCCTGAAATCCATTTTCCCAAAGGAATCTGGTGTTGGTCAGAAAGGTACAGAAACCAGTCTCATTGAAAAATTCCTCTATCCGAAATTCGGTCCGGGCCAGCTATGGCAGGAGGCGGCAAAAAGAGTCGTTGACATGGGAGGTATGATCCATCATCATTGTGAAGTTAAAAGAATAGAATCGGTTGAAGGACGGATAACCGGGGTTTGGTTCAAACGCGGGACTTCCGGTGAGGAGGAATTTCTCGGGGCTGATTTTGTTGTCTCCACCATGCCGGTCAAGGACCTGATCCGCGGTTTGGGAAGCTGCGTTCCCGGGCGGATTGCTGCGGTTGCTGAAGGGTTGCAGTATCGCGATTTTATCACCCTCGGGCTACTGTATTTGAAGATGGAGGTGTGCAGGCCGGATTGTCAGGAGCATAATCGTGTCCCTGATAATTGGATATATATTCAGGAAGCGGACGTTAAGGTCGGGCGTATCCAGGTTTTCAACAACTGGAGTCCTTACCTGGTGAAAGACCAGGATACGGTTTGGCTTGGACTGGAATATTTTTGCCAGGAGGGTGACGGTCTCTGGATTTCGACAGACAAGAACCTGATTGATAAGGGAATAGCTGAACTGCATAAAATGGGTTTCTGTAATCCGGATGATTTTCTCGACGGAACAGTGGTGCGGATGCCGAAAACCTACCCGGCCTATTTTGGAACCTATGGGCACTTTGATGAAATCCGCCGGTTCACCGATTCATTTGCCAACTTATTCCTCATTGGCCGCAATGGTATGCATCGTTATAATAATCAGGATCATAGCATGCTCACTGCCATGACTGCCGTTGATCTGATATTGGAAGGGAACACGGATAAGGACTTAATATGGACTGTTAATACAGAGGAGGAATATCATGAAAGCTCTGAAAAATAAGCCGGTTCTACTCCTGGTTCTTGCCGTTTCGATGTTTATCATAGGATTATATGCCACGTTGGGTATCCCTTCAAAAGAAGGATTTAACCCCAGCGATGATGGGGTCATCCTGGCACAGTCATACCGGATGCTTCAAGGTGAAGTTCCTCACCGGGATTTCATCTCGATCCGCCCGGCCGGATCGGCGGTCATGCACCTTATTCATTTTTTCTCTCCCATCCCGCTCGAGATCTCAGCACGCTGGATGGTGTTAATCGAGTACTTAATCTACTCGATAATGATAACACTTTTGTTGACGGGATCCTGGTTTAAGGGGTTCAGGAAACTTAACTACCGGTTTCTTGTTGCCGGGAGTGTGGTGGGGATTTTTATCCTGAATCAAAATCATTATAACTTTTTCCCCTGGACCACCATCGACGGGCTTTTTTGGTTCAGTATTGCTTTGTATTCCTGGTTCAGGGTGAAATCCGGGCTATCCGGAAAACTGTTTATCTGGCAGGTGCTGGTATGGTTAGGAGTCAGTTGCGCCGTGCTGTGCCGCCAGACTTTCGCCTTGCCCGGAGCGATTCTGGTGTTGCGGATGGTGGTATGGGTTATCGGGCAATCCGGACAGTCGCGGCAAGCCTGGGTCCGCAGTCTCCTTCTGGCAGCCATGATCGGATTGGTGCCAGGTTGGATATATGCCAGTGTTCTGACTTATGCCGGTGCATGGCCCGATTTTTTCCAGCAGATGACCGGTAGGACCGAATTATGGGAAACCGGGGTAGTCACGTTCATACAGGCATTCTGGCATTCGCCGGCGCCGGCCCTGTTCGGATTGGCTGTTATCTCGGGATTGATTAAAATATGGAGTACCGAATCGGGCCGGGACAGTTTGCGCATCGATGTTTTTCTGATGCTGCAGAAGTACCTGAGCTTTGGCTTTAAGATTGCTTTAGTGTTTCTTATTTTCATTAAACCTGCCTGGTTATTCCAGATATCCCTGTTTTTTTTCTGGATGCTGATCCTGGACATCCTCCTTATTTATTTTCACGATGGGGTGCTTCCCCGGTGGATCCGACCTGCGTTCTGGATTTTACTAGTGGCCTGGACAAGTGCCATCTCACTTGGCGATAATGCTCCGATATTTGCACTCGGCTGGCTGGCCGGGACTGCAATTTTAATACAGATAAAAGATTTCTCAAATCGAATCTATCGAAAAATAAGGCCTTTTCAGACAATTGCCGGAGTGGTACTTTTACCGTTACTGCTGTTATCCGCTCTCATTGTGCAAACCAGGGTTAATTACCGCGATCTTCCAGCCAAAGAGCTGACAAAAGCCGGAGGTGATATCTTTCCCGGATTGCGGGGGATCAGGCTGTCTCCAGCCATGTCAGATTACCTTGGGGAAATCAGGAGACTATATCTGGAAGCAGGAGCGCCGAAAGGAAGATTTGCCGTTTGGCCAAACAATGCCCTGATTTACCCGCTGCTGGGCAGCCCCAATCCCTTTATTCTGGACTGGATGCAGCCGGCGGAATTTGTCGGTAATGAAAAAAGGGTAATGGAATCGATCCGCAAGGTGCTGTTGGGGGAGGAGGTCATCATCCTGGTGGAAAAAGTTAATATTAAATGGATCACTACCGGGAATATCCCGGTCGACAGCAGATCGGCTGATTACGGATATCTCAGGATGCTGGATTCCCTCGCTATCCCCCTAAATGCAGTGAGCAACAGTTTCAATGTGTATCGCACCAAATAAAAAATCCCCGCTGCGGGCGGGGATCAAAATATCATCATAAGGTGAGTACCTTATACTTTATGCCTTGGTTCGTCGGATACGGTAAGTTTTTTACGTCCTCTGGCACGACGGTTTGCTAATACAGCGCGTCCGCCAACAGTTGCCATTCTTTCGCGAAAGCCGTGTTTGTTCTTTCTTTTGCGGTTGTGAGGTTGAAATGTCCTTTTCATGATCGTATCTCTTTTACGTAAATATCCCTAAAAATTGGATGGCAAAGATAGAGATTATTTAATAAAAACAAAACCATTGACCGGTTTCATTCGATTGGGAGGTAAATTATTTTTTTTGTTTTGAAGCATTCCTCCTCAAAATAGTCGGAAATATCCGTCACCCTGACATTTTTAGTAAATGGCCGGATCTCATTTTCGATATCCCCGCCTTTTAGATAAATGATCCCGTTGGGTATTTCATTAAAACCGCCGGATTTGATAAGTTTTCGAACCCAGGAAACGAATTCCGGAAAAGCGGTGACAGCCCGGGAAATGACGAAATCGAATTTTTCCTGTATCTCTTCGACCCGGCCCCAGTGTGTTTTAACATTCGACAGCCCGATTTCTTCAGCTATTGACTGCACCACTTTAAGTTTTTTTGCGACACTGTCGGCCAGAGTAAACTCCACGTCGGGAAAAAGGATGGCCAGTGGGATACCCGGAAAGCCGCCCCCGGTTCCGGCATCCAGAACCCTGGTTCCGGGTTTTATCGAAATAAACCTTGAAATAGCCAGGGAATGCAGCACATGATGCAGATAGAGAGCATCGATATCTTTTCGGGAAATCACATTGATCTTTTCATTCCAGGAACGATAAAGACCATCGAGCCGTTCATATTGGCTGAATTGCTGCTGGGTTAAATTTTGAAAATGTGAGGCAACCGGATTCAATTCAAACTTCTTTTGAAATGATATGATACAAAAGCTCTTTGGCTCTAAAAAGTTGGGCTTTCACCGTACCGATCGGCAGATTCAGGGTTTCGGCGATCTCTTCATAGGAATATTCCTCAAAATACCGGAGCTGGACCAATCGTGAATATCTGGGTTTCAATTCCGTGACAATGGTTTTCAGGAATTCTGTTTTTTGTTTGCTGATCAGCACCTCCTCAGGATCGGGGGTATCTGATTGCAGTTGTACCGGATTATCCTCCTCTGCATCCCTTCCCTGACTGTCGATTGAAATCGTTTTGGTGTGCTGTTTTCTTAAAAAGTCGATGGCGTTATTATTGGCAATTTTGAACAGCCAGGTGCTGAAAGCGAACTCGGGCTCGTAATTGTTGATGAATTTGAATGCCTTGCCGAATGCCTCAATAGTCAGGTCCTCAGCATCATCTTTATTATGAGCCATCTTCAGGATCATGAAAAAAACGGAATCCCAATAACGGTTAAGCAGCTGGGCATAGGCATGCTGGTCGCCGCTCCGCGCCTTTTGGACCAGGGCATAGTCTTGCTTCGCTTTATTGGAAAGATCCGAAGTCATTACCAGTTGAACTTTTTGGTTTTACTTAATTTGGTCTTCATGACCAGGAATCCTGATATGGCCGGCATGAAAAGGTCATAGATCAGTGAGAACAGCCAGAGCCCGTCTTCTTTCAACCTGTTCATCGTGAGTTTGACAATCCAGAGGTGGATAATCCACCGGACCAGCAGGAGGAGGAAAAGGTAGCCGGGAAATTTCCAGAATGACAGGAGAACGATCAGGCTCAAGTAAAAATACTCCCGCGAAATAAGTTCAAGGCCGATCAGGAAACGGTGCCAGGTGCGGTAATAGAAGCCGGCTGTGAGGTGACGCCTTTTCTGTCGAAGCCAGTTGTTCATGGTGAGCATGGGCTCGGAAATCGTCTTGCTGTCGGGATCGAATTCCACCGCAGTATTTGTTTTGCTGGCTGTCTGGTTGACAAAAAGATCATCATCGCCTGATTGCAGATGCAGCTGGTTTGCGAATCCTTTATTATTAAAGAAAAGCGACCTCCTGTACGCCAGGTTCCTGCCACAACCCATATAAGGAATTCCCCGGATGGCAAAGCTGAAATATTGCTGGGCGGTCCAGAGGGTATCCATCCGGATGAACCGGTTGACCAGTCCTTTCTTCTTTTCATAGGCTCCATATCCCAGTACGATCTCTTTTTTTGGCAGGAAATTGGACTGCATGCAGTTGATCCAGTTTCGGGTGGCTGGACGGCAATCGGCATCGATGAACAGGAGCTGGTCGTAACGGGCTGCTTTTACGCCAATCGTTTGAGCCAGTTTCTTGGCATGGGGATAGGGGTGGGTATGTTCAATCCGCGTAACATAGAGGTGCTTGTATTTCTTTTCCATTTCAGCGAGCACCATGGCCGTATCGTCCTGCGAACCATCATTGACAACGATAACCTGAAATTCGGGATAATCCTGTTCCAGAACGTCAGGCAGGTATTTCCTAAGATTATCGGCTTCGTTTTTCGCACAGATGATCACTGAAACGGGATCCGGCGTTTGCTTTTCATTGACCTTCCGGTAGCGGTGAATCCGAAGGAAAAAGTAGAAATAATAGAATAGCTGGATACACCAGGCGATCACGGTAAGTCCGCCAATTGATAAAAACAGAAAATCGGTCCAGTGGTCTAATGTTATACGAAATAAATCTGTAAGTACCTGAATCATAGAGCATATAAAACTAAAACAAAAGGACATGACCAGTTTGGCCACCAAAGATAGTTTTAAAATACCATATCTTTACAGTTTTGCGACCGATGAATTTCCGCATAGAATCCACCGATTCCCAAAGCAAAGCGAGGGCTGGTATTTTTACCACAGCCCATGGTCAGGTTCCCACTCCCATTTTTATGCCGGTAGGCACGGCGGCAACAGTTAAAGCCGTACACCAGCGTGAGTTGGCCGAAGATATTGATGCTCCGGTTATCCTGGCAAACACTTACCACCTTTACCTGCGGCCCGGCATGGAGGTCCTGCAACAGGCAGGCGGGGTGCACAGGTTTATGAACTGGAACCGGACGATCCTCACCGATAGCGGCGGGTATCAGGTATTCAGCATGGCGGCGAACCGGAAACTGACCCCGGAAGGCGCCAGGTTTGCCTCACATATCGATGGCTCCAGCCACCTGTTCAGTCCGGAGAAGGTCGTTGAAATCCAGCGGATCATCGGAAGCGACCTTACCATGGCCTTTGATGAATGCACCCCTTATCCCTGTGAAGAAAAATATGCCAGGGAATCGATGGAACTCACACACAACTGGCTTTTGCGGGGGATCGAGCATTTCCGTAAAACCGAGCCGATGTATGGCTTCGATCAGTTTTTTCTCCCGATCGTTCAGGGAAGTGTCAATCGTGACCTCAGGAAAAGATCGGCCGAATTCATTGCAGCACAGGATATGCCGGCGAATGCGATCGGCGGATTGTCGGTCGGTGAACCGGTGGATATGATGTATGAAATGATCGAAGTCGTTAACGATATCCTGCCAAAAGACAAGCCCAGATATCTGATGGGGGTGGGCACACCGGCGAATATACTGGAAGCGATCAGTCTCGGGATCGACATGTTTGATTGTGTGATGCCTACACGAAATGCCCGCAACGGAATGCTATTCACCCGGAACGGACTGATGAACATGAAAAATGAGAAGTGGAAATTTGACTTTTCCCCAATCGATCCTGACGGAACTTCTTATGTGGACCGGTATTATTCCAAAGCCTACCTGCGGCACCTGATCATATCCAACGAGAGACTGGGCGCCCAAATCGGCAGCATTCACAATCTGGCCTTTTACCTGTGGCTGGTCAGAGAAGCCAGGGCGCATATTTTACTGGGGGATTTCACCGACTGGAAGCAAAAAATACTACCGCAACTTACCAACCGTTTATAACCTGTGCTGAAACGCCTGGATATCTATATTATTAAAAAGTTTCTCGGAACTTTTTTTCTGGCCATCGGATTGATCATACTGGTTGCTGTGGTGTTTGATTTTTCCGAGAAAGTGGATGATTTTATCAACCATCATGCACCCTTAAATGATATCCTTTTTAAATATTACCTGAATTTCATCCCTTTCTTTACCAACCTGTTCTCCTACCTTTTTGTCTTTGTGTCGGTGATTTTCTTCACCTCAAAAATGTCGGTGCACAATGAAATTACCGCCATCCTTTCAACCGGTGTCAGTTATCGCCGGCTGATGGTGCCGTATATGGTCTCGGCTTTTCTTATCGCCCTTTTTAGTTTCTTCCTTTCAAACTATTTTATTCCGTTTTCCAGTATAAGCCGTCTCGAATTCGAGGCTAAATATCTCGACAAAGCCTATGGAACCCCAGAGCGTGACATTCACAAGCAGATTGACGAAGGGGTGTTTATTTATGTCGACAACTATAACCGGCGAAATAATTACGGCGGGAAATTTTCGATTGAAAAGTTTGAAAAAGGGGTATTAAAATCAAAAATGATGGCTGAATCGATCAAATATGATTCAATCAACAAAACCTGGAAGATTTTTAACTGGTGGAAGCGCGATATCGATGGGATCAAAGAAGAATTTTCCTTCGGGGCCTCAATGGATTCAGCCCTCAACCTGTCGCCTGAGGAATTCAACCGAAATGCAAATGTGGTAGAAGCCATGACTACCCCTAAACTGAAAAAATTCATCAAGCGTGAATTATCAAGGGGCCACTTCGAGGTATATTATGAAATTGAGCGGCACCGCCGGTTTGCCGGCCCGTTTGCGGTCTTTATCCTGACCATCATCGGGGTATCGCTTTCCAGTCGCAAGATCAGGGGCGGAATCGGCATGCATATTGGCTTCGGCATAGCCCTGAGCTTTTCCTATATCCTGTTCATGCAGGTTTCCAAAGAATTTGCCAATGCAGGCGACCTTTCGCCCTGGCTGGCGGTATGGCTACCCAATTTCATTTATGCCGCCATTGCGGTCGTGCTCTATAAATTGGCACCGAAGTAAGATCTTAGTTTCCCTCGGAGCATTGTCATCCCCGCGAAGGCGGGGATCCCGTCGGTAACCACAAAATTATTGCCGCACCTTTTTCTCCAGGAAACGAAACAACAGCACGAAACTCCAGGTCAGGATCAGACCTCCGGCCATAACCCAGATCACGGTTTCGGAAATCGCAATATTGGGGAAGTTCACATTAATGTTAAGTCCTGAAAACCAGGAATTAATATACCCGGATATTTTTTCAAACAGGGTTAATGAAGGCAGGTGCACAACAGGATCCGCAGCCTGACCAGTGAGCACCAGTCCGATTAAACAGAGGACAATAGACCCTGGAATTCCCCATTTAAGCCATACCGGTGGTTTATAGGGCTTCAGTCTTGCCTCATCAGGAATGAGCCCGATCCGGTGCATGATCTCATCCGTAAACCAGGATGGTTTAGAAAGCGGCTCTTCTGACCGAATCATCCCGGAGAGAAATTCGTCGTGAAGATCTTCTTCAGTAATCATTTTGTTTGCCATACATGGATCTCCTCTCTTAAAACAGATCTGATCTGATCGTGCATTTTCTGCCTCGCACGGAACAACTTAACTTTTACATTACTCTGAGTCAGACCGGTCATTCCGGCCAGCTCTTCAATTGAACACTCTTCCCGGTAAAACTGTTCTGCCAGGAAGATTTCATCCGGATCCAATACTCCGTAGGCACCCTTCAGCAATTTCCGCATGTCATCGAGGTTGAGCTGGCTGATGGCTTCGTTTTCGTTGCCCAGGTCATGCCAGACCTTATCATCCGGCTCATATCCCGTTGAAAACCGGTCCTTTCTGATTTTACTGATGCACGTATTATACAGGATCCGGTAAAACCAGGTCGAGAAAGCCGAGTCGAGCCGGAAGCCCGGCAGTGCCTCATAAGCCTTGATGAAGGCTTCCTGGGCGGAATCGCGGGCTTCCTCTTTGTTTCTCAATATCCTGAAACAAAGATTATATGCCTTATCCCCGTATTTCTCAACCAGGAATGCAAAGTAATTCTTTTCACCCCGGAGAACCATCCGGACACATTCAGTATCGTTTATAGCGTGCATTCGACAGTTTAGACGCCTGATAACAGAAAGTGGTTACAAAATTGTAACCGATTGCCGCAGCATGCGTCAAAAGAGCAAATTAAACATAAAAACAATGGAAGCAGCATTTGTATTTGTCGTATTCTTTCTCTCCATCTTCGGTGTTTTTTACCTGTATATAACCACCAGGAACCGGGAGAGAATGGCCATGATTGAAAAGGGTGTTGACCCGGCCCTTTTTTCATCAGTCCGGTTGCCGAAGGGCATCAAGGACCGGGGTATGGGGTCGGGAGTGAAGTTTACCCTGAAATCCGGTATGCTGATCATTGGAATGGGCATTGGATGTGTGATCTCAGTTTTATTTAATGGCCTGGTCCACCAGCCGGTTTATTCGTTACTGGTGGTTGGCATCATCTTTATTTGCGGTGGTTCGGGTCTTGTAGCCGGATTTTACATGGGCCGCAATCTGGAAAAGAAAGATGTGGCGGAATAACCTATTCCGGCCCGGTGTTCAATAACCGCAATGGCAAACCCATTGCGGTTTTTCATTTAACATCTTTTAACAACCCTGAGATTTAAACCTAAAGCGTTTATCTTTATCCAAAAGCTAAATCTTAAACTCAACCGTGGAAATCAGAATCGAAAACCTGAACAAGATTTACAAGGGAGGCAACAAAGCCATCTCCGATATCAACCTCGTTATTGAGGATGGCATGTTCGGACTGCTTGGACCTAATGGTGCCGGTAAATCAACGCTGATGCGGATACTCGTAACCCTGATGAAACCCACCTCGGGTAAAGTACTGGTCAATGGAATGGACCTGCAGAAGAACCGCAAGCAGGTGCGCACCCTGTTGGGTTACCTGCCTCAGGACTTCCGTTTCTTTGCCAAGTACCGCACCTGGGAATTCCTTGATTATTCGGCGAGGCTGGCTGGATTGAGGGATCGGACCATACGTAACCGTGAAGTTGAGCGAATGCTGGAGCAGGTGGGACTTTTTGAAGCCCGCGACCGCGGCGCCGGCAAGCTTTCAGGCGGCATGAAACGCAGGCTTGGCATAGCCCAGGCCCTGATCGGGGATCCGAAAATCGTGATCGTGGATGAGCCGACAACCGGCCTGGATCCGGATGAAAGGATACGCTTCAGGAACCTGTTGTCAAAAATGACTGAAAAGGAGATGATCATCATCCTTTCAACTCATATAGTCGGGGATATTTCCAGTACCTGCAGAAGCATGGCCCTGCTTGAAAAGGGAAGGCTGGTATTTGAAGGCCCGCCCGATAACCTGGTTGCCCAGGCACGGGGACATGTTTTTCAGATGACTGTATCGAACCGTGAGTTCGAAGATGTGAAAGAAAACTATAATGTGATTTCAACGATCCCATCCATTAATGGTTGGGATGTACAGGTAGTCGCAAAGGATACCGGCAGTTACCCTTCGGTTCTGATTGAACCCAACCTCGAGCATGCTTATGTGTATTTTATGGAAATGGTGTTAAATGAACCGCAATTAAAGTATTGATTATGAAAACTATCAGAACTATAGGGACAATTGCATGGTTTGAAATGCTGATTCTTTTCAGAAGCTGGTTCTTCAGGATTTTCGGTGGGTTGATCATGCTGGTCCTTTTTGTATTTAATATATCAGTGTATAAAAATGGGGGTGGCAACTGGGCGGTCCAAAGCATTCCTTCCAATTTGCCCTATTTCAATATCCTCATCCTGAGTCTGACACAGGCATTTATCGCCATGTTCCTGGCACTTGATTTTCTAAAAAGGGACAAAAAACTGGATACTTCCGAGGTTATTTTTACCCGTTCAATGACCAACTGGGCTTATGTTTGGGGAAAGACCATCGGTATCCTTGCAGTTTTCGCTGTCCTGAATATTCTGGTTCTCATCCTATGCCTGATCCTTAATATGGTGATGAGCAATGTGGGGGTCGACTGGGCCGCTTATCTTTATTATCCACTGGTGATCAGCCTGCCATCCCTGATATTCATTCTCGGCCTTTCCTTTATGGTGATGTCTGTTTTGAAAAATCAGGCTATTGCGCTGGTATTCCTGCTTGGTTATACCGGGTTGGTCATGTTTTTCGGGAAGGATAAATTCGACTTTATTTTTGATTTCATGGGCTTTCGTTTGCCCATGGTCCATTCCGATTTAATCGGCTTCGGATTTGAGGGGAAACTGCTGCTGCAGAGGGGGATATATTTTGTCCTTGGCTTATCATTTATCTCAGGAAGTATTCTCCTGATGAAAAGGCTTCCGCAATC
>Ga0172379_10007001_pt1 | contig 14831 bp, 10 predicted proteins | sample GrowelOW334metaG_FD_119756 | JGI IMG/M metagenome (GOLD analysis project Ga0172379, IMG submission 119756) | Groundwater microbial communities from an aquifer near a municipal landfill in Southern Ontario, Canada - Groundwater well OW334 metaG | ecosystem: Environmental > Aquatic > Deep...
CCCGGAAGGTGGTTCGGGTAAGCTTCAGACCGCCCCCATCGTATCTACGGTTACCGCTCCCGTGTCCGGAAACGGCTATTACATCAATTACGACCAAAAAAGCGATATATCGCTGGTATTCGCACCGGCGGAGGGCAGCACCATCCTGGTCTACGGTTACGGTACCTCATTCGGGCTTATGGGAGACTATACGGATCGTGATCAATCCTGGGTCAGTATCCCATCGAGAACTCTTGCTGACGGCAAAATTGCATTCGACCTTCTCATGCCATTCGAGGTTTCAGGCAAAGCCTCGGCGAGAATACCATCCGGGCACCAGGGTTTCAACAAAATATGGGTAGCGAAAATCGATAAGGATACCCCGGATGATCAGAAATTAACTTCTTACAGGTTGGAAGCGAGCCGGATGATCGGCCGGTATCTGTCCGAACTTCCAACTTCACTGAGAGATGAAGCGCTCGATAACGTTACCGATAAAATGGCATGGAAACTCGTTTTTGGGGGAAGTGACGACTACAGTGCGTTTATCGCATATACTCCTGTATATACGGTGAATTCCTATACCATCAACATAAAGAAAGAATATACCGATCCGGGAGAAATCGCAGGGCACATTGCCCATGAGTCAGGGCACTATATGTTTCACGCAATCGCCGGAAATTCCACCTATATGACCGTATATAGCCAGATGCCCTGGGATACCAGCAAACATGGAACCGGTGACGTCAACGACCGTAAGGCCATGTTCATCGAGGACCCCGCCTATTTTTCCGATTACTATCAGAATGGATCGGTGGGAGCAGTCGCTAACCCGACCGAACCGAAATCGTTCGTCTACTCATCGTTGAATCTCCCCTGGAAAGTCGATGCGCCCAGCATCGAGGGATTCGGTTGCATGATGCTTGCCGGACTCAACCGCACCAAGGATACCATCGTGGATCTGTATTCCACAGAAAAGGTAAAATTTCGAACGGTTCCTGTTATTAACTCCTCATTCACCGACATATTCGGTCTTTTGTATCAGAAACCGGTCCCCACTGACATCGATCTCCTCCGCGAGCGGATTCGTACATATCTTGCCGGCGCCGGCAAGGAAAAATATTTCCAGCCTTATTTACACAGCATGGGCTGGAGCTATAGTGTCACCGGAAAGTTCGTTGATGCAGCAGGAAATCCGTTAGCCAACGCCACGGCGAAGAACTTTTACAACGACGGCGTACAGATATGGGTGGGAGGCGCAACCGATAAACCGAGCGCTGCCGATGGGACATTCAGCGTACCTTACGGTGTTTTCGGCGGAAAAAGCATTCTCAGAGTGTACAACGGCAAAGATAGTGTAGATGTGGATCTTGATATCGACTGGGCAAAGCCGACGAATGTCCCAATCAATCGCGGAACATTAACAATCAGCGAACCAACGGTAACGAAAACATTCAATCTCTCATTCACTGCGCATGACACCGCCAACTGGGGAACAACCGCAAATTTCAAGATCGATGTGACCTATGAAATTACGGGGACAGATCTTCAGCCGAATGCCACAAGGAAAGACGACGGTCTCGATTGTCCCCTGGGCAAACCGATTTCGGTAAAGGCTTCCGGGAAAGTGACAATGGAAGCGGTGAAACTGAGAGATGGGACAGATGACAACTATACGGAATACGCCTACGGAACACCAACTGTTCCATTCAAGTCTGTTACCTACAGCGGAATCTCTGTCACAGAAACCAAGTATGCGAATCCTTATAACGCCAGCTTCACTTTTTCCGGAGCCGGGCAATTGCTTTATATCGAAGCGCCGGTGGTTGTTCCGTATACAAAAAAAATATACAATAAAGGCTATGAACCTTTTATTTCAACGGGATATCTCTCATTACACGGAAACTCGTGCTATCTGTACTCGAAGTGATGAAAGGGAACGTATGATTCATCCGTGGGGTATGTGAAGCCTCCGATCTCCCCTCAATACCAAAAGGGTGACATCTGCATCGTAAAAAATTCATTATTTCGTACATAATCATTGCAGACCTCAAATTGTCAAGCCCGGTCAAAGGCCGATTTGCCTGGGCTTGACAGCGACTGAAAAGATTTTTCGATCAAGGGCTGAAAAGATCGTTCCAACTTATATGTTTCTTGATCGTCCGAAACACTCTTTTACTCCCTGTTATTGTTCTCCCGATCTTTCTTCCTGTTTTCACACAGAAACCGACCCTTTTCCGGGCGCTGACTATCTGTGAAAACATTCCGGATTGACGAACCGACGGTGACCGACGGCAAACTCGATGAGCCATTCCGGCAGAAAGCTGATTCACATCCTCCGTTCGCCATGATATCTGTCACATTCATATATACTTATTTAACTTCTCATGGTTCAATTCCCCGGCGATTGTTGCTATTGAATAAATATCAATCCATCAGATAACAGGAGCCGTACCTGTTTCAAGAGGAATCGTTTGCATAATGACCGCCTCATGATATATTTGTAAAAAAGCGAATCACACGGTTCGTCCGTGTTTCTCATGAAAGTTGAAACCTCGACTCGCAATCAACTCAAATGTCCGCAAGAGAGAGGACGTTATGAAACAGTACAATAAACTTGCATTATTATTTCTTTTAACTAATTTTTATTTTTTGTCCTGTGGGGTCGGATCGATTGGGCTAAAAGCCCGCATACACGATTCATCATCTTTGGAAATTACCTTCGCAGCCATCCCAGGCGGCACGTTCCAGATGGGAGATGAGGTTGGTGATTTATGGGATGGTTGCCGCCCTGTGCACAAAGTAACGGTGTCGGGTTTCAAGATGGGCGTATACGAAGTTACCAACGCGCAATATGCCGCGTACCTGAATTCTGCCCTTGCATCAGGTGAAATAGAAATGAAAAGCGGCGATGTGTATGGAAAAACCGGCGAGTGGTCAGGTGAGCGGTACATAGATATCGGCTATGATTACGGTTCAGGTAACAAATGCTGGATCGATTACAGCAGCGGCAGGTTCACGGTGACAGGTGGAAAAGAGTACTGGCCTGTGGTGGCAGTATCATGGTACGGGGCGAAGTCCTTTGCCCTGTATTACGGCCTTGATCTTCCGACAGAAGCCGAATGGGAATATGCAGCCCGTGGAGGAAAACAGTATTCGTACGGAACAGACAACGGGGCCATCGACAGCACCAGGGTGAATTATGACATGTATATCGGGAGCCCGACACCCGTGGGCGCATACCCGGCCAATCCCTTCGGCCTGTATGACATGAGCGGAAATGTATGGGAGTGGTGCCTTGACTGGTACGGGAGCTATCTTGGCAAAAACGTTAAAAATCCAACAGGAGCACAATCAGGAACGGTAAGGATCATCCGTGATGGAACATGGGACAATAAAGCCTTCAAATGCCGGGTAGCGTACCGCGGCAGGTTCCTCCCGAAGGACGGTGATTACGGCCTGGGCTTCCGCGTAGTCCGCAGGCACTGAATCCGATATATTGATGGAAGGATTAATACGTGGAAAACAAAAAAAGCAATCTGAAACGGGTTACTGCCGGAATTGCGGGAATTGTACTTGCAGGGACGGCTCCTGCATACGCAAAAGACATGGGTATATTGAAACTCGGTGTCCTCGGAGTCGGTTCCCACGGTTTTGCCTCCATGTTCAAGAATCCACCAAAAGAATATCTAAAAGAAGTCCTTGTAAAAACCTACGCACTATGGGATGACCAGCCGGGCCTTGCGGAAGCAATGAAAGGAAAAATTTACGAAAAAATATACAACGATCCGGTTACACTCTCAAACGAATGTGATTGTCTCTATATCGAACATGCTGACTATCGCAAGGTTTTAGAACTCGCACAGCCGGGACTTGAACAGGGAAAGCCAACCTTTATCAATCGCCCATTTACCGCTACGATCGAGGATGCCGAAGAAATAATCCGTCTGGCAAAAAAATACGATGCGCCGGTCATGAGCGCATCTGAGCTGGAATTCGGGCCGGATGTTTATGAGATGCAGGCTTTTGTCAAAGAAAAAGGCCCTGTCCGCGCATTTGAAGCCTACGGGGCTGAAGCTCATTTTACCTGGCATTTCCCGCATGTGATCAACTATGCCCACTCGGCGCTCGGCGGCGGGATCGAAACCGCTTTTTTCACTGGGAATTTCGAAATCGATATGCGCAGACACCGTGTCGACAAAATCCCCATCGGGGCATCGCTCATCGTCCTCACCTATAAGCCGCGCGACGGCGATCCTCCTATCATCGGTATGTGCCACATCGGCACCTACCCTACTGAAAGAGGCTACCATATTCATGTTTACGCAGCCAAAGAAGACCGGAATTTCGTACTGCAGGGCGATTGGAACATGAATATGTTCGAAAAACTTAACGAGTTTTATTCATTCAGAATTATTCCAAGACCCTATGAAGCAATTCTGGAGATGCATCGTACTCTAGTCGCAGCCAACGTTTCCCGGCTCGTAGGGTGCGCGGTCAAGCTCTCTTCTCTCGGCGGGAAAGACGAACTTCCCTATTCCGAGGCAATTCGACGGTATGTTATCGGCAGAGCGTTAAATCGGTTGTATTAGCCACTGTTCCGTTCTTATGAAGATATATTGGTCACATTAACCATGAAAGATACTAAATTATCTTTTTGAAAATCATTTTTCGAATTTTTCGTGTGGTTCGTGGTTAACTTTATTTTTTTGATACCATGAAGCACAGGATACTAATCCGAAAATGGAATCTCTGGAGGAAAAATGAAACGCAGATCTTTTTTAAAAGGTGTCGGTACGGTATCAACCGCGCTTCCTTTTGCCGGCTGCTCCATTATGACCGGCAGGAAATATAAGGGATTGGAACCCAAGGGAGAGATTCCAAAACGAACTCTTGGCAAAACAGGCATAGAAGTTTCCGTGCTCGGTTTCGGATCGCACCTGAAAAAAGAAGTCATCGCGCAGCCGGAACTTCGCGACCGGATGATCAAACTGGGCTTTGAGGGTGGAATCAACATCTTCGATGTGTATGAAGAAGGTTTCCATCAATTCCAACCTATGGGCAAGAGCCTGAGCGGTGTTCGCAAGAATGCGGTGGTATCTTTGTGTTTCGAGCTGTCTACCGAAAAGATGCAGGGCGAACTCGATTATGCGCTGAAAAGTTTCGATACCGACTACATCGATTTATACCGTCTCTATACCGTTGACGACGACCGGTTCGCCATCATGGAAAAAAACAAGAAAGCGGGTAAAATACGGGCGGTTGGCGTCGTTTCCCACGATGCGGCATCCATGATGAAACACATCGACCGGTACGGGGATGCGCTGGACTATGTCATGATCGTCTACAACTTTCATCATAACAGCGGCATGGTGCTTGGCAAGGACTACCCCTACAACGATTATTCGGCGCTCATACCCCGCTGCGAACGGATGAATCTCGGCATTCTCGGCATCAAACCGATGGGAAGCGATGCGATGGTCGAGCTCGCTTTCAAAAAAGGGTATTTCAAGGAAAAAAAGGCAAACATCGCGCAGGCAATGCTGCGGTATGTCTATGCCGCAAAAGATATCGATTCGACCATGCCGGCGATGAATACACTGGAAGAAGTGATGACAAATCTCGAATCGATTTATCAACCGTCACTTTCAAACTATGAAAAAAAACTGCTCGAAAATCTGAGCGCCGTTGCAGCCTCCACAAAAAGTGCGTATCTTCCGGATCATTACAAATGGCTTGAAAACTGGGCGACAAGAACGGTTTGACAGAGTACACATGATCGGTAACGGATGAAACGTTGCCCGGAGGACTTTACCTGTTGAAAAGGAGATGCATTTTGTCAGACGACATCAACACATCGAGACGCAGATTCATGAAAATCGGATCGTCGATACTGCTATCTGGCACGTATCTGAAAGCATATGCAGAGGAAGGAAAAACCGGAACGGCCGGGGGAAAGGACCCGCTTTCCGGCCTCGGGTTCAAAATGGCGAAGATAAAGGGAGGTACCTACCGCGCCGGCGATATCGGGGACTTGGGCAAGGGTCTTGACAGAGAGGAACCGGTCCATACGCTGAAGGTAAAAAGATTCGAGATGAGTGTATTCGAGACCACGGTGGGTCAGTTCCGAAAATTCGTGGATGAAACCGGATACAAAACCCAGGCTGAACTGGGCGATGAGGGGGGCGATCAAACCTGGATAGTGGCAAACGGTGAGTGGGTGAGAAAATCGGATGCAAACTGGAAGAATCCATACCTTCCTCAGACCGATAACCATCCCGTGGTATGTGTGAGTTGGTATGATGTACAGGAATTCTGCTCGTGGCTCAGCAAAAAAACCGGACAGAAGATCGGGCTGCCGACTGAAGCGGAATGGGAGTACGCATGCCGGGCGGGTACGGAAACCCGGTACTATACCGGCAACACCGAGGAAGATCTCGACCGCGCGGGCTGGTATTGGAGAAACAGCGGAGACAGCCATGTATCCGGGGACTATAGTTTACTGAAACTGATTGAGAACCATTGCGGCACCCACCCGGTGGGAACGAAACCGCCGAATGCCTGGGGTCTGTACGATATGACCGGCAATGTGTGGGAATGGTGCATGGACACGGTCGACAGGGATTACTACACATCGAAACCCTGCGACAACCGGGCGTTTCGCGGCGGGGGATGGTACGAACAGGCTGTGTATGAACGGATAGCGTACCGTCACTGGCGCAGGCCTTCCCACTCGTACTGGGGCCTGGGGTTCCGGATAGTCCGCAGGCCATAAAGGCGCTTCGACAAGCTCAGCGTCCGATAAGTTCCTGCAAACTCAGCACCGCTGGTTTCCACAAGCTCAATACCCGATAGTTACCATAATCTCAGCGCCCGCTGGCTGAGCCTGTCGAAGCCAGCCTGTCGAAGCCGGCGGCTGGTACGAAACAGGTTAAAGTAGAATAAATTCTCAAGCGAAATGAGGTTATTCTCATGAATCGAACTATGGTTTTAGCGTTGTTGCTGCTTGTTCTGGCCGGTAACAACCAAGCCCCCGCACTGGAACGGCCAGATGTGGTTTTTAAGATTTTTCAGTTTCCTTCTGATAAGATTCCCTGCATTGACGGCAAAACCGAGGATTGGAAAATTTTTCCGGAAAGTTACTCTGTCGGCTCGGATGAGCTGAGAGACACTCACAAGGGCAATGTCGGGAGCCCTGACCCGGAAGATCTGAAAATAAAAGTAAAAGTGGGTTGGGTAAAAGGAATGAACCGTCTCTATTTTCTCTATGAGGCGGATGATAATTACTGGACAACGAAAATCAATCTTGGCGATATTTTCGAAGTGGTTGTTGACGGCGACCTGTCGGGAGGACAATTCATATTAAATTCCCAGCTTTCGGACCCGATGGAAAACCATTTCCGTTTCATGGGTGTACATTCCCAGAATTATCATATTTTCACCCCTCCGGGCGAGGACAGAGACTGGGCTATGATTTGGGGCTGCCAGCCGTGGATTCGTGAACTTCCCTATGCAAATCATGCCTGCTCATACAATTTCAAAGAAGGCGAGAAGGGACATCTCATCCTTGAATTCTGGATAACCCCGTTCGATTATGCCCCCTATGACGGTCCTGACGGGGCGGTTGAATCCAAACTGGAAGAAAACAAGATAATCGGGCTTTCCTGGGCAGTAATGGATTATGACAAGCCCGGATGTGATTACAACGGTTTCTGGAACTTATCACATAAAACGAGGATGGATCAAAACGCCTCCTGCCAGGTTGCTTTCCGCTTAATGCCTCTTGAGCCGCAGTTCCTTAAACCCATAGAGGCGCAGTGGTCATTCAAAGTTGTAGATATGGACCGCCGTATGGTAGCTTTCATAGATTTATCCTACGGAAAGATCACTTCCTGGCTCTGGGATTTCGATGACGGAACCACTTCAACAGAACAGAATCCTGTTCATACCTATATAAAACCAGGGAATTATACCGTTGTTCTTACTATCGAGGGACCGGAAGGCAAAGCTCGCCGAATCAAGGTATTCGATGTTGCTGTGAAATAAAAATAACTCATCTATCTGATTTTATAAATAATTATTATTGTTTGTTCTCATTACGCGGTTTTGGAATAGACCGTCGCTTCGACAAGCTCAGCGACCGATAAGCTCCAGCAAACTCAGCGCCCGCTGGCTGAGCTTGTCGAAGCCAGCCTGTCGAAGCCAGCACTGACACACTGAAAAACTGCACAGAGGTTTCTACCCGTTAAAAAGGAGATGCACCATGCCGGATACCAGCAGCACATCGAGACGCAGGTTTATTAAAATCGGATCATCCATGATTCTTGCCAGCGCTGCATCATCGTCAGGCGCAGAGGTGCTCTTCAAACGCAAGTCGGCCGTTTCCAAGGAATTGCTCGAAGTCGGGCTTATTCTCGGGGCAGGCGGTTCAACGAATTGGGGGTCGGGCGGCATCTGGGACAGGCTGCTCAATCCGCCTCCGGGATTTCCCCGTCGTACGGGTATGCTTTTCACAAAAGTATGGTCTGCCGATCCGCAGATTGCGGAGCAGTTCAGTAAAAAAACCGGCATCGAAGTTGTGAAGAATTTTGACAGCATGGTCGGCAAGGTACAGGGGATGTTCGTTGATGACTTCTTTGCCGCGGCCTATAATTACAAGCTCGCAGAGCCATATATGGAAGCGGGAATACCCACCTATATCAACCGTCCCTTCGCGGATTCGATGACAAAAGCCCGTTTCATAGTGAACTGCTCGAAAAAGGGGAACGCTCCGCTCATCACCGCATCGGACTGGGAACTTCTCAAGGAAGTCCATGTTGTCAAAAGCAGGTTCAAACCCGAAGAAATAACCGGTTATGAAGCGTACAATTCGAGCAACGACTATTATTCGCACGGGCTCCACGGGTTATGGTTCGCGTATGCGGCGATCGGCGGGGGAATCCATTCGGCGGCTTTCAAATCGAAAGACTGGCGTAAATGCGTGAATCCCTATGATCCGGAAAAGTGCGGCGTAACCCACGTTTTATATAAAGACCGCGGCAAGGGACAGTTCACCGGCAGGATATACGAAGGCCAGATGCCCGGAGTCGGCGGAAACAACTGCGCTATCATCGTTCAGCCGGGAGACAAGACATTCATCAACTACTGGGCGGACGACTGGGCGCGCGATGAATTCGAGTGGCTGCCGCTGGTTCACCAGATCCAGCGTCTGTTCGAAACGGGCCAGATGTTCCAGACCCATGACCAGATACTCGAAAAAACCGCCATGTTCATCACAGCGTTCTATTCCCACCTTGTGAAAGGCGGCGAAATGGTCGCGCTCGACGATCTGCCCCAGGATTGGGCAATCGGTTCCCCGTACGGCGTTTTCGGCACAAACTCGGCAGCGTCGATCGAGCCGTATGTAAAACTTTTCGGAAAGGAAAAAGGATTTTTGCAGCCCCTGTAAAGAAAAAGTGCCCTTTCAATAGTTTTCCAGGTTTTTTTCAGAACGCTACACATTTTCCACATATCAGGACAGGCAGATATCAATCAGGGCTTTGGGCTTTTCATCATTTTTAAGGGTTCGCGCATTTCAAAGGCGATATTTCGGCTCCTATTACAGTATTTTGGGGTGGATCAATCCATAGATACAGTTAAAATATATCCACCCCTTTAATCACCCCAAAAAAACATTGACCTGCCTTTCGAGAACCGGTCCTTATATCATGTTAGGATTAGAGGAGAAACATTACAAAAAAATAACGGTTAGTGACATCGTTATCCATCATGCCCCAGGAACCCGCAAGGCAGCCATAGAGACACGATATTACCGCAAGGGGATACAAAGCTTATGCCGAGTGCAGTCTATTAGGCGAAGCAAAGTATGGGAATAAGGGAAACCTAATCCCCTTTTTGATGCCCACAGAAAGAGTAAACATCGGGGATGAATGTATAAAATACGTATAAATAAGAAATCAATGGCAGGATAGGATAGTTCGTAACACATTGTCTTACATGGAGCCGATGACCCAAATCGAACGGGTGACCCTCACATTGCAAGTCATGGTCTCTTTAAAAATGTAATTCTTTGTTATTCAATACGTACCACATAACCACACATTTTTAAATAATTTGCATTTTATCGGTATATTCACAATATTCACTTTATTATCATTATTCATCCGAAAAGTGATAGCAAATTGTACTTTTTCTATCTTTTCCAGGCCATATACCATCTCTCCCCTTCCCAAATTTCTATTAACTGAGCCAATTGCAAAAGTCGTTTTACTATTGAAAAATGTAAAATTTTTTTTACTTAAGCCCCCTAACCCTCTGTCCCTTTCCCCCGTTCCGGGGGCAAGGAAAACAGTGACACATCGAGTTTATCCTGCCCCCTTCCGGGGGAAGGATGTCCGAAGGACAGGAAGGGGGCTGCTTCTAAAATATGGACTTTTGCAAAAGGTTCAACTGATATCATAATATTTTCTGGTAAATTATTTTCATATAGGATTAACGTGATGATGGTTCAACACATACTTGACAAAAGGAATTAAGAAAAAATCAGTTGCATCTTACTAAAATCACACCTAAACTTTTTACTTATTATGGCCAAACTGTTTTGAAGACATACAGTTTACCGTTTTGTGCTTCTATTTTTTTAGTGAATCTTTATAGCGCCTGTTGGACATAATCTTTCACATCCCCGTCGTCTATCGCATTTTGTTTCATCTGTGACCTTGCAAACATTATCCTTCTCATCAATATACAAAATTTTATTGGGGCAAATCTCAACACAAGCCCCACAACCTGTGCACAATACCTCGTCAATAACCACAATCTTATTCATAATCTTCTCCTCTATCAGTTTAAAATTCAAACCTTCTTATTCATATTTCTGACCTGCCCTCAGTTTTTATACTACCACGCGATTTAGTTTTTTGTCCTCTGATCACAACATAATATCTGAACCAGTTTTCGGGGGTAGGTCAATACCGCAGTAGTTTACCAAATACTCACATTATTTTTTGACCCGTTTCAGGGGAGCAGGTCTTGAGAATCAGAAAAGATTTTATGGAAAACATGTATTTTAAATAATATTTAGAAGTTATTATAGATAATACACTTTATTATATTGTCTGAACTCGTAAATATTTACGAATCCGGCCGGTTACTCGTAATAAAGCATAAGCATAATATAAACAAATTGATGTGTGCTATTTGAAAAATGTTTTCGTAAATTCCTACGACTTCATTATTTTTTCCTTAACTTGCTTTTTTGGAGTGGAAGATATGCGCATCTCTTTTATATTCAATATATTAAAGCTATAGTATTAATCGTTGAGTTGTTTTGGCACGCGGTTAGCTTCTACTATCGCCAGGATACGGGATATCCCAATAATAACCTAAACCAAAACAATAATAACGAGAGGTGTACCATGAAAACCACAAAATTAATTACAGTTTTAACATTTGCATTGTTTGTCGCTTTTGCATCGAATGCTTTTACAGCATCTCCAACACAGGGAACGAACTCAAACTCTGCTTCATTTGTCGATGAGAATGGTGATGGTGTTTGCGATAACTACTCTGTTAACGGAGGCAAAGGGCTTGGCCTTGGGAAAGGTGAAAAAAGAAATTATGTAGATTCTGATGGTGATGGAATCTGCGATAACACCGGATCCGGAACAAAAAATAAGATGGCTTTAAAAAATAAAAATTATAATAAAGCCGCTTTTGTTGATGCAGATGGTGACGGTGTCTGCGATAACGCAGGAACCGGCAAAAACTTAAGAAACAGCAAGGGAAACGAAAAATCTATCAATTCTGTTAAGAAATAACCTGAACTATTTATCTTTAGGAAACCGGGGGAGCTTCTGGCTTCCCCGTGTTTTTATTATTTGGAGGCTGTTATGAAATTAAGTATCACGCTTCTCCTTTCGGTATTGGCCATCACAAACCAGTTGTCAGCTCAGGAGAAATCCGGAAATGAGGGATTAAAATATATCGATGCTGATAAAGATGGCCGGAATGATTTATACTATGACGCAAACGGTGACGGCGTAAATGATGTAACAGGAATGAAATACAAACATAACTTTCTTTTCATAGATAAAAACGGTGATGGTATTAACGATGTATTCATAGATAAAAACGGTGATGGTATTAACGACCTCACCAAGAAAATATCCGGAGCAGGAAAAGGACAGTTTACACTATTTCTCGATGCAAATGGGGACGGCATAAACGATATCAGCGGCAAGAAAACAGCTGAGAAGCCGGTTTTTAAAGATGAGGACGGCGATGGTATAGACGACAATACTGCTCAGATAAAACAAATGAATAAGTCAAGGCAGCGTGGAAAAGATATTTTTATTGATGCTGATGGTGACGGTATCAATGATGGCCGCAATTTTTCACAGGAAAGAAGACGTGGTGGAGAGTATTGGGACGGAAGTAGTGGAGACGGTTCAGGCAGTGGCAACGGAGGAAAACAGAACAGGGGAAATCAATGAAACTGTTTTGGCCTTTAATTCTTTTAATCTTCCCTTTTTCAAACGCCCATGCAGAATACAAGGCGGGTTTGACTGTAGATTCTTCATCAAATATGTTGATGCAGCCGGAAGGTGAGTCCGGTAATTTCATACGGTTAAACGGATCTTTAAGTCATTCAGTAACGGACAAAATCTATATTGCTTATGATTCCGAATTAGCTTTCTTGGAACATTATGATGGACTGCAGTATCAAAACCATGAATTATCTGTGAATTACAGCTTGTTTTCCGGAGAATCTTTATCATGGAGCGCTGCCGTTTCTGGAAATTTCGCCCGTTTTGGTAATGTTACGGTTCTCGACGGTTATAATCACTATAGTGTAGTATCCAATATAAAATATTACATACGACCAACCATTTTGTTTCGGTGGGGAGTCAACCTGGAAAGTAAAGATTATATGAAATACGATGCTGAGAATTACAATGGGGTAGAAACATATCTGAGATTTGACAAATTTTTCAAAACCCGGACTACACTCCGTCTGCAATTCGATTCGGGAGCACGAAGTTATTTTAAAGTTGAGAACAGCCCTATCAGTAAAATTTTCGACACAAAAATCCTGATAGCTCAATCTTTCACGGACATAACCGGAGCAAATATAGAATTGAGCAAAAGTATTTTATCCACCGGCTTTTCTTCATCAGATAGCTCCAGGGTATATAACAGTGTATTTTTAGACGACAAATATAAATACTCTCGGCAAGAAATTTCAGTGTCACTAACCCGTCTCATTCCTGGCAAAGGGTCAATGAAAATTGTTGGAACATATAACCAGCGGACTTATCACAAAGGAGAGCTTACCGTCTTCGAATATCTCCCGCAAAACGGCTGGTCCGAGATTGAAAAAAGTGTTTCTTTCATATTATTGTATAATACGGCTTTGATGCCAGATTATATTCATCCATCCTGCAGGTTATATTATACCGATGTTAATGCTTCGGAATCCTTTCTGTCATATAATTCGGCGGGTATAATGGTGAACTTTTCAATTTATTGAAAGTTAATGAGATGAGAATATCAGTTCCCGGGGCAAAATATATTTTCTTGATATGTCTTGTAATCTTTTTCTCTATCGGTTCTGTTATATATATAGGCTATCAGCGTAATAATAAAGACCTCAGAAAACTCATGCTGAATGAAGCGAAACAGCTCATGTTTGTGGTGAATGTCAGCGCCGGAATGAGCATACATTCCCTTGATGTGGCCGAACAGCTGACCGCCGACCGTCTTCTCGATAACGCCCGTCTGATAGAAAATATTACCCGTTCCCGGATTCCTCAATCCAATGAACTACGAAAAATCGCTCAAGAAAACGACCTCCAGATGATTTCCATTCTTGACAGAAACGGGAATTTTATTTCGCGGACAAATACAACCTCCTCACCACCGAAAAACTCTCCCCTAAAACACCGCCAGGAAGTCTATGATGTTCTTTCCGGTAAAGTAAAGTACAAGGTTATCGGTTTTATGGGCGAGAGCTACTACAGCGGGATGCGTTATGGAGTAGTTGTAGGTGGAGAAAAAATCGGCGCGGTCGTTATAAGCACCGAATCAGGGAGGATGCTTGATTTACGAAAAGAGATCGGTATTGGGAATTTATTTAAGAGAATAAGTGTTCCTAAAAATGTCAGATATATAGTTCTTCAGGATACCCTGGGCATTATTGCGTCTTCTCCAGGTGTTATGCAAATAACAAGAATCAGCGAGGACCCTTTTCTTTTAAAAGCTGTTCCGGGCAATTTTTCATGGCGGTTTATTCCCTCGGGAAACGTCAGCATTTTCGAGATAGTTCAGCCGCTTGTAGTGGACGATTATAATATCGGATTGATTAGAATAGGTTTGGATTCTTCGGTATTCAGGGATATAACAAACAGAGCGAAGAAGAATTTTATTATCCTTTTTTTCATTACGGTATTCACTGCGATTCTGCTGTTTTTGCAGTTTATTTTAAGACAAAATTACCAGTTACTCAATCAGGAACACGACAGGATACTTTCGGAAGTCAGAAAAATGGAGGAAGATGCGTGGCGAAACGAGAGATTAACCTCGATGGGGAGGCTCGCAGCCGGAGTCGCACATGAAATCAGGAACCCGCTTAATTCGATAAATATGTTAGTTCAACTGCTTGACACAGAATTTCAAGTTGTTACTAACAAAGAACAATATTCTCATTTCCTTTCATCAGTGAAAAGTGAGATTTCCCGTATAAGCATTATTGTGGAAAATTTTTTAAAGTTTTCAAAGCCGCCGGAACTTATTCTTAAAAATGTTAATATAAAACAAATTGTGGAAGATGTCATCGGGGTCATAAGCGAAAA
>Ga0172379_10007002_pt1 | contig 14830 bp, 10 predicted proteins | sample GrowelOW334metaG_FD_119756 | JGI IMG/M metagenome (GOLD analysis project Ga0172379, IMG submission 119756) | Groundwater microbial communities from an aquifer near a municipal landfill in Southern Ontario, Canada - Groundwater well OW334 metaG | ecosystem: Environmental > Aquatic > Deep...
CGTTGTCGTTTTACCGGATCCTGTCGGACCGGTGGTGACGATCATGCCATTTGGACGCGCCGCTTCTTGCTGTAAGCGCTCCCAGGCAATGCCTTCGATGCCTAGCTGCTCAAAATCAAGCGAGATTTATTTTGGTCTAAGTAAACGCATGACGACGGATTCTCCGTATGCTGTCGGCAAAGAGCTGACGCGTATTTCAATCTTTTCGTTGGTCAGATAAATCGTGATGCGCCCGTCTTGCGGAACTGATTCGATGTTAATCTTCATGCCCGAAAGCAGCTCGATGCGCGAAATGATCAGCTTCCATTGTTCTCTCGGGACAGTGGCCGCTTCGTGCAAAATGCCGTCGATGCGCAAACGGACTTTGATACCGTCTTCCTCGGCTTCGATGTGAATGTCAGACGCATTGCCTTTTAAAGCTGCACTGATTATCAAAGTCACCAAATCCGTTGTGGTTATTTTTTTGAGTTTTTCCTGAAGATCTTTAAAGTTGGAGATTTCTTTTTCAAAACGCTGCAAATCTTCGCTCGAAATTTTTACGCCGTAAGATACTTCTATTGTTTTTGGCAATGCCTCATATAGTTTGATGCCAAATTGCAGGCTGGATTCCGAGCAATAGTAAACGTGCACGTCTGACGCGAAATCTTCCGCGAATTTTTTTGCCAGTGCAAAAACTTCTTCCGTTGGTTTGGATGTTGCTAACCGAATTTCGTCCGTGACTTTAAGAAACACGATTGTCTTTTTTTCCTCGGCGTCTTCTTTGCTCAGCAAGATAAGAGCTTCCGGAGAAATCGGAAAACCTTTGAGATTTATGTAGGGGAGAGAATGCTTTTCTGCTTCTCTTTGTGTTTGCCTTTCTATTTCCGAAGTTTCAATTTGCCGCATCTTTTGGTCCAAAAGTTCTATTTGCGACATCTCATCCTGACTCTTGGTTTTTTTGAGCGCGGTCGTTGCTTTTTTTGCGCCTTTAAAAATACCGGGACCGGATGCGCCGGACGCAACGGGAGCGGTCGGTTTTTTGAGCAGGTCTTCGATCGACGGCGTCTTAGGTTTTGGCGTGATAGGACTCATACTCTAGAGATAGTTTGTCATCCTTTATTGTCATTCCGACCGTAGCGTTAAAGCGAAGTGGAGAAATCTCAGCGCCTCTAACACAGTTGCTTCAGTTGTTTCGCGTTGTGAGATCTCTCGACTCCGTCCAACTTCGCTCGAGATGACGGAGAGGATGAATTTCCGCCTCAACTAACCGCGGGAATGACAAGAAATGAAAAATACTAGGATTGAGGGACGTCTGTTTTATGCGCGGCGAAACGAAATAGTCTGTGCAATTTCGGCATAACTCCGCCCTCGACGAATTTGCGGTACATGTGCGTCCAAAGCGCATATTGGAATGTGACGGTAAAACCGGTATAAGCCACCAAAAAAACAACTATGATTACCGCAAAAATTCCAGAGCTGAGTTGGAAGAGCGCAAAGTTTTGTCTAAACAGCGCCAAAACGTAAAGCACTGCCGGCGGAAAGATTAATATCATGAGCGCGATAAGTGCCGCAATTGTTGCGACGACGATTATCAGCGCTTGCAAAATCGCGGTTTCAATCGTTACCAGCCAATGTTGTTTGATGACCTGCCAGGCGCGTCCAAAGGCCTGAGCTAAAGTCGCACCTTGCGACATCATGGCGTTTAAGGCGTAAATCTGCAAGATGCTCAAAAAGAAAGCCAGAACAAAGAAAACGATAAAAGAAACCAAGTAGATTGCCAAGCGTAATCCGCTGTCGCGGCCGAGTACCATGGCCAAAGGTAGGGAGACTAAAAAGCGCGTAAGCCAAATGGCTGCGATAATAATTACGTTTAATACCGCGATCGGCAAAAGCGCGCGGCCGCTGACAAGCATGGCTTTTTTGATGCGTCCCAAAGAACCGTCTTTGCCGGATCCGACCGATTGGATGATAACGCCTTGGCCGATGCAGGAAAGAGCGAGCACTGCCAAAAAAATTACAGTCAAAGAAAAGATGGCAAGCAAGGCTTGAAAGAACGGCAAGAGATGAAAGCCGCCGATCCAACCAACGTGCCAGATTTGGACGACGGTTTGCCCGATAAAAATATCGGAACCTTGAGTTTGAATTGAGTTAAAAAATTTCCAACAAGCATCCAATGCACCGCCGCTGTTTAACACTGCGGCAAAGATGCCAAAGATCCAAAGCAGTGGATTGCGCCAAGCGGTTTTTAACGCTTGGGGTAAGACCTCGCGGTAAACCGGGCGGTCGTGTGGAATGATCGATTTGCTTTTTAACATATGGCAACATTATAACACAAAAGACGCGCAAAGGCGTCTTTAACGGACCATGAGGACCATGCGGACACGGTGGACGTTCTTGTTACGTCTGGTCCGCGTGGTCCTCTGGGTTTGTTTATGCGTTATCCGGTCTATTAGCCGGATTGGCGGACGGAATTTCGATGGCTGCCAAAAAGGCGTCGCGTTCGAGAGTTTCTTTTTCCATCAAGACCTCTGAAACTTTGTTCATTGCGCCGCGATTGTCGTTGATGATTTGTTTGGCGCGTTCAAGCGCTTCCGTTATCAACTTATCAATTTCTTTATCGATCTTCTCTGCTATTTTTTCCGAGTAGTCGCGATTTTCATGGATGTTGCGGCCAAGGAAGATCATGTCTTCACGTTCGCCGTACACGCGCGGGCCGAGCGCGGCGCTCATGCCCCACTGCATAACCACGTCTTTGGCAAGCTGGGTCGCGCTGCGCATATCGCTCGAAGCGCCGGTTGTAATATCTCCAAAAACAATCTGTTCCGCCGCGTATCCGCCGAGCATGACGGACAAATCTTCCACGTACTCCTCGCGAGCGCGCATGTGCCTATCCTCAGTCGGGTTTTTGATTGTGTAACCGGCGGCGCGTCCGCGCGAGATGATGCTGATTTTTTGCACCGGATCGGCGTGCGGCAGCATATGAGCGATCAATGCGTGGCCGACTTCGTGAAAGGCGGTTATCTTGCGTTCATTCTCATTCATGACGCGGCTGCGGCGCTCCGGACCAAGCATGACTTTTTCGATTGATTCGAGCAGCTCATCTTCGCCGATGGAAGTTTTGCCGCGGCGCACGGCAAGAATGGCGGCCTCGTTCATCAAGTTCATCAAATCAGCTCCGGAGAATCCCGGTGTTCTTTCTGCCAGCTTGCGCAATGAAACTCCTTTGGAGAGCGGCTTGTGATTGCCGTGGATTTTAAGAATCGCTTCGCGGTCATCAATATCCGGAGGATCGAGCATGATGCGCCTGTCAAAACGTCCCGGACGTAGAAGTGCCGGATCGAGTACGTCGGGTCTATTTGTTGCTGCAATCATGATGACGCCGGCATTTGGTTCAAAGCCATCCATCTCAACCAAGATTTGGTTCAAAGTTTGTTCGCGCTCGTCGTGAGATCCACCCAAGCCTGAGCCGCGCTGGCGTCCCACGGCATCGATTTCATCAACGAATACAATACAAGGAGCATTCTTTTTTGCGCGTGCAAACAAATCGCGAACGCGCGAGGCGCCGACGCCCACGAACATTTCAACGAATTCAGAACCGCTCATAAAGTAAAAAGGCACGCCGGCTTCGCCTGCGACGGCTTTGGCGAGCAATGTCTTCCCCGTGCCCGGAGCGCCCATAAGCAAAACGCCTTTGGGAATTTTTGCGCCGAAAGACGAAAACTTTTCCGGAGTCTTTAAAAATTCCACAATCTCCATCAGTTCGTGTTTGGCCTCCCTTACGCCTGCAACATCCTTAAACATGACTTTGTCTTTTGCGTCTTTTGAAATTTCGTGTCCGGCACCCTGTCCAAAAGAAAGGGCTTTGTTATTTTGTCCTTGAACCTGGCGAAAGAAAGACCACATGATTCCGATGAGTAGTAAAATCGTCAAAATATTCGGCAACAGCAGTGATGCCCAATAATTGAAGCCGCTGGCTTCTTTGATTTCTGTCGGTATTGCGAGCATGCGATTTGTATCCACGCCGTAATTTTTGAATATCGTAGAGATGGAATCGCTCGGTTCTTTTTCGGCTTTGGCTTTTGAGCCGTCTTTATAAGTCGCTTCAATCACATCGCCGCTGACAACGAGGCTGGTAACGTTGCCTTTTTGTACATCGCTCGCCAATGTAGCGATATCAGTCGTTTTGGTCGTATCAAGCGAAGTTGTCGCCAAAATCGCACCCAATATAACCATGGCAAAAGCGAATATAATGATGTTTCGTACGGTTTGTTTCATACCTAACGCAGTTTATCAGGTTCACCAAGTTTATCAAGTTATTTTAAACACAGAGTAGATAGTCTCCTTGTCTCAAAAAGCGCTCGTTTGAACGAGCGCTTTTTATCTTTTGCCCTTTTAATCTTTAAGCTTTCTTCTCCGCTTCCACTTTGGCTTTTTTGAGTGAAAGGCCCAAACGGTGGTTTAACGGTTCAATGGACACGATGCGGAAATCGAATTCGTCTCCGATGCGTGCAATCTCGTTCACGTCTTTGACCGGCTTGTCGGCCAGCTCGCTGATGTGGGCGAGTCCGTGAATATCAAGATCAAGCTCGACAAAGAGTCCAAAGGGATTGATCTTGAGCACGCGGCCTTTGACCCAGTCGCCCTCTTTATATTTCTTGCTGACGTTGACCCACGGATCTTCCACCAGCTTTTTCATTGAGAGGAAGATTTTCGAGCCTTCGAGGTTGATAATTTCGGCACGTACGCGGTCGCCGATTTTGAGCACGTCGCGCGGATGGTCGATGCGCTGCCAGGCGATTTCGCTGATGTGCACCAAGCCTTCCAAGTTGGCGTCAAATTTGATGAACGCGCCAAAGTCCGTAACGGCTGTGACATTACCTTCCACAGTATCTCCGACCTTGTATTTGGAGATTACGCTTTCCTGCTTGGTTTCCCAAACGGCTTTTTCGGAAACAATGAATTTGCCTTCTTCCTCGTTTACGTCGATGACTTTAACTTCCAAATCGCGCGTAACCAACTCTTTGAGTTTTTCCAAAATGCGGTTCTTTTCGCCGCCCTGCACGCGGGGATAATTTTCGGGTGAAAGCTGCGAAACAGGCAAAAATCCGGTGATGCCTTCTAAGCGCACAATGAGTCCGCCTTTGTTGGCCTCGAGAATGCGTGCAGTAACAACCACGCCGCTCGTAAAAAGTTCTTTGATTTTTTCCCAGGTTTTTTTGCGGCCTGCGCCCTTAAGGCTTAATTCCAGTTCGCCGAATTCGTTGTCCAAATCAACGACCGTTGCATCGATTTCGTCGCCTACTGCGAGCACGGCTTGCGGATCAAGTTCCGGTCCGCGGACCAAGCCGACGGCCAAGCCTCCGATGTCGGTTCTGACTTCGTTGCGGCCCACGGAAATGACATTGCCGTGCACCACATCGCCCGGTTTGGGATAGTTTGTATAAATTTTGTCTTCGAGCAGTTTGCTGATCTCACTGGTTTGATTTTCAGGAGCAATTTTTGTTGACATACCAATTGAACATTAGCCGCACCTAAACCGTGCAGCCGCTTCCACATTGTAGAGACGCATAATCTTGCGTCTAACCGCACGGAAACGTGAGTTTTTTAAGTAGCCAAAGTCTACAGTATATAGCCGATTTTGGCAATAGTCGCAGTTGACCTTATCTTAGCCAAGGATTAACCTTTAACCGCTCTCCAGGAGCGGGAGCGGAAAAGGAAGGCTTGTACCATGGAAAAGTCATTGTCAGAGATCGCCAAAGCAACATCGTCCTCTGATCGGAATATGAGCTGGGAAGACTGGCTCGCTGGGCTGGAGAAGACAAGGGGGCCGCTATTCATTGCCTATCTCCAGACGATCTTTGATTTCGAGTGGCAAGCAAAGGCAGTCAACTGGCTGCTGGATCTTCTCGAAGAGAAAGATGTATCAGGGTACTGTATTGAGATACCGGGCAAGCTCAATCCACAATATGGTCCGCCGTGGTCTGTGACTGGTTGTCACTTAGTCGCAGCTGAACTTCTTATCTTTAAGTACTTGAACTGCGAACCGTATGACAACAGGTACCCCGAGTTGATTAACTGGGCAGAGGATTTCGTCCAGCAACCTGCGCTGTTCAGCCGCGTGTTGAGTGTCTTACTGCTCCATAAGCCGGACAGCTTCTTTGATCGTAACGATATGCATCCGCAGTCGTCGGTTAAAAAATTCCTCAAACGCTGCTGGCAGGCCGGTGATTTCATGAAGGCTCAAGGTGATGATTTCAGGGGAGTCGTGGCGCAACATCGAGCGGTGTACTTCGAAGCGCTGATCGCTTTCGGCCTGTCGGATTGGATCCATGAGTGTAGCGATGAGATTCTAGAGGCGCTGCGCAGTATCGTTTTCGCTCGTTCGATTCCGGGAGAAATAATGGTTAAGCCTTTTGGCAATCTTCAGCAGGCTTTGGGGGATGATTGTTCGGGTATTAGACAGAGCGCGGCCGAACGTCTAGTGGTTTTACAGGAAAAAAAGAGGTCGCGAGGTACGATGGGTAAGATGGACATGAAGTAGAGAGCCTCCAACTTGTAATACGTTTAATGCTTCACGCATCACGTGTTACATCGTCGCCGGTAACCACTCCGGCTTTTTTTTATTTAAGACGGCGGTCATTGTGCTATAATGCAACGATATGGAGGGACTTTTTTTAAACATCAAAGACCGCAATCAGCTCGTGGATTTTCTTGCCGAGTGGTCGGGCTTCGCATCCACCGAAACGCAACAAAAGTCCGACGAGCTGGTCAGAGCTTATGACGAGGGCGAGAAGACGGATAAAACCGAGCTGGTAGAGTTTGTAACTGAATTGGCAAAAGAGGGTTGGTCGGTGCGTTTTGCTTTGACGAGATTTTTTAAGGAAGAAGGTGCGCTTATCGAATGGGACAGGGTTTTGCAGGCGGTCAGCAAATCGACTGCGCATCTGATGGAAAGATTCCGCAAAGATTCCGGTTGCGGCGGAGATGACTGTGTGTTGGATCACGAAGATGTTGATATGACTTTGCACGACGATGAAAGGCATGAGATAGAAAAAGTTCGCCATCATTTGATGCAGGACTATTGGACATCGCATCCAAAGACGCTGGAGCCGTTGCTCGAAGAAGGACGGGAATTGCAAAAAGGTTATGGAAAGCGTCTGTCTGATTTGCAGGCTTTAACAGACGGTTGGCCGGCTCTTTTAGCCGAGGAGGTTAATGCAAAAGTAAAAAGTTACCAGGATGAAATTTATTTTAAGGGCAACGTCGTTCCACTCCAGACATTGGATGAGGAACTGGCATATTATACGGAGCAAAAAGAGTTGCCGGTTGAATGATATTTTGTTTTGATGGTTTATTGTAGAGACGCCCTCGGAGGGCGTCTCTACAATAAACATTATTCCCTCGTCATCACCAACCTCGGGACCAATTCGTCCCGATTGTTTTTTGTGTAACCCGCATGCAACGACGTTCCGGACGTGCCGTAGGCGGACGAGACAAAAATGTCTCGTGTGTCGGGAAGCGTGCTGACTGCGCTGCGTCCGCTGAATGTTGCCAGGTGATTGCGATAATCAAACATCAGCCAGTTTTTGCCGTCTCATACAATGTCTGATTCGGGGAAGAATTTTATGGCTTTGTTTTTTTGATCAACGCAAGCGCGAAAATGCGCGTCCAATTTGTAGCTAGATCTTCCGTCAAAATAAGTTGCAGTCACTTTTGGTATTTTGGTATCCGTCTGCGCAGTGACGATTAATGCCGCAGCGCCGTTCGAGCCAATAGCCGTCGTCTTGTTTGTCTGCCCAATCCGCGGACTGACATCTTGAAAATTTTGTCCGTCAAAAAGATAGTGATGCTTGTCTTGTCCGATTTCAACAGCCATCAGCCATCCGTATTTGAGAGCGTAGAAATCTATTTTGTCAAAACCGTTGTCCATCAAATTTTTGGGCAGAGGAATGTTGGCGATTGTTTTTAGCGAGCTTTGCCAAACAAATAAACCTCTGGACGTTGGAATAATCCAAAGCCCGCGCTTGCCGATTATTTGTCCCACCCATTCTTGCGGGGGTAGGCTCGCCATGACTCCGCTTGCGTTTTTCCAGTACATGCCGTCGTATAAAAATGCCAAGTCAGGCTGCGAATACCACGGACTGCTGTCGCCGACTACAATCCAGCCTTGCCCGTCGGATGCGACTTGGCGGATTTTTTGCAAACCGAATTTTTTTAGATCAGGTGTCAGATCAAAAATTTTTTGCTGCGACGTGACTTGAAAAAGTTGATTTGGATTTCCGACCAGCCACTCCGTGCCGCGGCTGGACGCAAACGAAAGCAGGGGATAATCCGCCATTTCGTCCAAAGTCGTAGTTGGTATCTGCGCTGAAAGGTCTGTCCAACTCAACGACGCAGCCATTGCGGAGTTAGACGTCGACGCGCCAAGCATGATAGCCAGCAAGCAGGCCTGCAAGAGTCTTTGGCGCTTCATAATTCGATATACCTTGCCTTAATCGCAACAAAAGTCAACCCAAAACAAAACCCCCGCCTTTCGGCGGGAGCTTTCCTTATTCTGTCATTGCGAGGAGCCTCAGAGGCGACGTGGCAATCTACCGACCGGCAGATTGCCGCGCTCCGTCGAACTACGCTCGCAATGACAGCAGTGGTACGTTGTACGCGATTACGTTATTTTTTGTATATCGTCTTATATCCGTTCCAAATGCTGTTGCCCAGGTTGTCGATCAACTTGGCGCCGTAAGTCAGCGAGTTGGTTGAATATGAATTGGTGTAAGAGCAAGTGCTGTTTCCATCGGTGCACGTCTTTACCAAATCGGCATTCACGTAGAGCTCGATTTTTTGGATGCCATTGCCGTCGCTGCCGTTGGCTGTAAACGCGATGCTCTGTCCGGCGTTGTAGCCGCTGTCCGCAGTGGAGCTGATGGACAGTGAGCCGATAACGTCGTCTTGGTTATTGTTGTCTTGGTTATTGGTTATTTCAGACAACTGCACATTTCGCGTATCGGACCACGAGACATTGGAATTGTTGTCCGTGACTCTCACCTGAATCGGCAAGTAAGTTACGCCGGAGTAATCGCCGGTATAAACAGTCGCGCTGCAATTGGCGGATGTGTTGTAGCTTGAATTGCAGGTTTGTTTAACCGCGTTGTTCACGTAGACTTCCATCTTTTGAATGCCGTTGCCGTCGTAGGCTGTGGCATTAACCGTGAATGACTCGTTGCGCGAATAAGATGTCTTATCCGGCGAGAGCGACAAGGTTGCGGTCGAATTGTAGTTGTTATTATCATTGTACTGACTTCCGATCTGCACGTATTTAACGTCCGACCACGAAGTGTTGTAGTTGCCGTCCGTGATTTTGGCCTGCAAAGGCAATGACATCGAGCCGCTGGGGTAACTTGAGCCGACGACGTTTGTCGCAAAAGTTGCGTATGTCGTATTGCTGAAAGTCTGCGAGTTGACCAGCACGTTATTGGCGTATAAATCAATGCGTTTGATGCCATCCGGATCATTGGCCTGCGCGGTAAGCGTAAACGATTCGCTCAAACCGTAAGACGTTCGTCCGCCGGTCGTCGAAAGAGTAACGCTGGCGTTTGTATTATTGTTGTTGTCGTTTGAATAGCTTGTGATGTAGAGCTGCGGGTTGTTCGTCGACCAAACGGTGTATCCGTATCGGTCGGTCGCTTTGCTCTTTAACGTCACGTATGTGCCTTGCGAATAATTGCCGCCATTAATTGAACGGCTGCAAGTTTGCTGTGAATTTGTTATGTCGGAATAAGTACAAGTACCGACCAAGCTGTCGTTGGCGTACAAATCCAATTGGTGCAAACCGTTGTTGGATGTGCCGTAAAAATTGAGCGAGCGGTTCTCGTTTCGGCTGAGGTTGGTTGAACCGTTAACGTCAACGTACGTCGAAAGCGAGTTCGAAGTATTGTTGTAGTTGGTGTTCAAATACAACGTTTGGCTGGTGGCCTGACGTCCAAAATAATCGGTTGCGCGAACGTAAACCGGAATCGAATTCAAGTTGGAATAATTGCTGCCGTAGATTGTCACCTGGCAAGACTGCGTGCCGTAAGCGCGATTAAAGTCGCAGGTTTTTTTGACCACGCCGTTTACGATAATCCCCACCTTCTGTAAACCATCGCCTGCATTGGCTTGAGACATGATCGTTTTGCTGTCGCTTGAGGAAAAGTCAGTTCCCGAAGGATCCGTCCAAACCCAAGTCGATAAATTGCCGTTGGTGCCGGTGTTGTTTTGATTGTTGTTATAATTGTAGTTTGAATTGTAGTCCGTTACGGTGTACGTTCCGAGCCAGCCCCAAGCCTCTTGGCCGGCATTTGTAATAACTTTGCCGTTAAACGACACGATACTGCCGACATTGTAATCATTGCCATTCAAGCCGACGCTGCATGTTCCGTACGTGCTGTTGATTGAGCAGCTTTTTTTGACGATGCCGTTGACGTAGATTTCGATGCGGTTAATTCCGCCGCTCGAAGAACCGGTGATAGTCGCGTTGTTTGTCGTACCGCGCATCAAATACGGCGTGCTATTGTCCACGGTCATGTTGGCCGTAACATCATTGCCGTAAAATTGGATGATGCTGGCAGGAACATAAGCGACTTTGTTTTTGCCGCTGGTGATTTTGGCAAAAGCACCGACGTTGGAGTTAAGCTGCCAAGAATTCGGGTTGATGCTCATCGAACATTCCGTGTTCTTTTTGGTATTGCCCGGCGAGCAAGTCTTTTGATAAACGTCGTTGATGCAGAGCTCGATTGTTTTGATGCCGTCATTCGATTGTGCGCCGACAGTGTAAACCGGGTTGGTGGTGTTGGCTTGATACTTTTGATCCGGATTAAACCACGACCAATATGTGATCTTGTTTTTTGTGCCGTTTATCGTGCCGACTTTGATACTTGTGTCGTAGTTTGTTGATTGGGAATACGACGCACTCGTCGTATAAGTCGTATTGTCAACATAGTTGACGCCCTCATCAACGCGCACCAGCTTTGCCGTCAAAGGCGAAGTCGGGGAGTTCAAACCGGCTGTCGAAACCGCGCCGCCTAAAAGATACGTACCGCTGCCGCTGCCGGCTGCAGTCGTAAAGTAATCGGAGGTTTGGTTGTAGGTTTGAAAGTTTGTGCCGTCAAAGCGTGTAACGTTTTGGTCGGCTACGATCAACCAAGATTTGCCGTTGTAAGAAACAACGGATTTGTTCCAGTTGATGCTCGGCAAGTACGAACCTACCGAGCGCACGCTTGAACCTTCAACAACATAAGCGCGATTGCTGGAATACGTGTTATCGCCGCCGACAATCAAAACTTGATTGCCGTTGCTTGCGATTGTCTGGATGCTGTACAGATTCATCTGTCCGGTTAGATCGGTATAGTTGCCGTTGCTGTAAAAATAAGCGCGCAAATAATTTCCGCCTGTTTGCGGCGAAACAATCAACCAACCGTTTGATGTCGGCACGGCCTGCGTCACGTTAAAATTCGTGCTGCCGTCCGGCGGTGAAACGTGGCGCAGCGCATAAGATTGAAGCGGATAGTTTGCGTAATTTGGGCTTGCCGGCAAGCTCAATTGTCCGATTTGGTTATTGGTTTGATTCCAATTGTAAACGCGGCCACGATTGGTCACGATCATCCAGCTGCCGTCTTTGCCGGTGATGGAAGTGATACCTTCATCCTGATTCAAATATTGCTGCAAGATATAAGTCACCGAACTGTAAGAACCGTTGCGATAAGACAAGGCCTCAAAGTTGCGATCCGAACGAGTTATGTTTTTTAAATAGATGACTGACTGGCCGTCACTCACGATATCGTCAACGCGATTAAGTCCGGCATTGCGGACCTCGCTTGTGATATCGGAAACGATCGAGCCGTCTGTGCGCCAAACATGTCCGCCGGCCGTTAGATCTTGGCCGTCTGTCATGTACCAATAAGGCTCGGCGCGTGCGATCACCCAAACAGGGCGATTTTCGCGTATTGAAAGTTTGTCCGAAATGTCGGACCATTGCCACGTACCGGTGTAGCTGGAGGCCAACGCAGGTGCCGAAGCGGCGATGCTCGAGATCACCAAAGCGGCAACCATGAGACGATTCATGAATGTGTTCATATGTATTTTGGCTTAATTAAGCTAATTTTTAAGTACTCTTTTCGCTACTATCCGCGTAAAGAATACGTAAATATAGCAGAAAATTCAAATTTTGTCAATCCTACCACCATTAACCCACTGGTTGGGGAATTTGTCCAGCGTCCGTTTTTGGGAATTCTGTAGAGACGCAAAATCTTGCGTCTAACTCAAAACCCACAAATGTCTAACTCAAAACCCACAAACGTCTAACTCGAAACCTGCAAACAAGATAAGCAGTTTAAGGTTAGACGCAAGATTTTGCGTCTCTACAGAACATGGGGCAAGTGTAGGGGATTGACAAATTCGCCTTTTTTGCTTATCTTACTTCATTCTCCGCTCCGGTTCCCGAACCTTCAACCACCAACGAGGTGTCCCATGTCGAATCTCATCGAGTTGCCCTGTCACTTCCGTGTACCCGTCACTTACGCTCCTATGCCGTCCCGTGCTGATCTCGAGAGAGAGTTCGGCAAGAAAAATGTTTCAATTATCTTCGATAGCAGGGAGTGGACACTTCATCCCACTTGCGTCGGTATGAGCCGTACGCCGGGGGATCGAAACTTCTACGTTCATGAAGTCGGACATAGCCGCGTGAGGGAAGAAGTGATTGCCCAGGGTCTCGCGGAACGCACGGATATCACTCCTTACGGCTTACGTTCCGCAATCCACGAGGAAACCTATGAGTTCAGTAAAGCCCATCCTGAGCTCATGGATTATGTCGGTCTCGGCTCGTCCGCGTTGCATGACGATGGCGAGTGCGTCGCGATCGTGTCGTTCAACGGCAGGCAGCGCACACTCGATCGTTGCCGGATCGGCGACTTGTTCATAATCAGGGGCAGTCTAGCTCTCTTCGTCGCCATCACCGAGGCCGATCTCCGCGAGCGGGCGGCGGGGTGAGCTTTCGGGTTTTGTCTTTGTCCGGTCATGCAACCTGCGTGTACCGGGCTTTTTTTGTTATTAAGTACGGAAAACCTCTGTCGCGTCGGACGCGACATCTCCTTTATCAAGGAGAAGTAACTAAGTAACCTCGCAACAAAGTAACTCTCCCTAGTTAAAGGGAGGTAGGAGGGTTTTCAGAACCCCTTGATAAAGGGGCAGGGGTTTTCCGGTGCTATTCAACCCAAAACAATTCGTTCTATCGCCATAACCCACTCATTCACTTTCGCAGGATGGCAGAACAAAGTTCCGCGCGGAGCTGTTTGCGGGAGGGCGCCGGCGGTGGAGGCAATGCAGGGGGCGTGGAATTGGGTTGCTTCATGAAGCGGAAGACCGAAGCCTTCGTACCAAGACGGATAGATAAGCATCGTGCAATATTTATATAAAAATCGCAGTTCAACATCATCAATCAAATCCGGCGCTTGGATATATTTGAATGGGCAGTCTTTATCGTCACACTTAACTTTTCCGCCAAGCACGACAGGTGTCAAATTGAATGTTGAATGTTGCATGTTGAATGTTGAAACCGCCTGCAATCCCGTGTGCACGTTTTTACGCGGGTCCGCGCCGCCCAAGAGCAAGGCGAAACGTTTGACCTCGTTTGGCAACCACTGCGGTCGTCTGTCGTAAGATGCGGTGATGCCAAAGTTCATCGGAGGAATGACGGTCGTATTGTCAGAATTGACGTTAAACAGTTTTATGACGTCGTGTCGCGTTTGCTCTGAAACGCAATCAAGATGAGTCGCTTGCTCGATGAGTCGCTTGACCGGCAAAAGTTTATGCCAAAAGCGACGTTTGATGGAAAACCAGCGAGGCTCAATCAAAAAAGACAAGTCGTGAACAAGCAAGTGATAAGGTCTGTGCATGTGGCCGATGAATCCGATGTTGGGCAAAAGAACCAGGTCGATCTTTCCGACGCGTTTTTCCGCAACTCGCGAAAGCGAGACAATTCTCATCAACGCAAATAAAGTCCAAAGTTTATTAGGAATGCGCAGGTGCAAGTATTTATATTTATTCTGCTCGCAAAAGTCTTGAACTGCGGGTGAAGGTCGCAGGCCTGTCGTGACGCAGACGACTTCCTCTTTGTCATTGCGAGCGGAGTCCGACGTAGCGCGGACGTAAAGTCCCCGTGGGGACCACGTCCCCTCTACGGGGCAATCTACTGTTCGATTTGCTCGTGGTGGTGAGCCAGGTCGAACCACGGCAGATTGCCACGTCGTGACTACACTCCTCGCAATGACAGAGGGAGCTGTAAATGCAATCCAAAACCTTGCAGCCCTGCCTACGCCGCCGCTGCGCGGGTCTGCAATGGAACGCGCGTCAATCAAAATACGGGGCATAAACATTGCCTAGCAAAGCCTCTTCCGAAATGCTGTATGTTGTTAAGTTCAATTGTCGGGCAATGCTTTTAAGCAGTTTTTCTTCGAACACCGCAAAAGAAAAATTCTCCGCGTGCCGTCGGATTTCTTCCGGCTTGTAATCATCGAGTTTGTATCGAATAACAGCATCGCCGATATCTTCCCAAGCTTGGACATCGATAAATTTTCCGGTCTTGCCCGCGATTACGGTTTCCGCAGATCCGCCTTGCCCGAAAGCAATGACAGGTCGGCCTGCGGCCATGGCCTCTATCGTCGTGATGCCAAAATCTTCTATCTGCGGATTTATAAAACCGACTGCGTGGCGATAAAGTTTAACTTTATCTGCATCATTCACTGCACCGACGAATTTTGTTTTGCGCCCAGCCATCTTTTTTAATTTTCTAAGTTCCGGCCCGACTCCAAAAACAATCAGC
>Ga0172379_10007003_pt1 | contig 14829 bp, 15 predicted proteins | sample GrowelOW334metaG_FD_119756 | JGI IMG/M metagenome (GOLD analysis project Ga0172379, IMG submission 119756) | Groundwater microbial communities from an aquifer near a municipal landfill in Southern Ontario, Canada - Groundwater well OW334 metaG | ecosystem: Environmental > Aquatic > Deep...
CATTGACCAGCACAACCATTACAAAGCCGGCGGCAAAAGGATTGCGAGTAACAAGACGAAGGACGACAGGGCGAAATCGCTGTTCCTGTGCTTCCGGACGTTGCGGGAGAAACTTGGTTACAGCATCGACAACCCTGCGAACCTCAAGCCGAAGCATATAGAAGCGCTGGTGCGATATTGGGAAAGCGCAGGATTGAGCGCATCCACCATTCAGACCAGGCTGAGTTTTCTCAGGACCTTTGCCGAGTGGATAGGCAAACCCGGAATGATTACGGCGTCTGTGAACTATGTTGCCAATCCCGATTCAGCGAAACGCACCTATTCGGCCGACCGCGACAAAGGTTGGACGGCGAACCGGATCGACGTTGAATCGAAGCTGCAGCTGATTGCCCTCGAAGATCCCTACGTAGGCATGCAACTGAAGGTTGCAAGCATATTCGGACTGAGAAGGAAGGAAGCGGTCATGTTTGCCCCCTACCTGGCGGATCACCAGGACATACTGGTGGTGGAACGCGGCGCCAAGGGCGGCCGCCCGCGCGTGGTCATGATCGACTCTCCGAAAAAGCGTGCCGTCGTCGAAGAAGCCAAGGTCTTCGTCATGGCCCATGGCGGTGGAAGGCTTGGCCACTTGGGCGAACCGGGAAAGAACCTCGAGCAAAACCTGGCGAGATTCAGCAATACGATGAGTAAGCACGGCCTAACCCGAAAGGAGGCGGGCACAACAGCACACGGGTTGAGACACCAGTTCGCCTGCGATCGCCTGGCGGAGCAGGGCGTCGTCGCGCCGGTGCGGGGCGGGCAGCCAGACCAGGTGAACCGAGAAGATCGCGCGGTCGCCTACCGGAAAGTGTCCGAAGAGCTCGGGCACAGCCGGCAATCCGTAATGGCCGCTTACGCCGGCCGGTTTATCAGAACTCGTAAGTGAACGAATCGGCGACGCCGATAAAGAACGGGTGGCCGGATTTTGTGATGGGATTGATGGGCAGATAATCCGGCACGAAGCACGTCGGAGCGGCCCTGGCGGTGCCGCCGATCTTTGCTGTGGTGAAAAAGCAATGTCTGGATCGGTTTAGGCGTGGGAGTGCCGGATTGGCTGAACCGTCAAACGCATCCCCATGGCCTTGACTGGAACCGAAAGCGTCGTTAGCGCAATATCGCCACGAGCCTACAGCAGGCCAATCAACATTTCGAGACGAAGCACTACGTAACAAATCGACGCGATGATTGTTCTGCACGGTAGTTGGAGTTAACCCAAAACAACACGCCTTTCTCGCCGGCAGACTACAATGACAGCCTCATTGTCAGGTATCCCACAACATCGAAGCAACAGTAATTTGTACATCAATGCCCCTCAGCGAATCAATTTCTCTTCGCCAACGCAGCGCCGTCCTCGATACGCTGGCATCCTCCTTCAAAGCATTTCAAGACTGCTTGCCCCTCGCCGTCGGCATCCACAAAATCATCAAGGAGAGGATGCCCGACATCGATCCGCAGCAACTAAAGATCGCCTTGAAGATGCATACGGGATCCACCCGCTACCTGAAAGCGCTCTCACAAGCCAAGACCCGCTTCGATCTCGATGGCCTGCCCGCCGGTGTGATTACGCCGGAGCAACGCCAGCAAGCCAAGGACATGCTCCACCAGCGCTACCAAAAAACAGCGGAGCGGAAGAAGGCAGAACAACAGGCACAGCAACGGCAGGAGAATCTTCTCAAACTGGTCGAGAAATTCAACACCCGCTGAGACCGGAATCGGCCAACAATGGCCCCACTCGATATTCCGACGAGGATGGCAAGCAACCGCAACAAAAAAGCATTCCGCGATACGGCGCGAATGTACACCTCAGCTCAGATTCCCAATCGAAGCAAGCCGGCGGGATTCCCGATTCTCCACCCGCATCTTCGCGCCCAAGGGTCCGTTCATCCCTTGTCTTTATGGCCGATACCGCGCGACGAGCTGTTCTGTTGATCGTGACTGCCAGCGCCACTCGGGTGGTTTTGCCTTTGCGGCTTCCGATTTGCGCCACCTTGCTCAACGACTTGCATTCTTGTTCCTTGCCCAGCGCTCTCACGCCGCCCGCTGTTGCCCCGCCTCATCATGACCTTGCCACCGCTTCGCCTGAACCTCCCGCTCCCGCTGACTCCCGACAAACACTTCAGGAAGGTGGTTCTTGTCAGCGTCCCTCCGTAACCGGCGAAGGGGAGGAATTCACGCCCGTCCTGAGCGAAGCCGCCACGGTCTCTTGGACAGCGACATACTGTTCCAGTGCGCCGGCGGTCTGGAACACCACGCTCTGCTGGCCGCCGTAGTTGAGGATGAGATGGGGATAGGGTAGTCGTTGGCATTCGCAGACCTCAAGACAAGCGCCGCGGTAGTAGTCGAAAACGGTACCATCAAGGATTCGGCGGAAGTGCGGCAGACGGAGTAGACGCAAGATGGCTCGCTCCTGGATCTCGGGCAGAGCCGGATCGGTTATGGCCGGCAAGGGCAAAGCTTCAGCCTTGAAGGAAGGAGGGAGACAAACCCATGCGATCATGCCGATTAATAAGACAGACACCGTGATGATGAGCAGGGTGATGAGAACGCTGGAGTTCATAGATTATTTCCTTTGGTGTAGAGGAGGGCGGTGGGCATGGCGCCGAAGCACTTGGTATTCGCTGAACACAGGTAGTGGACATCGCGGCGGATTTGCCCTTTGTCAGCGCAAGCGAAGCGACGGCGATTAACCGGGAAGATAATTCAATCCACGAGAGAAACGATCTCGCCAATGGCGCAGATAGATCTGTGCCAACTCGGGGTGGTTCCAAAGGACGATGACGTTTTCGCTATTGCGGTGGGCGGCCGCATCACTGAAGTTGAAGGATCCCGTCTCCACATGTTGGCCATCGACGATGAGGGTCTTGTCATGATGAATGGGGTAAATTGAGATCGTCCTGATCCGGACGCCGGCAAGCGCGAGCGCGTTCAAGGCATGTTTGGCCTTGCCAGAACGGTCCTCGGAGATATTGTTTTTGTAATCGACGATCATCGCGACGTCGACGCCGCGATGTTTTGCGGCGAGGAGCGCATGTGTAATCGGGGCCGAGGTGAAGCTGTAGGAGAGGACGCGGATTTCGCTCCGTGCCGCGCCGATCGCTTTAAGCACGAGATTCTCCGCACCCTCGTCGGGAGAGAACCCCACGTCGATTTTGGCGGTGGTGGGTGCCTTGGCCGTGATGTTGTTGTCAGCATGCGCAAGCGCAGCCAGGAAATTGACCTCGGCATGCACCGGTGTCAGCGTGAAGATAGTCAGTGCGACTGCAACAATGGCGAGCAGTTTCTTCATCAGGAGGCCTTTTCTGGATATGTGGGAGGGATCTTTTGCGGTACGAAGCAACGTAACAGGAAGGGCATTTTGCGCAACTTGCCAGGGGCAACTTTGGCGAGCGATGAAGATCATGCTGGAGGGGAGTTGTGGTCTGTCGGGGGACAGGCAGAATTTCGCTTGACCCAGCCTTGATGCGGCTGGGCTCCGAGACGGTGACTGGTGGGCGATGAAGCCGCTATAGGGATTCCAGTTGGCGACGATCGACTTCTGCGGCGCTAGTGGGTACTCAGGCGGAATATCTCAGAAGATGATCGCACCTTCCCTTTGTTTGTTCAGTTCATGTTCAGAGAACGCCATCGAGCAACCAGCACGTTCATTGCGTGAGACCGCACCGTTCCGGAAACACCGGGAAGCCCCTGATCCCAGGAGCGACGCAACAGCGACGCCAGCATGTCGCGGCCATGCCCCGGCGGTATGAGGCTCAGTGTCCTGATTGCTTCGGACTGAGCGGCGATGAACCTGCCGATCGTGCGAGTGAGCGCTGGATCATTGAGTTCCGAAAGTATCTCGGCCAGGTTGATAGCTGCTTGCGTGCCGCCGAATGTGCCCGGGTCGAGCCGTGCCTTGCCGGGTAAGGAAATGTGCCGATGACTCATATGATCAGGTATTCCTTGCTTGGTTCGCTCACGCCGTGTTCACAGTGTTCACATGGATGCCTCAATGACGTCCAATCCTCATGGAGGCGACTCCACGACCAGGGGGATAGCCTTTCTTCGTCGGTTCCGATGTTAATCTTTCCACTCCTGTATTTGTCTCATGGCGGTGAACTGCGCCTTGATGGCGCGCCACGCGGCGTAGCCCAAACCACACAGGATGACCGCTTCGCCAACGAACGATATTGCCTGGATACCCAAGTGGCGTCCGGCCAGAAACAGCCCGACGCCGACCGCAGTGCAAAACCCGGCGAGCACGACCTGAGATGCCAACGTGACAAGGAAGCGAATCAATATCTTTCCGCATCTCTGAATCTCCAACAAAGCAGTCTTCATCTGATCCTCGCTTTCCATGACTCAATTCGCCGTTTCGTATGACCACAGCGCTATTCGGAGATCTTCATTACGTCAATGATCGTCAACAGCAGTCGCTCTTCAGCGGGGGCTGGCTCGGTGGCGCTCCGGATGAGATCCCACCAAGCGATGTACTCATCGATCGCCGTGGGGCTGAGTTGCAGACCCACCTGGACCGAGAGGGAGTCCAGTTTCCTTGGCTCAAGCCGCAGTTCTCCACCATGCGAATCATTTGACGAGATTTTGGTAGCGTTTTAACTGCCTGAGGGTGCGCGGGTAGCAAAAGTCCGTCTTCTCCTCGAAGGCAGCCTTTTCCTTCTTGTTGGGCTTGCAGACTTTGCCATTGACCACGCAAATCGATATTAGGGCTTCGGCCAAGGCCAACATCAGCTCTTCATGAAAAATCGTCAAAGCCGTCTTGGTGTCTTCCCGTTCCTCGCCGAGCATCCCACCTTCGGTAACAGCCGCCATGAGTCTTGTCTCCGGGGAATCATCCTCAAGCCAGTTGCGTGCGGTGGTCTGCAGCAGGCGGTTGTACTCGCGGACTGTTTGAGGCGGCTTGAATCCGGTACGCTCCGTGAAGTCGAGGGCCTCCTTCGGTGTCAGCCGAATCTTGTGACCTATACGGATCATAAATGTCTTCCTATCGCAATCTCGCCTGTCATCAGCGACTTGCCGCGGCGATTGCGAAGGACATGCGTTTCAACTGGCTGCGCTGTTTGCAATGATATTTTGTCTAGTCCCATCACTTTGCGATTGGTTGTCCGACTCAGGTGCGATTATCCGCAAAAACAAGAATCGTCAAGCAAGACCTGCGATCTTTGAAAGAAACGTCACGAGCTTCCGGATATCGTGAATGGTCCGCATCCGCTCCTCCTGTAGCGTATGGCCAATTGTTCCAGCAGTCCGTCCGAATATTCCTGATGCGCAATATCTCCAAAAAACACCACACGAGTGCTGACGGCGTGCTCGATGTTGACCCGAGTCGGACAATTGTCCGACTTTTGGGCAAGCCGAACATCCAAAACGTCCGCTAGCGACGCCGGAAGATATCCCTCAGGGGCCGTAATCCGTCCCGCAGCCCGGCCAGGAACCTCGGTCCAGGCCTGCTGCCCGCGCCGGCCGCCGCCATCCCAATCACCGCGAATACCACCGACATCCCGACCCCGACCAGCACGGTAATTGCAATAGCCGCGATCGGGTGAGTCCCCGCCAGCACCAGACCGACGGTCAGGGCAGCGAGCAGGACGACAATGAGCGTCGTTCTCATTGATCCTCCTCGAAATACAGACTCCGCCTGCCACGGGCAAGATCGCCCAGCCGGATCGGGCGCCGCGGAGCCCTGGTTCTCTCCGCCACGGCAATATTGATCGCTTCCTGCAAGGCCACCCGGATATCCGCGATACTCATCCCGGCCAGCATTTCGACCGCATCTTCGACCGAGAACTCAACAGGGAGCTGGATCGTGTGCTTCCACTGCCTGACATAACCCTCGATTTCCCGGGTGCCGGGCAGGGCGAACTCGATCTTGATGGGAAACCGCCGCCTGGACGCGTCGTCCAGCACCTGCGGGTTATTGGTCGCTGCAATGAAGAGCACATCCGGGATTCTCCCGCCGGAGCCGTCCAGGAGGGTCAGCAGCTTGTTGGTCGCCATCTTGGTGTGGGGCGAATAGTTCCGGTCGGCCAGGATGTCGTCGGCCTCGTCGATGAACACGATGGCCGGTCGCTGGTCTGAGGCCTGGGCAATGACCTTGTCCATGGCGTCGTCCTGGCGCACCAGATCTTGCCCGGTCGTCGGGATGAACGCCCACCCGGTGGCCTTGGCGAGCGCCTTGGCGGTCAGCGTCTTGCCGGTGCCGGGCGGACCATAGAACACCGCGCCGGGCTGGATGACGCCACCTTTGGCTTCGGTGCCGCCGATATCCGTCATCATGGCGGCCAGCCGGGCCAGACCGTCCCTGGCCGATGGCTTGAGGGTGATCTCGGTCAGCGCCGGCACGCCTTCCCGCAGATTGGCATGGGTGACGCCTTGAACCTTGCGCAGACAGGCGAGCAAGGCATTGAAACTCAATCCGGAGGGATCCCGTCCAGCCGAATCCCCGGCTGACCGCGCGATCGCCATCAACCGCACCACCGAAAACCCCGCAAAATGGCGCGCCGCCATTTCCAGGACGTCCTCGCCCACCCGGATCCCGGCTGGCAGGTTCCGCCGCAGAATCCCCATGCGCGCCGCATCATCCGGTGCCGGAATCTCGATCTTCAGGTCGAATCGACCCTCGCGCTGTCCCGCTCTATCCAGGCGCTGCAAATGATTGGTCGCCGCCATGATCACCACGCCCTTGCCGCGCAGCGCCACGATCCGAGTCAGGATCGCGTTGGTGGTCTTGGCGGATTCGGCTTCGGCCTGAGAGGTCCTGCCGCGATCGATCAGGATCGAGTCGATTTCATCGAGAAACAGCACGCAAGGCGCCTGGGCGGCGGCGTCATCGAATACGCGCACCACCCGCTCGGTGGTTTGATTCACCCACATTGAGGCAAACTCGGCAAAGGTCGCCGAAATGAATCCGACGCCCAGCGAACCTGCCAGTGCCTCCGCCATGAAGGTCTTGCCGTTGCCCGGGTCGCCGAAGAGCAGGGCGCCATTGCGGAAGGTCTTTCCGGGTTCCTTGCGCCGAATCCGCCCGACCTCGGCGTCGGTGACCAGGGCCTCACGGCCGAAAGCCAGGAGTTCGGTCTTGAGGCTTTCCATCCCGTCCACATCCGCGAAGGTATGGCGGGGCTTCACGGCCGGATACTCGCAGGTCTGGTGACTGGTTGGTGAATACGTCGGGTGAGTGGTGACGGCAACCTTGTCGGTCTTGGTGCTCCGAAAATAGCGCATTCCCTCATGCCGGGAATACCAGCGCAACAAGAAGGCGGGCGTCATCGCCACGATAAAACATACCGCCGGGGCCAGGAGTGCTTTGCCATCATGCATCCATAGCCAAAACAGGAGGATTCCGGAGCCCAACAGCAGCATAAAGGCGACGTCCTCGCTCACCGCGCTGCGGCGAAAGACCAGGGCACTCACTGTTTCCGCCGACAGGGCGATGGCGGGCAGGATCATCCACCAGAGCTTCGAGGGTCCGAAGGCCGGGCCGAAGGGTTCGGAGAATTTCAGTCCATAGACTGTGTTCAGTGGCCAGGACACGGCCCAACCGGATAGAAGGCCGATGATCGCGATGGCCACCAACATCCAGCCGGTGTCTCTCAAGGCATAGTTCAGTTTCATTTGGGTCTTCTCGGTATGGGCGCTGTCGTGACATCAAGCTTGCTGCGGCTGGAGTGCAGCGCCCAGCCAAGCAGTCCAGTCTGCGCGGCGGTGGCCTCGTTCAGTGTATTTTGAATCTCTTCCTTCTTTGCGCCACCGGCAGCAATCCCCACATGGAAGGTGATTACCATGGTTCCGTTCATCCAGTCGGACGTTGGTTCGACGGTCAATTTGAGGCAGCCGGGAATTTTCTGACACAGCTGGTCGGTGAAAGTACCGGCAGTGTCTGGGCGGAGTTCGTATCGCACGATCTGTTCATGGATGGCCATCGCCGCCATGATCAAACTCAAAATCATCGCTACGATGGCGCATATTGCACCGAGCAAACGAAGCGTCGTGTTCATCTTTCTCCTCGTGGTTGGGAATCATGTCGAGGAGATTAGCAATGAACTGTTTCTTGGCAAATGACGCGAGGTGACAGTCACCTATGGTCGCGAGGCGGTTACCTTCCGCAGAACAGCAGGAAGCCCATAGTAGTAGCGATGATTAAACGCGTTGCTATGGCAGAGAGTTCACGTCGCCACAAACGTACCGGGAACTCACGCCCGCTTCATGCAACGATACGATTAACTTCACCTCACTCAATTGGGGTGATCTTTCAGATCACACTCATGGCCACTGACTCAATCTGACCCGGCAGGGGATCCGTTTGTCTATGCGAGTGCGATTTCGAATTCGGAACTCGGTGCGCTTTCCCTTCCCCTCGAAATTTCACCCATGCCACGACTTCATCTTCCCAAAACAGCCTGTGGCGTCCCACCAAAATGGAAGGGGGCATCGCCGCGCCCTTCGAAAGGCGATTTCGTACAGTTCCCTCGGACCAGTGAAGAAAACGTGCAAGCTCGGCAATCGTCAACAATCGCATCGGATTTCTCAGTTGATCTACACGCGCCAATAATGGACGAAGAAAGTCACGCGGTAGTTGGCGAATCCCTAATCCAAACCGAGGGTTTCGGCGAAAATATGGCAGATAGCCGATGATTTTGCTGCCGGTTCCCCCTGAGGTTACGCTGGCTTTTTTCAAAGAAGAGGGATTTCTGCCCACCGAACACTCTACTCCTTGCATCCATTGCAGGCTTGTGTGTGGGTAATTCAATGCAAACCAAATTGAAACGCAAGGGCTATAAAGTCAAGAAACAGCGGGAGGAGAGTTGACGGTTGCGGAAGGTTATATCGGTGCTTTCGAGGGGCCGCTTTCCGGCGATCAATTTGAGAGGACGACCGTCGCAAACCGCCATACAGTTGTCGTTCGAGGTGGCGTGGCCAGCGGCAGGTCCACCTCCAATATCGGCCACGACGAGAAATCGCGGTGCCCAGAAATCAAATAACAGGTTCGACAGGTCACTGATCGCTACCGCGACTCTGGCTTCCTCATCTGCCGGCTCGATTGTCAGTCACGGCCTCACGGTGCGCTGCTGTTACCAACTCGTGCAGGATGCCGCACTCAGCGGCAGTCTGGGGGGCGGCGCAGCAACTGCGCAGGCTAGACAATTGCCGTTCCAGAGCACGCAGGCTGCGAATCCGGGTTCGTACGCGTGCCAGCTGTCCTTCGATCAAGCAGTCAACATCGTCACAGGCCGCAAAAGGTTGTGACAGAAGTGCAAGAAGTCGCTTGATCTCGGCCAGCGGCAGATCAAGTACGCGGCAATGACGAATAAAGGCAAGCCGCTCCAGATGCTTGTGACTATAGTCCCGGTAGCCATTGGCCAGTCGTACAGGGTCCGGCAGCAGTCCTGCCTTCTCGTAATAGCGAATAGTCTCGACATCCACGCCTATCGCCGATCCAAGTTCTCCAATGCGCATCGTTGCCCTATCAAGTGTTGAACAGGGTATCCACTATAGCCGGTTGACCTTGAAGCGACTACAGGGTTTTTAATCTCCACTGTCGCAATAGAACCGAAGATTTCGCCATGGGAAGCTGCTGTCACGACAAGAATTGTGCGCTCGACGCCTTGCGTGAGCGTCAAGGCAAGACCTTGCGCATCGTACTAGCGATCAACGCCGTGTTGTTTCTTACGGAATTCGGTGCCGGCCTGGTCGCCAATTCGACGTCACTGATGGCTGACTCGCTCGATAGCCTTGGGGATGCCCTAGTGTATGCGGTCAGCCTCTACGTGCTGTCACGCAATGATCTGTGGCGTGCCGGTGCCGCAATGCTAAAGGGCGTCATCATGTTGGGCTTCGGCATTGCAGTGACCATCGCAGTTCTCGCCAAGTTTTCGTCGCCAGTCGTCCCCGTTGCGGAATTGATCGGTGTCTTCGGACTCTTTGCGTTGGCCTGCAACGCCAGCTGCCTTTATTTGCTCACTCGGCACAGCAGCGATGATTTGAACATGGAATCGGTGTGGCTATGCTCTAGGAACGACATCGTCGCCAATGTCGGCGTGCTCTTGGCGGGTGCCGGGGTTGCACTGACCGGTTCGATGTGGCCTGACCTCTTGGTCGGCGCCATCATCGCCATCCTCTTCTTGAAGTCAGCGTTGTATGTGATCTCGAAAGCCTGGGGGGAAATTCGAGCCAACCCGAAAGCGCATGTTGGTTTGTGATCGCCCGTATGTAACAGGCGTTTCCGATTGACTTCCCCGGCGTTTGGCCACCTAGAACCACTCGACCCATGAACCTGCCCGAGTCCGCAAATCCGGCCCACGAAGTAGCCCCCATTGGTTGGACCTTGGTTTTCATGGCCTGGCTGATTGCGACCATATCCACGCTCGGTGCGCTCTTTCTAGGCGAAATTATGGGTTATGCACCCTGCGTCCTCTGCTGGTATCAGCGGATTGCGATGTTCCCCCTGGTCTTCGTTCTTCCAGCCGGCCTCTTCCCATACGATCGGCGCGTCATCCGTTATGCCTTGCCGCTGGCGCTGGCCGGATTGGCTGTTGCCGCATTTCACCTGGCGTTGATCGCCGGATGGATACCTGAAAGCATCAAACCCTGCGAGCAAGGCGTGCCATGCTCAGTCGTGCAGGTCACTTGGTTTGGCTTCGTGACCATACCGCTACTCTCGCTGCTCTCGTTTATTTCTGTCGCTGGCCTGCTGGCGGCTACCCACTTCAAAGGCTCGAAATGAAACAAAAGACGGTTTTCATCATTTCCGCAATTTTCCTGCTGATAATCTTCGTTGGCGGGGCCCTGTTCTATTCCAGCCAGAAGGAGAAGGATGCCGCCGCACTCGCGGATGCCAATCGCACGGCGCTTGTCCGCATGCACTCACCGACGCTCGGCAAGGCCGAAGCCCCCGTCATCATCGTCGAATTCTTCGACCCGGCCTGTGAGGGCTGCCGGGCGTTCTATCCGCTGGTCAAAAAACTGATTGCAGCTAATCCTGACAAGATTCGACTGGTCCTGCGCTATGCGCCATTCCACAACGGCTCAGACAAGGTTGTTGCGGTGCTTGAGGCCGCTAGGAAGCAGGGCAAGTTCTGGCCTGTCCTCGAAGCCCTGTTTGCCAGCCAAGATGACTGGGCCTCGCACCACACACCGAAGGTGGAACTGGTCTGGAAGCATCTGGAGGGCATCGGCCTGGACATGGAGCAGATGGCAATTGACATGACATCGACGGATATTGCAAAGGTGGTGGCGCAAGACCTTGACGATGCGAGAACGTTCCAGGTGACCAAGACCCCCGAGTTCTTCGTAAATGGACGGCCCTTGCCGAGTTTCGGTTACGAGCAACTGAAGTCTCTGGTCGACGACGCGTTAGCCAAGGCACGATGACAGTCAACTGACACCCACCCAAATGAAGCGTACGCTCACAAAAAACCTTCCTTTACGTGTGGCGGATTTCCCATCAGTAAGCCGACAAATTACTTGCAAAGGCGATTAGAGAAAATGTGCCCGAGAATTGGCCGATTTGCGATATGGCGCATCGCCAGCGCTGGGGGCAGAGACTGAAGTGTATTAAGAACACCAAGAAGTGGGCCGCGCCGAGCGCCGGTCGAGGATCGCACTAAGGATTCCGCTTTCCTGACGGAGGAATGGGGGTGACAATGGCCTGTTTCGTCAGCGCCACCCCATCATTCCGCCCATCATTCCATACCAGCCGGGACCATAGATAGTGCCGTCCGGAAAGGTGATGGTCCCGCCGTTGCCGAAGCTGATGCCGTATCCCATACCCGGCATGTATCTGCCTTGTTGGGTTGTCACCGGCAGCCGCCAAGGCATGTAAGCGGTGCTCACGCCGTTCAGGTTCACGCTCACCGTGCCGTCTGCATTGAACGTCACTGCACCTTTCGGGAGTAATCCGGCACTGACCATCTGGTTGATCATTTCGGCAGGAGTGAGCCGGGGAATGGTAAAGCCCGTGGGCAGCGCCACGCCGGCAGGCGGGACGAACCCCGCTGGGGCCACGAAATCGAGCGGCAGCATAAAGCCGCTCATCGGCATGAATCCGGTCGAAAAATGGGGAAGTTCGCCGGCAGCGTTCTGTAGGAAAGCGAACTGGAGGTTGCCGGGGCAAACGTAGGAAACCTTGTCCTGATGAATGAAGCAGTCGGCGAGTGTTGCGCCTGCCGGAGCCGTTGCAGGGTTGTATTGCGGTGGCAGGAAGGGTACGAGTCGCAACGTGCCCATGGTGATGGTGCCGTCCGCGGCGATACGCGCGCCCATCTGCTGAATACCTTGAACAATGTAAGAAGGTAGATCGGTAGCCGCGGCGACAGGCGAAATTGCAATCGCCATAGCGACGAAGACGCATTTGAATGAAGCGGTAATCATGAGCGAAACTCCAAGTGACCTATGGGGCGCCCGTCGAACGGGTCTGCGACCGGACTCCTTCTTTCTACCGCGATTGAGCAACAGGCGTGTTGATGTTTGTCAATCAAGCCGCTGATTTGCGGACTCCAATCGAGTGACTGGAGGAGCGAAGGAAGCCGCTGAGTCAGTGGCTGGTAGAGACGTACTGGACCGCGTTGGATTTCTCAGCAGGCCGCGCCATCGCAAGTCAGTCCAGTATCGAGTCGGCAAACCATCGACCGAACGCAATGCCGTCAAGTGAGAGAGATAATGTTTCGAGCGCCCAGTTTGCCGTCGACTCCGGGCGCTCGTGGAAGTGAGGTGGGCGACTGCTCATTGCTGAAACTTGGCGATATGGAAGGGTGGCTTCGGAGCAGTGCGCCTTCAATGGCAGGTTCGTGGCTACAGAATCGAGATAGCCATCGACGCTGCTCGCCATTCAGCGGACCGTCGAGCCAAGATATTGTGGGGCTGCTTCACCGGTTCCGGTCATTCAATTGGCACTGGTCTAGCCCCGAAAATCTTCACTTGCAGTTGTTATGCAGCTTCCACTTCTCCTCATGGCCCATCGCCTTGGCAAAGTCAGGCACCTTGCATCGCTCGGCTTCTGTTGGGTCGACGGGCGCCACGGATGTACCAGCGTTATCCGACGGTGATTGGCTCGTCCCTTGCCGTCCAGTGCCGTAAACCCACTGAGCGATACCGATTACGGTAACGGAAAACAGAACCAATATGGAAAGCTGACTCAAGCTCACTTTCGGCACACGGTCAGATGGCACCTCGCACACGCCGCCTGGACAGAGCTCGGCCTTTTCCTTGTTGAACCAGCTGTACACCTTGCAGCCGATGCAAATGCCGAACGCTGTCTCGAAGAACAGCAGGAACAAGCAAGCAGCGCAGACCAATAGGTTAATCGGCCCGACCACGCTTTTCAGCACGATGAGGTAGAGCATCATCAAGGCTAACGCGAATCCGATTCCCCAGGCAAAGCGTTTCTGTGGAGCGCCGGTCCATTCTGGTTGCTGATGGCGCACCATCCATTGTCCGACAATCAAGCTAGGTGCATAGCGGGGATTGATGAAAATACGGATGGTGAATTCAAGCAGGAACGCCACCACAAATACCCGTGTCGGCTGGAAATTTCCCGTGAGCCATGCATTCATGAAAGCCACGATGGCGATGAAAAACAGAATACCCGCTCCGGCGCGAACAGCCCGTTCATTAAGAACCGGAATCGCATAGCCCTCCATCGTTTCGCCAAATTCTAGGATCGCACTCATCAATTACTTCTCCAGAGATAACTTCAGTCGCCTTCAATACGGCGGGAAAATCAAACCATAGCAGCATTCTCGCCTTAGCTTGTGTGTTGTTGCCGCAAACCTGCCGTTTGAAACGGTAGGTTACAAAATAGTTGGCAGCATTACAGCCTCGACGACTGCTGAGTTACTATTCTCTGCCATCTACTGCGCACTCATTAAGACGATGCTCCCAGCCAAGAATCGCTTCGACCTGCCAGAACTTGCCGGTGCCTTTGGTGATCTCGGCACCTTGATCCCTTTTGTCGTGGCCTACGTTTCGATCCTGAAAATGGACCCAGCAAGTCTGTTTCTCGGGTTTGGCGCGACCCTCATGGCCGCCGGTTTCTATTACCGGACTCCGTTTCCCGTCCAGCCGATGAAGGCCATCGGTGCTGCTGCAATTACCCAGACCGCCGGCGTCGTGGCACTGACGCCGAATATGGTGATCGGCGCAGGTATTGCAACGTCGGTTATCTGGTTGGCCCTTGGTATGACAGGATTTGCCAAACGTATCTCGGCCTGGATACCCAAGCCCGCTTTGTTGGGCGTCGTGATGGGATTGGGATTCAGTTTCATGCTGGAAGGCATCCGCATGATGTCTCAGCAGTGGGTCGTTTCTGCTTGTCTCCTTGCACTGACCTTCGCCTTTCTTGCACGTTCTCGCTTTCCCGCAATGGTCATGCTGTTAGGCGCGGGAGTCGGAATTGCCCTTGTGCAACAGCCGACGCTGGCGGGCGACCTTGCATTGATCAAGCCCGCATTGCGCTTGCCAGAGTTTGCCTGGCCGACGTTGGGTTGGAACGATCTATGGATGGGGGCGATTCTTTTGGCGTTGCCCCAGCTTCCCATGACCTTCGGTAATGCGTTGATCGCTATCACGGAGGAGAACAATCGACTGTTTCCAGATCGCCCGGTATCGGAAAGAGAGGTCGCAATCTCGACAGGTCTCCTCAATCTATGGTCAAGCGCACTGGGCGGTATTCCCATGTGCCACGGCGCTGGCGGAATGGCTGGGCACGTCAAATTCGGTGCGCGTACCGGCGGGGCGTCCATCATGCTTGGTGCGCTGCTTTTGACCGTTGGACTGTTGTTTGCCGATTCGCTTGGCACC
>Ga0172379_10007004_pt1 | contig 14825 bp, 12 predicted proteins | sample GrowelOW334metaG_FD_119756 | JGI IMG/M metagenome (GOLD analysis project Ga0172379, IMG submission 119756) | Groundwater microbial communities from an aquifer near a municipal landfill in Southern Ontario, Canada - Groundwater well OW334 metaG | ecosystem: Environmental > Aquatic > Deep...
ATAAGATACAACCTGCTCGCCAAGAATGGATTCCTCGGAAGCGAACGGTGCTTGCCTTTCAATTGCGCAAGAGAAATCTCCTTGGACAACTCGCCGGGATTCCATATCTCAATCCGATCATCATAAATGGCGACTTGAATATCCCCAGTCATCCCGTACTCCCGATGCGCCAAAGCATTATTAAGTGCCTCTTCAAGTGCTCGAAATGGATACTCCCATTTATCATGCCGCTGGTTGGCATCAAAGAAGACTGCCTTACGCGTATGCTCAGCGATATACCGCAACGCTGCATCACGTAGCTCAGGGATCGTTCCTTCAAGCACCCGCATATCCAGAAAGTCATGACCTTCCGTTCCCTTGATCCGACCGACTCGAATCGTTGACTGAACAATGAACTTCTGCGGATCTTTGCCAAAAAGAAGAATGCCCGCGTTGGTTGGCTTGTTCCCGCTTAAAACCTTCAAATATTCCAAAGACTCTTTTGTAGATACCTTCTCTGGGACATCAAGACGTTTCTCCTCCTTAGCCTTATCAAGAAACCATTGTACTTTGGCCGGATCTATATCTTTCAACGTCGCACCACGGCAGGGCATTACATCGAACTGAACCTTATCCTTGTGTTTCTCCAAAATCAACTCTTCATATTCATCCTTACTCATCCTCGGCGACGTCCGGCCAACCCGCTTATACGGCAAACCATCCGCCAGAACCAGATGATCCCGGGACTCTTTCACATCAATAACGATCACGTCCTTACTGTTGACCTTCTGGACGGTAATTTTTGGAAAAACCTTGGGGTCGGTATGCTGTCCGATCTTGTTCACCAAATCTTCAATCGTTCCCTTGCCGATCTGAACGCCCAAGACCTCGCCATCATCAAAAACGCCAACACAAATCTTCCCGCCTTCGGTATTCGAGAATGCGGATATGGTCTCCATGATCTCATGAAATACCGAGAGAGATTTCTTCCACTCGATAGTCGTAGATTCTGCCGCGCCAATTATTTTCTGAGAAGTTTTATTATTCATTTATCACACCCGTCATTTATTATACATTCGGATCATTTTTCTTTTTACTTTTTGCCGCAACCAGAACAAACGCACAGACACCAACAAAAATTGCCAACCCCAAAGCCACCAACAGTAACGGACATACAATCCCGGCAATCACGTAGAGCACAAAGAAGAACCCGTCCTTGAACCAGTTGAAGCCTTGCCGTTTGACCTGCCTGTCGACAACATCAAACTAGATATCGTTATAAAAATCTATCGGCATGACCTTGTAAGGTGGATTTTCAAAACAATAGGCATCCGACTTCTGAAAGCCGGTTGCGATCAACTCTGAACAAAAATAGGCCTCGTTAACATTGAAACAATCACCCATAAACTTACTATCCAATATAAAATGCAATCCCGCTGGCAAAAAATTATACAAAGCGAAATAAATCAACGCCCGCCAATCGTATTTCTTGGAGACTTCAGCTTTACAAAAGACTATCGTCCTGGCTATAGCCTGCGCGTCAGCGTTTTTGAGTCTCAACGCCAACAGATCAAACTTATCCGTCGAATACGACTCTTTAAAATTCCTGCAAACTATACCACCGGGAAGTGCTTCAACGACCTGCCCATCGCCGATATACAACGCCGCATGAGTCCAACCCCGCTCCCCGTAGCCTTTCTTGAAAAAATTAGCTGTTCTGATCGGAAGCGAGCCGAGCTCAAACCTTCTGCCACAAGTCAGCACGACATCACCCGGTTGAAGTTTTTCTTCTAAAGACATCTATCCTCCTTGCGGCATCAAACTAACGCCATTTCCAATCTACGCTTACGTTTCTCCCAATCCGGCATCACCTTTTCCAATAGCTTATAGAAACCAGAGCTGTGGTCATGATGCTTTAAATGACAAAGTTCATGCGTTATTACATATTCAATACATTCCAGAGGCGCTCTCACAAGATCAGTATTAAGTGTCAACGCCCCACTCTTTGCGAGACTTCCCCAGCGGGTTTTCATTCGACGCGTGAAAAGCCTTGGCTTTGAAACTCCTCGCTTATTAAAATCATTCCAGCATCGCTCAAAGGCATCAATAAACTTGGCAGACGCTCGATGAAAATACCACTCATCCAGCACCGCCTTGATTTCTCGTGAAGACGACTTACCCGTTACAGAAACCTGACAAAATCCTTTTGTTAATTTCACGCCTGCTGAACAATTCCTGTGAACCTTCAGCCGATAATGCCGCCCCAAATATAAATGCGATTCCCCACCCACATATTGGCGCGCTGGCGTTCGCGGCTCAAATTGTCTGAAATACTCAAGCTGTCTGCTGATCCATCTGGCCCGCTTAATTATTTTCTTTTGAATCTTATCCCACTCGCTACCAATCGGAGCCTTAACCACAACCTGACGGTCAGGAAGAACCGCTATTTCTAAAGTTTTACGATTCACATACAACACATTAAATTTAATCTGTCTCTTACCATATGTGATCGATCCTTGGGAAAGACTCATCCCGTTCTCCTGTGCCTTGCCACTTGCATCGTACGTTCAATGATCTCATCCATGCTCTCAAGACTAATATCGACGTTTCGTTTACCCTTCACCACATCATAAAGATAATCATCAATATCATTCATAGCTCTTTTTTGAGCATCATGATCATCCCAAAACTGCACCTTCCAATTCCGATTTAATATATCCTGCACGGCGAGTGCCATGTCAGCCACCACGTCCTCACACATATTTGGATCGATTTGACACTTATCAAAATATGGCTTAATGACGCCATAATATGCTTGTGCGTCCTCGTTAGAATTTAGTTTCGTCGGGACATTATCATGACGCTTTGTAACAACCCGATCACGAAGATCAACGACCTTTTTTAAATACTCCAGATCAGACAAGCGTTTCGCTCGAAAAGACTCAATAGCCTGCTGGATCAACAATGAAAACTTCTCATAAAACGCCGGATCTTCCTCCATGCGCTCTGTAATAACCCGCTTTGTGGCAAAAGCAATCGCATCTGCCTTAGCAGCCGGAGTTTTACCACCCTCAACGCCGCGCTCTTCTTTAACCTTATTGAACATCTTCTCATCAAAGATGTTCACAGGCTCATTTAATTTAACCACCTCATTGGCCTGAATATGCGTATCGAGCAACTTCTTGATCTTCGGCTCATAGTCACGATAATCAATGCCCTCGGCGTAACGCAGCTTCACAGCCGCTTTAAGATTCTGGAACCTCCGCAAATCAGCCTTATATTGTTTCAACTTCTTTTCATCAGCACTCATAATAAACTGCTCGCTCGATAAAGCGAGCGCCAGTGTCTTGCTATACTCAGCCAATCTCTGGTAGAAATCTTCCCGAACAGCATCATCCCCAAGAAAAACTTCGTAAGCTTCCTCGTCACTCTGGTTCTTGATTTCCTTAAAGATATCCCAAAGATCTGAATAACGCTGAGGCAACTTCTCTACCTCGGAATTAATCGAAGCCAGCGTTCCAACAAGATCTTCCTCGTCAAACCCTTCAAAAGCGCTGTACATGGTGAGCGCCTTGTCCAATTCGCCCAACACACTGGCGTAATCAACAATGTATCCGTAATCCTTGCCTTCATAGACGCGATTTACACGCGCTATGGCCTGCAAAAGCGAATGCTCGCGCAACATGCGACACAAATAAAGAATCGTATTGCGTGGCGCATCAAAGCCGGTCAACAGTTTATCAACGACGATCAAAATCTCAGGGTCATCCCCGTATTTAAACTGATTGATGATCTGTTTGGTATACTCATCTTCGCTGCCGTAGCGCTTCATCATCTTTTGCCAAAACTTGACCACTTCATCGGCAGGCTCACCGTCAACCTCATCAAAACCCTCCCGCATATCAGGAGCAGAGATCACTACTTCAGATGTAACAAAACCAATGGTATTCAAATATTCATAATACTTAAGCGCCGCCAACTTAGTTGGCGCGACCAACTGAGCCTTGAACCCTGTCCCCTGCCAAGTGCCACGAAAATGCTCGCTAATATCAAACGCCCGCATATAAATGACTTGATCCGTCTTGTTCAACATTTCAGCACGGGCATATTTTCGCTTCAGGTCAGCCTTCTGTTCTTTAGTAAGCCCTTGGGTATGCCGATCAAACCATAAATCAATCGCCTCTTTATTCTGCATGATCTCAACATGCCGCCCCTCATAAAGAAGCGGAACAACAGACTTGTCGCTCACGGCCTGATTAATGGAATAATGCGGTTCGATTAAAGCGCCAAACTTAAGAAAATTATTCTTCTCCTCTTTCATTAACGGCGTACCAGTAAAACCTATGTAACAGGCATTTGGAAACATCTGCCGCATACGCGCCGAGAAAGAACCGAAATTTGTTCGATGACTTTCATCCACCAACATAAAGATATCTGACGACTCGTCTCTATACTTCTTAATATTGAGCGCTTTATCGAACTTATGAATAAGCGTGGTCACGATCCCGGCCTTTTCCTCGCCGACCAACTCAAGCAAGTGCTTGCCAGATGTCGCACGGCTAGGATTGAGCCCACAAGCGACAAAGGTATTACCCAGCTGTTTATCCAGATCGTCACGATCAGTGACTAAAACAATCCTCGGATTAGGAATCTCCGAATCAAGGGCCAAATTCCTTGTCAGCATGACCATAGTCAAGGACTTGCCGGAACCTTGCGTGTGCCAGATCACGCCGCCTCGACGATTCTCACGATCATCCCGCTGCTTAATACGATCAAGCGTAGATTTAATGACAAAGTATTGTTGATACCGGGCAATTTTTTTAATACCGTTATCAAAAACAACAAACTTATACGCAAAATCTATCAGCCGTTCTGGACGACAAAGACTGAACAGCGCCATGTCCTGTCCCGTTATAAGCCGATCCACCTTGTTTTCCAAAGCATCAAAGAATGTCCTCGTATTGGCAAAATCACCGGTGAAAAGCAGCCTCTTTTGTTCCTCCGACAGAGTCGTGCCCACACAACGCACAACATCAATCTCTGGATCAGACATTTCTTTCCATGCACTCCAGAATTTAGCCTGCGTTCCAATCGTTGCATACTGCGCTACGTTCTTGTTAACACCAACGACCATCTGGGCATAAGTAAACAGTCTTGGAATATACTCATCGCCCTGATTGCGGATGGATTGGGATATTGCCTGCTCAACTTCTTCTTTGGGAGACTTACATTCGATAACAGCTATCGGAATGCCGTTAACAAAAAGAACAATATCTGGTCGGGCTGTTTCATTGCTACGCGAACGCTCAACGCTAAACTCGGCGGTAACATGAAACTTATTCCGCTGCCAATTCTTCCAGTCAATAAAATGTAAATTGAAACTCTTGGAATCTCCCTCGATTGTTTGTTCGAGAGCCGTCCCTAAGGTCAGAAAATCGTAGGCAGATTCATTTGTTCTCAGCAATCCATCATAATTAATATTCCGAAGCTTAAGAATTGCAGACTGAACATTCTCCTCGCTGAATAGATACTCCCGCCCTTTGTAATTAATCCGATTAATCTGCTTCAGCTGATCACGCAGAATTCCTTCAAGAAGCACATTGCTTGTCTTCCCGCGACGCTCCTGCAATGCTTGTTCAGGAGTTAAATACTCATATCCCAAATTTATCAGAAGCTGCAACGCGGGAATCTGAGAGAGATACTTCTCATTAAATCGAAAGCTGTCTTTTGTCATGTCTTTCTTTCAGCAGCACTACACATAACTACATAGGATTAATTAATCACTAATACTCGATCCGCGCTTCTGCCAGCTTAACAAAGGATCTTTTGTTCTCATTTAGAATATCAGTACTCAAAATCTCTAGTTGCTTAGTAAGCTGTTGCAAATCAGCGACAGAAGCCCCAGCCACACCAAATACTTTTCGGGTTTTATTAGGAACGTCCAAAGAGTTCCTTAACAATTCATTATTAACAAGCTCCAAACAATACCCATGACAAATTGCAACGATAGAAAGATCGTATTGCCGCGCTATGTGCAGTCGTTCCGTTGGAATATTATATGCAATCCCACAAATATCGTAACTTGATACATTAACTGCTTCAGAATCATATTTCAAAGACTTCATCAAGCGTATCGCTTTTCTTAATGTTCCTCCGACTTCCCGGTCCTTCATTTCAATGCGATGATTGTGAAGGAATGGATAATTCAAAACCCTCTGCTTCTTGTCTTTATCCAAAATCTGCACACCACGATCTATTTTCAAACTTGAGTTAGCATAATTATTGGAATTAAACCAATTAGATGCCACCACATCGACCTTTCGCTTAAGAGAACCTCCCGACAAAGAAATAGACTTGCTTCCTGAACAATCAACTTTGACCTCTGGAAAAGCTTGTTTTAAAATCCTCTCTGATGCGTTACGCAAATCAACCAAATCCTGCACAGGGTCACCAATATACGGACTTATTGGCTTCTGCGGCGATTCTAGCGTATAAAACTTTTCAATCAGAGTAAGCAAATCAATATCGCTGCCCGCCTTAATATGAGTGTCATTCGTAACTGATCCCTGATAACCATATTCACAGGACTCTGAAAGACTCTTTTGTAACTGACTCTTAACGCGCTCACCCTCACTAATAGTATTTGCTGTATAAACAGGATCAATCGGCTGCATGCAACCCAACGCATACTTAACAGATTCAGTCTGACTCAGCTTATATTGAATCTCATTTAATAATTTTGCCCCTGAAACTAGTGGATCTATTCGTCTGCTATTTAGTCGTTCCAGTCTAGTTCCATTCATTTTCCTACCTCTTTCTTAACAAGCTTCATTGTACCCACAGTATTCCGATCATGATCTGTGAAGTAAAAACCATCTGCGCCCAGACACTTCTGATCAAATATCAGCTCACATGTTCCTGTATGTCGATGTAACGCACGTTCATCAGCATTGGGGCTGTTTTCATACACAAAAACAAGTCGATACCCGCTCCCCGGCTCTCTTCGAATACTAGCTGTAACACTCCTTGATTGCGATTGAGCAGTTTTAAGGTTTACAATGATTTTCGACCAGGATTGAATGACTTTTATTTCTGCCTTCCAAAATAATTCCACCTGTTTTCCCTGTTTCAGAAACTGTTTTCCGTCACATGACCAATCACCATTCAAATCTGGCACAAGCATAAACCGTCGACAAAGCGCCACCTTCCATAATTTCTCGTCAAAAAGCCAATAAATGAATGCAAAGAACAACGAGACGGGAATTGTTGTTGCTGCCAACTCTCCGATCAAGCCAAGTTTGTCACAAATACTTTTGATTACAGCATTCACTAGCGGCGTAATAGTAACGGCCGTAACAGAAAGAAAAAAGATTACCTTCTCTTTTGGGTGACGATCAATGGAATAATCATGCATGCTATTTCTCCCTTAACTCTTTATCCGCCACTGCCCCGTTAATAACTTCTGCATTAAACCACGCTTTTGCTTACGATAACCCTCAGCCAGTTTCTTAAGCAAATCAATTTCCGTTTTAGCAGCATTCAAGATCTCGGCAATCTTTCTCTGCTTATCTAACAAAGGAAGAGGGAACTGAATAGCCCCTAAATCCGTAAAGCTGACACTCTCACGAACACTTCCTTGTGCGCTCTTTCTAATCCGCTGTTTAGCTTCATGTGACGACAGCCAATGCTGAAAGAAGTCTGAATCAACCTTCTTTTCATCCAACAAAAAAACAACGTACATTGGGCTCAAAACACCTTGATCCCAATGATCCAGCCTAGCAATAGAGCCAACGTTAATTCTCGACGGGTTATACGCATACTGTCCACGAGAAACAACCTTATAATTACTCAAATCCGCACTCGCAACACGACGCTCAAACCGATCTTCTGGTAAAACAAAACCATTCTGATTTGTAACACTTAATACCCGCTCACATTTCGCGCCCAGATTCCGCTGACTACATTCCGTAGTAAAGCTAGAAACAGATACATTTTTATACAAATTAACCGGCAATAATTCTTTAAACAACCACTTTACATGCTCTTCTTTGCAATCAATTAAACGTTCTGCAATGACAATAGCAGCGCCCCACTGATCAGCTGTTTTTGCAATCGCATCTTGCTGATCCCTAGAGAAAAGGGGGACTTCAAAACTAGCTATCTGCTGATAATTTAATCCCTCGCGGCTTCCTCCCCCTTGAAAAGACCATATTTGTTTCTGCCCCAAAGTGGAGTTCAGAAAATGCGATAAGAAGCTCGGGCTTAAATCGTTTGTGCAACGAATAATACAAACGTGCTGATTAACATTCGCTTCAGATAAAGATTCTGGTACAACACAACTTCGTCCAATAGACGCCCCTGTTATATTTAACAATACATCGTTCGGTCGAACGACTGAACCGGACATTTTTTCATGTTGTTGATTATTGATAAACACAACATCAGAGATATCCAAGAAATTCTCCCTGACATTCTGACTTCTTATTAAAGGAATACCCGCCGCTAAATAGGATTCCTTCCCTCCTTTAGGTGTAACACCGCTTCCGATCTTTGACGCAAAGCTTCCAAGCTTATAATATTTTAACGTTGCCAAGCTCATGCCCCAATCTCCTGCAGAGCTTTTAACATCTTATTGCGAACCTCAAGCAGTTGCCTTTCCAGCTGATCTATGTCTTTCTGTACGCACTCTATATCTACCGCCGCCTCTTCTTCAAAAGTATCCACATAACGTGATATGTTGAGATTAAAATCATTTTCTTTAATCTCATCAACCGTTGCCAAATGCGCATACTTCTTAGAATTCTTTCCAACCTTGTACGCACTGACTATCTTATCTAGATGCTTAACAGAAAGAGCATTCTGGTTCTTACCGGGAACGTAATCTTGACTGGCATCCTAAAAAAGCACACTCTTTCGCTTTTCATTCAGCCCTCCCTTCTCGCGACTTCTATCGAAAACCAAGATCGCAACTGCTATTGGTGTTGTTGGAAACAAATTGACTGGAAGGCCAATGACTGCGTCCAACAAATTCTCTTCAATCATCTTCTGACGGATTCGTCCCTCTGCTCCACCCCTAAATAAGACACCATTTGGCACCACTACTGCCACTCGGCCCTCTTTCTCCAAAGCAACTTCGATCATGTGGCTAATAAATGCCCAATCGGCTTTACTCTTCGGTGGAATACCACGCCAATAACGCTTATAACGATCTGTTTCTGCTTCTTCAGCACCCCACTTATCAAGTGAAAACGGAGGATTGGCAACAACAACATTGAACTTCATTAGCCGGTCTTTCTCGACCAAGGCTGGACTTGTCAGAGTATTGCACCATTCAATACGCGCACTATCAGCCTGATGCAAGAACATGTTCATCCGCGCCAACGCCCAGGTGCTACCATTTACCTCCATTCCAAAGAGTGCAAAATTATGATCTCCGACTTCTCGAGCCGCCTCAATCAAAAGTCCGGCTGATCCACAAGCCGGATCGCAGATACGATCCCCGGATTTCGGAGCGGCCAACTTGGCCACAAGTTCAGACACTTTGTGCGGCGTGTAGAATTCACCAGCTTTCTTTCCAGAGTCTGATGCAAACCGCTCGATCAAATAGATATAAGTATTTCCGATAACATCCTCAGATATGCGACTAGGCCGCATATCAAGCTGCGGCTTGTTGAAATCTTCCAGCAACATTTTCAAACGACGATTACGGTCCTTGGTCTTTCCAAGATTAGCTTCACTGTTGAAATCAATGTTACGAAATACGCCCTCAAGCTTTGCCTTATTGGCTTCCTCTATCGCATACAACGACTCATTGATAAGCTCGCCAACATTTGTGTCACCGCGTTTCTCAAAGATGTCGTAAAAACTCACGCCCTTAGGAAGAACGAACCGCTCGCGCTCCAAACGACGGCGAATACGCCCGTCGTCATCGCCGTACTGTTTGCGATATTCGTTATAATGGTCCTGCCAAACATCCGAGATGTATTTCAAAAAGAGCATGACAAGGATGTAATCCTTGTACTGGGCCGGATCAACAACGCCCCTGAACGTGTCGCAAGCTGCCCATGCGGCATTGTTGATATCCTTCTGTGCGATTTTTTCTGTCATTTTTCCTTCCTTATTCCTTTAAAAGGACAGCTGTCCGCTTTCTGGTCCATAAACAACCCCGTATCAGGGTCACGCTTGACCCAACGTTCATTTTGAGGATTAAAAACCTGCAAACGATTTTTAACAGGGCCATTCCGATGCTCGTCACCTCTTGGTGGATTAGTTGCCATCTGATTCTCCTTTTGCCAACTGCATTAACACGCCTGCTACATATTCCTCACGCTTCTCTGCCAGCTGCCGCAACAACGCCTGCTCTTGTTGTTCCAAAGCAGCCAGCTCAATGATCTGTTGCTGACGATCAAGCGTGGGAATAACAATTTCCAAATCCTGTAAGACGTCCTTGCTGATCATCTTCTGCGCAGTGCCTATTGCCCGCCTTATCAAGAACCCCTGCGCAGATTCCTGAGCTATAAACCAATTCAAATACTCAGGTAGTACATTTTGATCAGTAACCCGAATACGAAACAACGGGGCAGCCACAACTGCCCATTCCAGATCCTCTTTTAAAATCGCAGACGTTGTAACCAGGCCCCGTGAGCGAAAAATCAAATCATTGCGCTTCACCAAATGTTGCTCATTGCGACCCGGAAGACTTACCTTATGTAAATGAGCGCACTCCACGCATCCGCCACGTGTCAGATCTTTCATCTGGATCACGACTGCGTTTCCGTCAGCATCTGGCTCAATCCGCGAACGAAATGAGAGCCCTGTCTGAATCGATGCAATGTTTTTTAATATTTGTCTATTCATAGAAAATCCGCAGTACCTTGGTTACTGCAAAAAATATATCAGCAATCATATTACTTGTCAAATACTATTAATACATGAATGTCGTTATCGCAGATAATATGTTATTTATGACTACAAATAGACAACGATCTTTTCGTCGAACAACTTCACATAAACATTTGCAGGATTTTGACAGGAGTTACATTGCGGACTACCGGGGTAAAACCATTAAATCCGCCTTGCAGGCAATCGCGGACAGCCGCTTCATTAAAATGAAAGCCGGCATTAAGCTGTTTGCGTTTAACGGTGATTGCACTGACATCAATACCACCAACAACGTCAGATTTGCTTGAAACAGGAAGTTCCATCATCGCGGCATCGGCATTGTCATCAGACGGGAACAGCTGATAGGTGGCCATCAACAATTGCAGTTCAATCTTTTGCCGCGCAAACTTCCGGTGCAAAACTTGATATAAATGACGGAGAAAGTCATCATGGGCCGACTCAGTCGAACGGCTGGAGCCATACTCCTGGCGCATTTGCGCCAGGATATCTTTTGATGGTTTAATTTCATTTTCTACCAACTCTATCAGATACGGAGTACTGGCATAACGATTCATCTCCATGAGTTTGGCCAAAATCACTTCCTTATCCTTCGCCAGGTGTTCAAATAAAGCCTTACGGATCGGCGCTTTACTTAATGCACTGATGGTTAACTTTTCCAGGGCCTGATGCAGATCCTTCTGAATGACGGAAACGCCGGGAACCGGTAAATTCAGGCCCTGCAACTTTGAAATCCCAAGATTAACCAGCCCTTTATATTCTGTTAACAATTTCCGTCTAAACTTTGAATTATATCAAAGGTATTTTAGGGATACCGGCAATTCTTTACAGGAGGAAATTTTATGCTGATCCATTTCGATAAAACGAAACGTTTTTGCTCCGCGATCATAGCGGCCCTGTTCTTCATAAACGCCTGCATCCCGGTGGCGCACGCTCAGGTGGCCTTCCTGCCCGACGAGCATCACATGCTCGCCATGACCGATAAATTTTCCCCCTTAAGCATCAAGGGCATCCAGTTTTACCCGGACAATGCCTTTAAATTCAATTTTATTCTCGACGGCGGGCAAGAAGACCTTTCTTCCGATGAAATGAAAAATGAGGGGCAGCGCCTCATCGCCTATTTTCTGGCGGGGCTTACAGTCCCGGAAAAAGACCTGTGGGTGAACCTTTCCCCTTTTGAATCCAAGCGGATCATCGCCAGCAATGTTGGTGAAACCGAAATGGGCAAAGTTTTTCTTGCCCAGGATTACTTACTCAAACAGATCATGGCCTCGGCCCTGTATCCGGAAAAAGACCTTGGTAAAGCCTTCTGGCAGAATATCTACGCAGAAGCCGTCAAAAAATACGGAACAACCGATATCCCGATCAACACCTTCAACAAGATCTGGATCGTGCCAAACAAGGCCGTGATCTATGGCAACACAAGCATGAATGCCGTCTTCGTGGCCGAAAGCTCGTTAAAAGTAATGCTGGAACAGGACTATGTTGCGCAACAACATGATCGCAGTGGAGCGCTTGTCGCACCAGAAACGAATACCCCAACGACAGATAATCTCTCCAGCGCGGTTATTCAGGAAATCGTTATTCCGGCCATTACCCGTGAAGTGAACGAAGGCAGGAATTTTTCCGGTTTACGTCAGGTTTATAATGCCCTGATCCTGGCCAAATGGTACAAAAATAACTTGAAGGAAAGCCTCCTCGCCAAAGGCTATGTGGACCGCAATAAGATCACCGGGGTCGATACCGCCGATAAAGACATCGTTGCCAAAGTCTATGAGCAATATCTACGCACCTACAAGACAGGAGCGTTTAACTTCATTAAAGAAGAAAGCGACCCCGCAACCGGCGAGATCATTCCCCGCAAATATTTCTCCGGCGGATTAAATATTGATATTCAACTGACAACCACCTCCGATGGCGCGATGATCTCCCTCCTGAAGCCCTTTCTAATGGCTGTTACACTGGCCATTACCATATTATTAACTCCTGCCGTTTCAAATACCTCCATCGCCGTTCCCGGCCATCAGGGAACGTACATTGTCGAATCAGGAGACTCTCCCGCCGGGATTGCCGCCCATAAATTAAATATTACATATCCCCAGATGATCCAAATGATGCAAAAAGGCAAAGTCGCCAAAGGTGACGGTACTCTTATCAAAAACGAAATTCAGGCCAGGGGTTTATTGGTGGGTGAACGCATCATTTTTGACTTGAATTCCACTTCCGCAGGAGCCGCGGGTCACCTGACCACAGCAACAACACCCAAGCCCGCCATCAATATCCGGCCAACAGCCGATGCGCTCAGCAATAATCTCGTTGCCGTCGTTACTAATAACCCCATGACATCCATCGCGTATCAAACCTACAGTCATTCCCAAAAACCGGTCAATACCCTGGCCACACGCCGAATTAAACAACAACGGCTGATCGTCAATAAACTCGCCGAAATCGGGTATCAGATACCCGGCCAGCAGAACGCCAAGTATATCCTTGGTTTTAAACAGATCAAAGGGCAATATGAGGTGATTATAATCAAAAATCCCGCTGACGCCCGGCCGGTGGATCCAACCCCCGATTTTCAACAGCTCAGCCGTTTCTTCCCGGATTTAAAAAATTACACTCCCGCAAATATAAGTGCGTTAGGCAATGGCGGCCTGGTTCGAACGGGTTATGCTTTACCCCTTGCCAGCGATGACACTCCTTCTACGCATATCGAGAACCTGATCAGCCAGGTTAAACATTATTTTGCCTCAAGTCCTTCAGCCCCGGCCTATAAACCACTTCCTGAGCCGAACAACTATGCCCAATTCGCCGATTTCATCCTGCGCGGGGCCTATGCCACCAGCCCGACCTCCGTTAACAGGATCGTCGACCGCGATATGGAACAATTCACGCCTTCCCGTGAAGATACCAAGGCCGATGTTGGTGGTATTGATCTGGAAAAGACCATTATCGAAGGCAAAGCTGAAGGAATAAAAACAGGTTTTGACGCTCCGACTCAATTGCACATGTTGCTCAACGCCGACGGCCTGACCCCCGTTATCAATGGCCTGGCGGCATTATCCCTCTCCGCGGTCCACACCCTGCTGGAAATCCACTGATCAGAACATTTGCTGATCAGCGGCAGGTACAATACTCCGGATCTTAAACTGCAAGCCATCAAAACCACCGGCTTCGAACCGCTTGATCAGATCAAGGTCAACCGGCAGAGGCGCTTTCTTACCCGGAGTTTTAATATCCATGTTCATGTGCGCTGAATTAAGATCAATACCTCCCGGAATAACCAGAATATCTTCAGGCCGTGGCATCCACCCTGAAGGCCCCTGTGAACCGGCCACCTCGGCGGCATCCATTAACGCCAGCCATTGCACCGGCCACTGATCAAATAAACGTGCGTCACTGTTCTTTCCGACAAATTCTTCTTCACCTTCACGCCTGCCGGCGGCCAATAAACCCTCCCGATGTAGCCCTGAACTGAACCACTCCAGGAAATCATCCAGCCGGGCTCCCGGAATATTATCCAACCGTATATCCAGCGGGTTCTCACCGGGGATCGTCGTCATCGACGGAAACATCGTGCTGACCGCCTTCCTGCCCGACTCTCCGTCAAATTGCACAGCGCCACCAAAAGGTTTAAGCGAATTGTCTGAACCCAGTTCCAGAACATAATAAACAACCCCTTTTCTTTCTACCCGCATCCGGAAAAACGCGCCGACCCTTACCTGGATCCGCGCCAGCCCCTTAATCCCTTCGTTCAGCGAATCAGAAGCTGTATCATTTAATAATTCTTTAGCATTCCCGCTCAAAATAACTTTCTTTTTCAGCAGATTGCGCGGAATGATCCCCAGCGTGTCATTGAGGACCAGCTCCACATCTCCTTTAACCGCCCGCCCCAGGGTCTCCGCCGTAATTGCCACGACCGGCAGAGAGGGATATTTTTTTATCCG
>Ga0172379_10007005_pt1 | contig 14825 bp, 14 predicted proteins | sample GrowelOW334metaG_FD_119756 | JGI IMG/M metagenome (GOLD analysis project Ga0172379, IMG submission 119756) | Groundwater microbial communities from an aquifer near a municipal landfill in Southern Ontario, Canada - Groundwater well OW334 metaG | ecosystem: Environmental > Aquatic > Deep...
ATGAAGATGAGCCCCTCGGATCTCAAGGATTGAACAAGGAGAAATGATATGTCGCAACAGAACATGATGGAGGGCGCAACCCAAATAGGGAAAGGCCTTACGCGATTGGTGAATCTCATTGACTACTATTTTTCCCGTGGTGGCATGCAACTTCAATTCAACGTTGTAAGCAGGTCCACTCTGGAACGGGCGCAAAACAATCCTGACAAGTATCGGAGTCTGATAGTCCGGGTAGCCGGTTACTCTGCATATTTTGTCGGTCTGGACAAGACAGTACAGCAGGACATCATCGAACGGACGGAGGAACGGCTTTAACCCCGTGGCGAGCATGACGCGTCGGACTGCATGCCCGGCGCGCCGCTTCGCCGTGGATTAAGATCTCCGATCGCAAGCGACGCAAAGGAAGTGCATACATACATGAGTAACGACACATTGAAGCAGCAGACCGGAAGGATTTTCGACATCCAACGTTGGAGTCTCCATGATGGCCCTGGCATTCGGACGGTGGTATTCCTGAAAGGCTGCCCTTTGCGTTGCCTTTGGTGTTCAAATCCGGAATCGCAGGAATTCTACAATGAATTGGCCTTCTTTTCTGATAAGTGCATTGCCTGCCATCGTTGCTTACAGCTCTGCCCAAACGATGCGGTTAAGATTGAAAACGGCCGGCAGTACTACGACCGTACCATTTGTGCGGATACGTGTTACCGCCAAGGGCTCGAAACCTTTCCCTGCACCGCGCAATGTTATTCCAAGGCGCTGCGTTCGGTTGCCCGTGTCCTGACCGTCGATCAAGTGATGAATGAAGTCATGAAGGACGAAGGAATCTATAAGGAAAGCGGGATTGGCGGAGTCACCGTGTCCGGGGGAGAGCCGCTCTCCCAACCTGAGTTCGTTCGGAATTTATTCGTGGCCGCCAAGGCTAAGAACATCACCACCGCGATGGAGACCTGCGGATATTCCCCTTGGGAATCCTTTGCAAACATATTGGAATCAACGGATTTTCTGTACATGGATATCAAGGCTTTCGATCCAAAGCTTCACTACGAACTTACCGGCACGGACAATAAGCAGATACTTCAGAACGCGGTCAAGGCCTCCCTTCTGATGCGAGAGCACGGGAAAGGGATGGTTGTCCGGATACCGGTGATTCCGACCCTGACCAGGTTCGAGGACTTTATAATGGTCCTTGAATTTATCAAGCGGGAGCTGACTGAGGACACATCCGTCGAACTCATGCCCTACCACCGCTTTGGTCGGAACAAGTATTCCGATGTGGGTAAGGTATATGCCCTTATGGATTTGGAACCCCTCCCGGAAGAGGAGCTCAAACCGTACCGGGACAGCTTGGCGTCTTACTCGTTCAAATCACTTTAATCAAGAGATGGGCGGAAATGAAAGAGACTACCCCGGATGAGCAGGTTTTTTCCCGAGCGATGGCCATGATTGCTTCGGGTGATCAAACCGGTGCTTTATCCGTACTCTCGGAATTATATGCACGCTTGACGAATTCGGGCGAATTGAGCAACGCGGCGAAGGTCGGAAGCAATATGGCCTTGATTGAAGCGGAAATGGGTTTGTATGGCGAGGCAGAAATCCATTTCCGTACCGTTGCGGATCTTTTTTCCCGATTGGGGGAAAGCGCCTTGCTGGCCCGGACTTGGGGCAACCTCGGTTCGGTCCACCGGGATGCGGAAGATTTCAACAGTGCCTTGGAAGCCTATATAGATTCCCTCCGTCTTTACCAGGAATTGAATGATGTAGCAGGCATCGCCGGACAATACGCTAATATCGCTTATATTAAAGCCTTGAGTGGTGAGCTCGATTCTGCCCTCGATTTTTTCCGAAATGCGGAACAGTGCTATTCAGCCACCGGCGATGCAGGAAGAATGCGGGATACCCAATCCAATTGCGAACGTCTCGAAAAACTGATTGCCGGGGAAGGGAATGAGGGGGCTTGAGCTCGCGCTGTGTTATTGGGAGGAAACGGGCAAACCCTCGCTGAATAGCAAGTATGGAGAGGTCCTGGAAAGGGCGGCTGTTGGTTTGGTTGGACCCGGTTCGGAATGTTATGGCTTCGACGATGGAATATCCAGGGATCATGATTGGGGTCCGGCATTCTGTATCTGGCTTGGAGAGGAAGATTTTACTATTTGGGGAAAGTCTTTGGCGAGGGCCTATGCGGTATTGCCCAAGGAGTACGCCGGTTATGGCCCACGCATTCCCCTTCCGGGCGAGGAGTTCCGGGTGGGCGTCAGTTCGCGCACCGTGTTCTATCAACGCTATACGGGTTTGGACCATCCGCCCGAGACCGTAGCGGAATGGCGAAAACTTTCTTCCCTGTCCTTGGGGGTCTGTACCAACGGAGCCGTGTTCGCCGATCCCGAAGGCGGTTTCTCCCGATGGCGTCGGCAGCTGATCGATTATTTCCCCCTCCCGGTCCGCCTCCGCATGGCGGCGGAGTATTGCATCGGCGTGTCCCAGAGCGGCCAGTACAATTATCCCCGCTCCCTGAAAAGGGGCGACCGCTTTGCCTCCGCGTATTCATTGATGAAATTCTGCACCGATGCAATGCACCTGTGCTATCTGTTGAACCGGCGCTACGTACCTTATTACAAGTGGTTGCATAGGGGACTGTCAGAGCTGCCCTTGCTGGGACCGGCGTTGGCTTCCCGATTCTCAGCGGCACTGGAAGAGTCCGAACAAACCTCGCAACTTATCGAATGGATCTGCACGGACCTGGCGGAAGAAATGCGCCGTCAGGGAATGATAGACCAAGCGGATCCGTATTTGCTCGTTCATGCTGAATCCATCATGAAGCGTCTCGAGGAGGAAGGGAATGGATAAAGAAGCATTGATTGAAACGATCGTCGATCGGGAACTCCGGATGTTCCTTGCGGTAAAAGCTAAGGGTTCACCTGCCTGTCGGCAGGCACCCGATGAATTCCGCCTGCATCGAAAGGCCCAATTCCATCCTTGGGGTACGGAAGCCCTCGAAAGCTATATTATCGACCTGATGGATGCCGAGTCCGAAGACATCAACCTGATGACGAAAAAATATGCCCTCATGGAAGGCTTCGCGGAAGAAGATGACGAGTCCCCATTGGTAGGCGCTGTGGCTGACTTGCTCTACTCATGGCAAAAGGATATGCATCGGGCATATCCGCTCCTGATGCGGAGAGCCCGCAGTCTCGACGAAGACGACGGAGGGGTATCCTTCCGGGCCTACCTTACGGGGGAATTGTGTACCTTTTCGGAAAGGACTTTAGGCTTGCTACTCCAGGATTTGAAAGTAAAACAAGCGAAGGGAGAAAATTTTTCTGAGCAGGTTTATACTCACCTTCTGAGGCAGCATGGCTTCACTTCAATCGAGGCGTATCAGGATACATTAATCCCATGACAAATATCCGGGTGGGAATATGAAAATCCTCCAATTGGGAAATTGACCGCTCGATGACCGATCCTTTCTGCTACCAGCGCGTTTCAACCCCCAGGCCTGCGATCTGCGGATCGCTGGTCAGGATGGGTATGGATTCGAGCAAACCCTAGGCTGCCAGCACCTTATCGAAGGGATCCCGGTGCGCTCCGGGAAGCACACCGCGAAATGATTTAGCTCATTCAGACGATTTTCCCCTTGCATCCACCGTTCCCATAACTTAAAATATCCCATACTTCAGGGTTCGGAGCAAAATATGAAGCAGCTTGTCACATTCGTTTCCCTGTCACTCGCCTTGGCAGGCCCTGTCGTTTTTTCCCAGGAAACATTCACCATCAGTACTTCCTACCAGAACCTGCTGTCCAATTCCGAAGGCACCGGCATGCTGGACCTTATCCTGACCGAAGCCTTCCGGCGGATCGGCATGAAAGCGGAGTTTGTGTACACGACGACGGGGAAATCTCTGGTAGATGTGAACGCGGGTGTTTTTGATGGAGAAATAAACCGCATAGCCGGGATGGAAGCCCAGTATCCGGACTTGCGCCGCGTGCCGGAGCCGAATATGGTGATGGATTTCGTCGCGTTTTCGACAAAGCCCCTCAAGATTTCGGGTTGGGAAAGCATACATGACCTGGATATAGGCTTGGTGCGGGGTTGGCGGATACTCGAGGATAGCACAAAGGGTTTTCCGCATGTAGTCGCCGTACCCACCGAACTGGAATTGTTCAACATGTTGCGGAAAGGCAGGATAGATGTCGCCCTGTACGACTTGTACACAGGCTATGCGGTGCTGAACGAGTTGGGCCTGAAGGATGCCGTCAGCCTCAACCCGCCCCTGGCCAGCAGGGAAATGTTCCTCTACGTCCACAAAAAGCATGAGGCCCTTGCGGGTAGGATAGCCTTGGCACTTCGGGAAATGAAGGCAGACGGGACCTGGGCCAGGCTGGTCGCGCAGGTACGTACGGCCTACGGGATTCCTTTACATTGAATAATCGGTAATTGAGCAGAGGGAAAAATCATGGTGTTGAGTTGGCGGAGATCCATCGGAACAAGATTCACTCTCATCACCCTCATCCTTGTCTTTTCGATGAGTCTCATTTTTTTTGCGGTCGAGAGCGCGCTGACCTACCGCGAGGAACTCGCCAGCTTCGAACAGGAGCTTCTCCAGATCAGGAAGAGTCATATTCCAGCCCTCATTTCGAGCTTATGGGTGATGGACTACGGACTCCTGCAGCAGCAGATAGACGCGATTGCCCGCTTCCCCTTTGTCGACCGGGTTGAGGTGGAAGACGATGAGGGAAAGGTTTTATTTGCCGGTAATGATGACCTGGAAGGACTTCAAACCCAGAGCGAGACCCTTACCTACACGCACCGGGGTATCCAGGCTGAAATTGGCGTGCTTCGTATCTTCATCAATCAGCAACACCTGAACCGTGAAACGAGCCGTAAGCAGATTCTCAGCCTGGTGGGACACCTCCTGATCACTTTGGTCGTCGCCCTCGCGGTATTGCTGCTATTCCACAATGAAATAGCCAAACACCTAAAAAGGCTTTCCCGGGATCTGGGCATGGACACGAACGCGGCTTTGGATTCCCCGATCTACCTGCACCGGAAATTCGACTACCCGGACGAATTGCATTCCCTGGTTGCGGCACTTAACCTGATGCGCCGGAACCTGCACGCCTACCTAAAGGAACGGGAACTCCTCGTTTCCGAGGTTCACCACCGAATCAAGAACGATATGGGTTTCGTCAAGGCATTACTCTCATTGCAGGCCGACCAGAGCGGTTCTCCCGAGGTCAAGGTTGCAGTCCAGGAAGCAAGCCAGCGTGTATCCGTCATGGCCAGGATCTACGAACGCCTGTACGGGGATGGCAATTTTACCGAGGTGGCGCTCAAGCCCTTGGCGGAAAGCGTTATTGCCGATCTGCGCGAACTGAGTGATCTTCATCCCGGGACAGTCGAACTCGTTGTTGACGAGTTGAAGGTCCGTACTAAGCTGTCCGTGGCCATCGGTATCATTCTGAACGAGCTGGTTACCAACTCCCTGAAATATGCTTCCAAACCTGCCGATTCGCGCCGCATCGTGGTGCATATCCATCTGGATGCCGCGGGGACCTCTTTGGTAATGACGGTATCAGACAATGGAGCCGGAATCCCGGAGGACGTCATCAGCGGTGCGCGCAGGGGCTATGGCCTGACCATCGTCGGAGCATTGGCGGACCAGCACGGTGGTACGCTGGAACTGCATAACGACCAAGGCTCGGTGGTCTCGCTGATGTTTCCTCTGGGCTGATCGGGTTCAGGACAGGGAACCGAAGTTCATGAACGCTACGGGTAGCTGCTTTCGCAATACATCGTATGACAGATATCGCTTGCCTGTCTCAAAATTGTTCTCGCCCCGGGTAAGATTCTCCACCGGATCCGACAGCACCCGTGCCACATCCTTTACTATGGTGTCGGTTATGTAACCGTCCATGGTCGTGGTCCTGAAGCCAAGTGGTTCGATGTCCTGGGCATAGATGGCGTATCGGTTTACGAGCAGGGGCTTGCGGTAGAATATCGCCTCCAGGAAGGCATTTCCGAAGCCCTCGTAGGTGGATGGGTAGGTGATGAAATCGGCTTGCACATAACTGTCCCATAACGAGTAGACTTTGCCGCCGTCCAACCTTGTTCCCCTCTGCAAGCCAATCAGGTCGGGTCGCACCAGCACGTCCACTTTCATCAGGGCGGCGTAGTCGAGGACCCGGTTGTAGTAGTCGCTTCCCTCGTCGCGTTCCGGGTGAGAGATAAGGAGTCTCCCCTTGGCCAAACTAGTATCCAGCGCGTTGTACCTGGCCACCAGTTCTATCGCGCTTTCTATGCCCTTGCGCGCCACTATCCGCGTGGGTTGCAGGAAGAGGATTTCCCCCTCCGAGAGGCCGAGTTCGGCACGCAGGGTTGAGTTGTACTCGTCGTGGACGACCGGTTTTGAACTGAAATCCCAGACGTTGGGTATCATGATCGACGAGATTCCGCAACGGAAGGCCAATTGCTGTCGCGCTTCGGTATTGATGACTACGTGGTAGATGCTGTGGAGCCGGGGAGGGAAAGCCCTGACCAGATAGTCTTCGGCGCAGCCCGATTGGAAGCGTTGCCGTTCCCAGGCGAAATCGTGGTTATGCGAGATGGTGGGCATTTCAAGCTCGGCGACCAGTTCGGCGAGGGCCACCCCAAGCGGAATATGCATGGGTATGGCGAAGGCGTTTTCTACTATGAGCAGGTCTATGTCGAATTCCCTGATAAAATCGTACAGGGCGGCCTTCAGCTTCCCCTTGATCTCTCCTACTTCGGCGGTCAGGCCCCGACGCCTGGTAGTCCTGTCGAAGATTTCCTCCTGTAATTCCTGCACCCGTGGGTGGCCGAAGAAGGCCTCCCCGACAACTCGGGAACGATCGGGGAACCAGTCGCTTTTGCCCGAAAAGAAAAACGTCTTGTAGCCTAGCTCCTCAAGCACCTCATTCCACTTCCAGGTTTCCAGCGAGACGCCGTCGGTACCCTGAAATCGGGTCGACACGAAGCCGATGCGTTTGATTTCACGGGTTCTGGTCAGATACACAGTAGCCTCCCCAATTCATCCCAGGATCGTACAAAGGTGGACGGTGGCGTGGAAAGCACCCGCGCCTCGTCCAGCCTTGGTCTGAAGGAACGCCTGTCTCCGCCAAACAGGGCGGTCATGAAGCCGGTCTCACCCGCACAGGCACAGTCGTTCAGGGCGTCGTTTCCCACATACAGCACGCGTTCAGATGGAATCTCCCGCGCGGCCATCCGGCTGGCCAGCTCATCGAACATCCACCCGTCCGGTTTGGCCCTCCCCGTCCTGTAGGACCACAGGGCCAGGTCCGCTTCAAAGCCCAGATTCCGGTCCGGTGTGGCGCTGCCTTCGCGGTCGGTGCTGTCGTTACGGTTAATGCCTGACCGGAACAGCGGCAATCTGAAGGCGGCCTCCACAAAATAAGGCGTGTAGAATTGCGCGTTGGATACCAGTCCCAAAGGGATGTTGTTCCCCCTGCAGAGTTCCAGGAAGAGGGACGCGCCCGGCATGGCTGAACAGGGGTTTGCCGCGCATTCCCAGCGCGCACAGGCCAGGGCCGCAGCCTCGCGGGAGGGGGTCGACCCATCCTGTGTCAGAACCCGGGCGAATACGGAAATCGCGTCCACCTCCGGCCAGGGGATTCCCCGCGCCCGGGCAAGGGTGTGGTCGGCATGGACTATTGCCCGCAGGCGCTTGGCCATATCCGGCGGAAAGGCGGTGCCGGGTTCGCCGGCTACGCTCGCTAGCAGGGTGCCGTATATATCGACAGCGACGGCAAGGGGCGCTGCCGGCAAGGATTTATTGTATAGATGCTCATAGCCCGAGGGAGGTTGCACCGGCTTGACGGAAGGAACCGGCAATATACCCCGCTCATGTATGAGCTTTTTGAGTTCAGCGTCGAAGGCGGCCGGAAATTCAGATGCCGACACCATGGTAGGCTCCGGGTGTCAGGTAGAGGTCCAGCAGCTTCTGCTTGTCGGGAGCCGGACCTCCTCCGTTTTCCAGCAACTCCGCATAGGCCGCTTCCAGGCGTTCGCCGCAGGCCGACTGTGACCAGGGGGCAAGTCGCGCGGTCGACGGGGGAAAGATGGTATCCGCTGCGGCATCCCAAGCCTCGATGAAAGGATTGGCTGCGATGAATCGCCTCCGATCCTCAGCCCCTGTCCCCAGGGCGAGCAGGACTTCGGATTGGGCTTCCTCGTCCAGCCTGCCAAAGTCCGGCAATACTTCGGCACTGCCCAGAACACTCGCTACGATGCTTTGTACCATGGCGCGGACCTTCCCTTCCTCACCAGTGCTTTTGTAGAGACCGTAGGAGGCAAGTGCCATCCGCACGGTCTTTTCCACGCGTCGGGTAAAGTTTTCTTCGTCGAAGAGTCCTGTAGGGACTGCCAGGCGTGGGTACAAGCCGGGAAACTCCAGGCCTGTCTGTTCAAAATCGGAGACGACCCTATCGAGCCTGCGTCCCAGGGTCGCCCGTCCCCGGGAAATGGGTTCCAGGAACGACAGCCCAAAGCCTTCCTTGATGGAGGTAGTGATGATTGCCCTGGCTTCCGCGTACAAGCCGTCAAAGGCTTGCTCAAGCCCCAGGCCGAAGGCAACAGGGGCTTCAAGCCTGGCGGCCATGGCTTGCCAGTTTTCGTAGAACGGCAGGTCCTGCGGGCTGTTTGGTGGCAGGGTGATCCCGATACTCGAGCCCTTGCGCATGAACAGGGACAGCAGGATGGCCTCACCAAGGTTCTTGCGGCGTATCCCGCGCACTGGGTACAGGAACAGGCCTGGCCCTGGCTTTCGCCTCGGACCCGCCGGGCGTGACGGGATCGCGCTGGAGGTATCAAGGGGGACAGGGTTGGTCAGAAAGGCAGTAGTTCCGGCTCCGGCCTTGGCTATCGCGTTGGTGTCGAAGCGGTTGATGGCTGCCCATCGGGTACCCTCAGGATAGGGGTCCGGCGCGTAGACATCGGGCCGCCAGTCTTCGGCCAGGTCGTGAACTTGCATCAGCAAGGGTCGCCCGGATGCGGCAAGCACGGCCAGCGCGGCAAGGAGTGATGAGTTCTTTCGTATGGTGGGGTTATGTACGTGGATGACGGTCTCCTCACCCAGACTATCCGCTTCCCGCCCGATTGCGTCCACGATTGTACGGATGCGGGCATTTTCTATTTTTTGCGCAAATCCGCTTCCATCCCCATCGTAACCCAGGGCGGTATCCACCACAACCGGGGTTTCAAAATCCGGAGCATACTCGCCTGTAAGGACCGAGGCCCCAATACCCCGCGACGCAAGCGCCGACAACTGGCGGCGGATGACCGTCGTCACGCCTCCGCGCCTGAGGTGGTAATGGACCATGAGAACGTTCATCCAGCTCTGGCTCTCTTGGGGAACTTCGCGCGGTATTCCGGTATCCCGATCATGGGTGGCCGCTCGACTATGTCTATGGAATGTTCGTTCCGCCGATACTCTCCGTTCTCCAATTCAAACTGGATCATGGTTTTGTAGAGCGCATCCGCCATTGTAATCCTGCCGGATGCCTTGAGCTTGGCAATGAAGGTCTGGATTATGCCGAAGGACATCCTGCCCAGCGCGACGGTGCTCTGGTTGCGGTGGACCCGCTTGTCCAAGTCCACCTGGGCCATGGAATCCATGCCCCACCTGGCGTGTATATCCATGAGCATGCTCGTTTCCACACCGTAGCCAATGGGGTAGGGGATGGAATCGAAACACTCCCTGAAACCCGCGTACTCCCCCGAAAGTGGCTGGATGAACTGGGCCAGGTCGGGATAAAAGCTGGAGAACAGGGGTCGGGTAACCAGTTCGGTGACACGGCCACCGCCGGAGGGTTTTACGGTTTTTTGGTCCAGGGCTATGGGCCTGTCGTAGAAGGCCTTGACGAAGCGGACCTCATCCTGCGCCAACAGCGGCCCCAGGAGACCGTACACGAAACGGGGATGGATGTTCTTTATATCCGCGTCTATGTAGACGATGATGTCGCCTTCGAGCACGTAAAGTGCCTTCCAGATATTTTCGCCCTTGCCCTTGAAGGGCTCAAGCTTGGGAAGTATATCGGAAGCCAGGTAGACTTTGGCGCCGAACTCCGCCGCGATTTCCCGGGTCCGGTCCGTCGACCCCGAATCTATGACCACAATCTCGTCCACCAGGGATTGCCGCAGCTGCAGTTCGCTCCGGATGATGACGATTTCCTTGGCGATGGTGGCTTCCTCGTTCAGGGTAGGGAAGCATAGCGAGACGGAAAGACCGCGTGCTGCCTTGAGTCTGACAAGGGCAGCGACGTCCGAGAATTCTTCGTGGTGGAAGGTCCGTTTGGAAAGCCAGTTGTCGGATTCATGCATCGCGGGACTCCTCGTCGATGGCCATGAGGATGCCCGTTATCTGGGCTAGGCCCGTGTACAGCGACGGCAGACTTGCGTTGGCGTTGTCCTCGTGATAGTCGTTGCCGTTCGCCACCCCTATGGTGATGGCGGGCAAGCCCCGCTTGAGGAAATAGTACAGCTCCGAGACGCTGGGGTATACGTTCGGTTCCAGCCCGAGGGCGCCGAACACCTGGACGGCGGCAGCGGTGAGCGGATGGGTCCAACCCAGGTTTTCCGCTCCCAGTTCGGCGGCCAGGTCAAAGACTACCTCTACCCTGCGTTCATAGCGGACCAGGTCGAGTATGGACCGGACCTTTTTCAGCAACGCTTCCAGCGCGTTGTTGGAGGTGCTCCGCAGTTCCACGCCTATCTTCACGCTGGTCGCAGGGGATCCATATTTGTAACCCCCGCGTATCATGCCCACCGTTACCGACGTTTCGGGCTTTTGCGGCAGTTCCAGCGCCAGCAGCATGTCGATGATATCGTTGGCGACAATGATCATGTTGGCTTGTGCGCCTCGGGAGCCTGGTTGTCGCTCGCAGACTATGTCCGCCCGTACGACGGCTTCCGAAAAATAATTCAGCCGCCCCAGCTCCCCTCCCTTGACGATAAGGACCGCGGCCGGCTTGGTGGCGAGGTTTTCTATGAATCGGTCCACGAGCACAAGATTTTTACTGCCCCGCATTGTGTTGGGCAGGCCTGCGAGCATGACGTTGGCCTTAAGGCTGATCCCTTCACGGCGGAAAACGTCAGGCAGGGACAGGACCGCGGCTGCGCCTATGGCGTTGTCCATAAGGCCTGGGCCGGTAATTGTATCCCCGGATATGGAATAGTGGATGTCACTGGCTGGAGTGTAAAGGGAATCGAGTTCGGCGCACACGAGCACCGGTGGACGGGAGGGGTCGGACCCCTTGATGATGCCTATGGGATTGCCCTGGGGATCGGTGGTACATTCGTCCACGCCCAGTTCGGACAGACGGTCAGCGAAGAAGCGGGCCCGCACGCTGTAGTCGACGCTGGACATCTCGTCGTCGCTCTGCCAGGTACCGGCTTGGGACGGAACCTCGCCCAACAGGACGACATTCCCTATTAAAAGCTCTTTCATGTTTGCGAGGGAATCCTTGAGCCCGCGTAACCTATCCAGGATCCCTTCCCTGTTTGACTGTACCAGCGTGTACCTCCTTGGTTTCATAGTCCGCCTCGGGCAGTTCCCGCGCGGGCCGTCTTGAATCAAGTATACAGGTAGAATGGACTACAGGCAAACCGGGTTGTCACAAGCGCGAGCGCAACTCCGTGTAAGGGAACATGCGGTTGTACTCCATATAGCCCGATAGGGCGTGGTGCTGCACTGTAGTCCCGCTCTCTTCCAGAACCGCCACCGGGTTCAGGCCGCCAATGACGATGATGCCGCAACAGCCCTCCCTTACGGGTATGTTAAGCAGGTCCCGCGACGGTTTCCCTATCCTTAAAAAGCCGTTCAGGCCGAGGGCTTCCAATTTTTCGGCCAATCCCAAGGCAAGCGGGTAGCTCTCCTCCGGTATTTCCCGAAAAGCCGCGCCTATGCGGCCGTTCCCGTCCCGTACCGCCCCCAAGTAGTCGGTCATGCGGGCGCGTATGAACAGCTGCAAGGGGTCCAGGCTCGTACCGTCGTAGTTGATGGCCTCCACAAAACCGGTGGCCTCCCCGTTTTCCAGTTCCAGCAGGCCGCTGAACAAGGAACGCATGGGGACCCCGTGCTTGAGGAAGACACCGTTCAGTGTGACCGAGCACACCGTACAGAAGCCTACATGGCCTGGCGGCACCACTATTGATCCCGCTTCCCCGCCATGCTCCACCAGGTTCACCATGGTCCCCATGGCATAGCCTTTCTCGAACACCGCCTCTATCTCGCGCAGGTTCCTGCGGAAGGCACCGCGCTCCACGATGGCGGTGTTGATGATGACCTTCCCGCGGCGCAGGGCCAGGTCGAAGTCCATGGCGTAGCTCATGCTGTCGATCTTCACGGACATGTAGCCCACGCGGTTGCTGAAGCGGCGGGCTTCCAGCATCGAGCGGCCTTTTTCGGTGATGACCCGGCCTTGCCTGCCCTTGGCTTCTGTGAGGCCTTCCTCGTCCAGGCGCTGCAGGTACAGGCGTATGGTGCGCTCGCTCAGGGTACTGTCCTGCCCGGCCAGCACCTCCGCGATGCGGTTGCCGCTTTGGGGTTCGCTCTCGTCGGCGAGCACCCGCAGTATGGCCAGCTCGATGGTCCGTTTGTTTTCGTCGATCACGGACCGAGTCTATACCCTCGGCGTGCCCCGGGGCAAGCGCATTGGGGGAATCCAGGTTGACAAAACGACGGATTGGGCCTTATTCTGAGTATATCGGCATTTAAGTGCCGAAGTATCGGCAATATATTGCCGAAATAGGAGTAACCATGAGCAGCGCCTTTGTCGACACCATGATGTCGGGCATTATCGCAAGGAACCCGGCGGAACCCGAATTCCTCCAGGCCGTACGGGAAGTAGTCGAATCCATCGAGCCGGTCGTCAAAAAACGTCCCGAGATAGCCAAGCTCAAGATTATCGAACGTATCGTGGAGCCCGAGCGGCAGATCATGTTCCGTGTGCCCTGGGTGGACGACAAGGGTGAAATCCAGGTTAACCGCGGCTTTCGCGTCCAGTTCAACTCCGCCATCGGCCCCTACAAGGGCGGCCTGCGCCTGCACCCCTCGGTCAACCTGGGCATCATCAAGTTCCTGGGTTTCGAGCAGGTCTTCAAGAATGCCCTCACCACTACGCCCATCGGCGGTGGCAAGGGCGGCAGCGACTTCGACCCCAAGGGAAAGAGCGATTTTGAGGTGATGCGCTTCTGCCAATCCTTCATGAGCGAACTCTACCGCCACGTGGGTCCCGATACCGACGTACCCGCCGGCGACATTGGCGTGGGTGCTCGAGAGATCGGCTACCTGTTCGGCCAGTACAAGAAACTCACGAACAGCTTTACCGGCGTGCTCACCGGCAAGGGCCTGGCTTACGGCGGCTCGCTGGCCCGCAAGGAAGCCACCGGTTACGGCCTGGTATACTTCACCACCCGCATGCTGGAAGCCCGCAAGACCGACTGGAAGGGCAAGAAGGTAGTCATTTCCGGTTCCGGCAACGTGGCCATCTACGCCGCCGAAAAAGCCATGTCCCTGGGTGCCAAGGTCATCGCCCTTTCGGATAGCAACGGCTACATCGTGGATGGCGACGGCGTGGACCTGGATTCCATCAAGCGCATCAAGGAAGTGGAGCGGGGACGCATCAAGGAATACCTGGGCGATCGGCCGAAGGCCACCTACAAGGACGGCTGTGATGGTATCTGGACTGTTCCCTGCGACGTCGCGCTGCCCAGCGCCACCCAGAACGAGCTGAACGGCGCATCCGCCTCCATCCTGGCCAAAAACGGCTGCATCGCCGTCGCCGAGGGCGCCAACATGCCTTCAACCCCTGAAGCGGTAAAGATCTTCCTGGACAACAACATTTCCTTCGGTCCCGCCAAGGCGGCGAACGCCGGCGGCGTGGCCACCAGCGCCCTCGAGATGTCCCAGAACTCGGCGCGCCTGCGCTGGACCTTCGACGAGGTGGACAAGCGGCTGCACATGATCATGGACGGTATCTACGACCAGTGCCGTGACGCCTCCGACGCGTACGGCTTCAAGGGCAACCTGGTTGCCGGCGCGAACATCGCCGGTTTCCTGCGGGTCTCCGAAGCCATGATAGCCCAGGGCGTGGTGTAAGAATTCAGGCCAGGTAAGCCTTAGGCTAAATAACAGAGGGCGCGCTGCGCGGCGGAATCGCTGTGCAGGCGCAGCTCGTTGCCCTGGCTGCTTTCCAGCACGATGAGGGCCTTTCTCCATAGCTCCTCGTCGGGCTCCCTTTCAGTGAGTTTGGCGCGGGCCGTGTCCAGGAAGGGCTCGCTCACGCAGCAATCGATACGGTCGGGGAAGACGGCGAAGTAGAGCATGTCCATCTCCACCAGGTCGTTGAAAAAGTGTGTGCCCAACGACACGTCCGGTACCAGGCCCGCGTGCATCACCGCCAATTCCACCAGTATCGAAGCTCCCTTGATGTCGTTGAAGGAAACCGGGACGCCCATGGCGGGTGTCGAGGTTCCCCAGCGCCCCGGCCCCACCAGCATCACCACCGGCTCGGATTTTTCGTGGCTCAGGTGCACCAGGCGCCCGATCAGCCGGGCCAGGGCGTAGCGTTCCTGCTCGCCCAGCGCGGTGTAGGCTTCGGGCTTTACGTAGATGAGGCGGTCTATGGGCGCTGCCAGACTACGGCCTACTATGGGACCGTCACTCCGCAGGAACACCCGTTCCTCCGGAATGGAGGTGGGCAGGACGTTGATCTCCCCCGCGCCCATGATGCGCACCTGGAAGGGACGGCACTGGACCAGGTTGATGCGATACGTGCCCTCCGGGGCCACA
>Ga0172379_10007006_pt1 | contig 14824 bp, 19 predicted proteins | sample GrowelOW334metaG_FD_119756 | JGI IMG/M metagenome (GOLD analysis project Ga0172379, IMG submission 119756) | Groundwater microbial communities from an aquifer near a municipal landfill in Southern Ontario, Canada - Groundwater well OW334 metaG | ecosystem: Environmental > Aquatic > Deep...
CAGTTGGTGTTTTAGAAAAACCTTCTAAATCAGGACCAGTATCATATTTATAATAATCAGAAAAAATATCTTCCATAAAATTCTATTGCAGTAGATGAATATCTAAATCTACCAAAGTAGATAACGAATCTATCTTTTCCCCAATTGCTATTTTTCTAACTATATAAGAAATGATGGTACCTGACAAGAAAGCAGTGCTGCCTAATTGTGGTGAACCTGCTAATTGTTTTCCAATTAAAGGAACAGAATCTTTCAATCTTTGGGGGGCTTTATCCCCCCCATTCATTTTCATAAATATCCTTGCCATATCCTCAAATTTAAATTCCGGTGATACAAGGGCTTTAAAATCAAGTTCATCTAATTTACCATTGAAAAATTCTTGATTAGGATTTAAATCATACCTTTCAATATCCAATCCCACTGCATCAGCCACATCTGCTGCCATAATAACAGGGATTTTTCTTTTTTTAGCTTCCTCACGAATTTTAACTTTCATAGGAAAATTATCAATTTCATCAACGACCCCATCTAATCCAGAAAAAAAACTGTCCATATTCTCTTCTGTTAATCCATCAATAAAAAGTTTAGGTTTAGCATAGGGGTTAATTTCATAAATCATTCTGGCTAAATAAATTGCTTTATTGATTCCTACAGCATCAAAAGATGCTCTAATTCTATTGATATTAGTAGCAGAAATAACATCGAAATCAGCTAAATGCATCACTTCACAACCACCGTTAACTGCAATTGTGTAGGCAGCACTTTGTCCTATGCTTAATCCTGCAATTCCAATTTTAAATTTTCTGAATTTTTCCTGTTCTTCATGTGTAACCAAACCCTTATTTCTGGCAGTTCTTAATTCTTCATGAAGCTCTTTTGGTAAAAAATGAACTAATTTAAAAGACCAAGGAAAATAAACCCATGATCCAGTATTAAATAAAGGTTTATCTTTAAATAAACTTTTTACAAAATCATTATACGCTGGAATTTCTTTAGCAGCTCTATATTGAAATTTATGAGGTGCATTCCTAGAAAAATATAACTCCTCCAACATATCTTCATATTCGTCAACAATCTCTAAAATATTTAATTGAAATACTTGCTCATTTAACAACTTTTCTTTACCATCAACCTCCATATTAAAAATTTCAGGCATAGGAAGAGTACTTAAAAGTTTTTTTCGTTTAGAACTTTTATTAGTCAAAAATTCCTCCAGTGGTAGATTTTTCATTATTGAAACAAAATTAAACTTAACATTTATCTTAACAAATAAAATAAATTTATGTAAATAGGTACACTTTAAAAATATAGTAATCTAAGCACTGATTAGTTAAAATAAACAAATGAATAATACTAAATCACAGTTTTTTGAATGTTTAAATTGTCATAAACAAATAAAAAACAGCGCATTAGGAACTGCTAATAGGAACCACTGCCCAGAGTGTTTATGGTCCAAACATGTTGATTTAAATATCTCAGGAGACAGAGAGTCCAAATGCCTGCAAGCTATGAAACCAATGGGTTTAACCTTTAAGCGTGAAGGATTAGACAAATGGGGTAAAGAAAAACAAGGAGAGTTAATGTTAGTACACCAATGTTGTGGTTGTAACAAAGTTTCAATAAATAGAATTGCCGGAGATGATGATCCTAGTGAAATTTTAAAGATTCTAAAAGCATCAGAGGATTTAGACCAAACATTTAAAAATACATTAGGAGAATTAGGAATAAAACTACTTACTGAAAAAGATCTGGGAAAAGTAAAAACCCAATTATTTGGTAACTAAGTAGTATAAGCGTCTCGATTGCATCTCGCGCTTGAAACTCTAACGAGTTATAATTAAGTATGAAAGTCTTAGGTAAATTAATAGTTATCACAGGACAAACAGGTTCTGGTAAAGATACTGTTGTAGAAAAATTGCTTACTCTCCACCCCACCTGGAAAAAAATAGTTACTACCACCACAAGACAAATTAGACCTGGAGAAACAAATCATAAAGAATATAATTTTATTGATAAAACTACTTTTCAAAAATTAAATTCTGAAAATGGATTTTTAGAAATTAATGAATATGCTGGAAATTTTTACGGAACCCCTAAATCAGCTTTAGATCCCCTGCTTTCAGGTCAAAGTCTTATTTGGAGAATAGATATATCTATGGCTGCTAAGGTAATAGATTTTTTAAATAATGCATACGATTCAACTCTTGCGCAAGAACTAATTGATAACACAAAAATAATTTTTTTGAAATTAGAAGATAATTTAACTCAAAAAAAACGTTTGGAAAAAAGAGGTATGAAAGAATCTGATGTGAACAAAAGAATTGAACAAGAAAACAAAGATCTAGCACAAGGGAAATTCCAAAATATAGTTATAAATCATGAAGGAAAATTAGAAGAAACAGTTAAAACTGTAGAAAAAATAATTAACTTTTAAGCGTGTTCAACAATATAATTTTTAACTTCCATTAAAAATTGATCTGGAGTAAGTTCCGGTTTATGTAAAAACCCACTGGCACCAAGTGAAATTGCTTCATTGATCACTCCAGCTTGATCCAAAGCAGAAAGCATAACAATTGGTCCATTTTTAGGCATAGGATTCATGGCTTTAAGTCTTCGCAGAATTTCCAGTCCATCAATTTTTGGCATCATAATATCAAGAATCACTAAATCATACCCTCCAGTAGTCATTTTAGCCAAAGCTGATTCTCCATCAACAGAAGTCTCTACCTGATAACCTGCACCGATCAGCAATTCTTCATAAAGATTACGTAACTCTTGATCATCATCAACTAATAATATTCTAGTCATATTTATATTATTATACTTTTTTCTTTTTAGAGCAAGTTAGACAAAGCGTTGCTGTTGGTAATGCCTCCAACCTTTCTATTTCTATTTGCTTACCACATTTTTCGCATTTTCCATAAGTTCCTTTTTTCAAATTCATCAAGGATGCAGAAATTCTCTTAGAGAAATTTGATAAATCATTTTTTAGAGAGGTTAACCTGGCATGAACTTCTGCCATCCAGGAATCTGTACCTGATTCAGAAGCTTCTGGGGCTAAATCCTTATTTAAAATTGGATCATCTTTTTCAATTTCTGCAAGTTGCTTTTCCACAGACTTTTTCTGTTTCAGCAAACCCTTTTTAATTTTATTGATAGTTTCTCGGGGTAGATTTAACATTTAATTTCCTTTTAATTCTATTTGGAAGCGATATCATGCTGATTTTTGATTTATCAACACGAATCTTCCATTGTATTTTTGCATTATAGCAGTGTTTGATAAATCTTTGTAGTAGCAAGTTACGCTTTTTACTAGAACTAAATGTCTGAATTATTGATGATAAATCCTCAGCTGGAGACCTTTTAGCTCTCAGATAAAAAATTGAAAATCCTGCAATAAATAAAAGCAAAGGAGCAAGCTGGCCTTGCCAACCCCCTTCACGAAAATATTCTGCTAAAAATCTCTCTATTCCCAATAGTATTAAGGCTAAGGCTGTAATTTTACCGTTAAAATGAAATTTTACCGCGCCTTTCCATAACCACAAAAAAAATATAAAATAAATTATACTTTCTACAAAAGGTATCGGTAGTCTTTTTCCAAGTAAACCTACAACAGAAACTGCAATTGGTAAAGATGAAGTAACACCAAACCCACAACCACCTAAAAAACAACCCATACTTCCAAAAACCAAACCCATCATTAAACCAACAGCAGATAAATCTGCAATTTGCCAAAAATTTAATTTTGCTCTCATGGTTAATAATTTAAGAGTTAATACCCCTCCTATTAATCCTCCCCACAAAGATAACCCTGGATGAAGATTAATTAAAAAAACATAGGATATATCAGAAAAATAACTTAGATTAAATAATACAAAATATATTCTGGCAAAAATTAAACCTCCAAAAAATGTTAATAAACCTAAATCTAAAATTTTAGCCTGATCTAAATCATAAGCCTTAGCAATTCTCCAGGCAATAAACATGGCTGCTAAAAAACCTACTGCTAAAAGTAAGCCAAAAGAAGAAACTGGAATAGGTCCAACAGAAAAAAGAATTGGTAACATATCACTTATAATACCAAATTTTGACTTATACTTCTTCTCCTTGTTATACTGACTGTTAGATTTAATTATGACTGCAACTGCACACGCATTAATTGGAGGAGCCATTGCTTCAACAATCCCAAATCCAGAAATCGGGCTTAGCCTGGCTTTTATCTCACACCCCCTTTTAGATTTAATTCCTCATTGGGATTTTGCCAACAATTGGAGAACAAAAAATAAAGTAAGATTATTTATAGAAGCATCTTTAGATTTAGGCTTTGGAGTCATTTTAGCCTATTTTTTATTTGGGCAGAACGTAAATTTATGGTATTTTCTGGGCTGTATTTTTGTGTCTGAAGTTTGGGATATTATTGAAGCACCTTATTGGTTCTTCAATTGGAGGTTTCCTCCAATATCATGGATCTATAACATTCAATCAAGAATGCAGGGAAAAGCAAAATTACCTTGGGGAATTATTACTCAAATACTAATAGTTATTCTGGCTACTTTGATTTTACAAACAATATAACTATTTTACTCTTTCAACATACTGACCATTTCTTGTATCAATCTTCACTTTATCTCCAACTTTCATAAACATAGGCACTTTAGCTAATAACCCATTATCTAAAGTTGCATCTTTATAAACATTGGAAACAGTATTTCCTTTTTCACCAGGGCCAGTATCTGTAATTTCATAAATTAAAGTATTGGGAATTTCCAGGCCCAAAGCTGTTTCATCAGCCACAATTAATATAACATCTAACCCATCTTTTAGAAATTTAGCTTGTTCACCAACAGTATCTTTAGAAACAGAAAATTGTTCAAAAGACACAGGATCCATAAAATTATAAGTTTCCCCATCAACATACAAAAACTGGGCCTTTTTCTTTTCTACTCCAGCTTCTTCAACTCTGGCACCAGTTATAAAAGATTTTTCAGAAGTAGCCCCGGTCTTTAAATTTCTGATTTTAACTTTAATATTTCCAGATCCCCTGCCCATTTTTATATGCTCATAAGTTACCACCTGCCAAAGTTGATTATCTTCTTTAAAAACTACACCGTTTCTTAAATCATTAACGTTTATCATATTGTTAATAATTCTACCAAAGTTTTTATTCCTACTCCAGTTGCTCCTGGAGCACTATATGGGTTTGGTTTTAAATCCCAAGCTGTTCCTGCTATATCCAAATGAATCCAGGGAGTATTTTCTTCCACTACACTCTCAATAAATTTAGCAGCAGTAATGGATCCTGCTGTAGAAGAAGCTGAACCACCATGACCAATATTTGTGATATCAGCAATATCAGATTTAATCATATCCTTAAATTCTTCACCCAAAGGCATCTGCCAAAACTTTTCCCCAACCGTTTCCCCTAAACTAATTAATTTATCTGAAAATTCTTTGTTATTACTAAAGACACCTGTTATTTTATTACCTAAGGCTACCACCATTGCCCCAGTAAGTGTAGCTAAATCAATTAATTTTGTAGCATTTAAATCTTTTTGAGCAAAAGTTATAGCATCCATCAACACTAATCTTCCTTCTGCATCAGTGTTTATTGTTTCTACAGTCTTTCCAGAATAACTTTTTATAATATCTCCAGGTTTTAAAGCTTTTCCTGAAGGTAAATTTTCTGTTAAAGCCAATACAGCTGAAACATTAACACGGGGCTTAAGTTCTGCAATTATTTGCATTAATCCTAAAACATTTGCAGCTCCACACATATCATATTTCATCTCGTGCATACCAGAGCTTGGTTTTATAGAAATTCCACCGCTGTCAAAAGTTAAACCTTTTCCCACTAAACCATATTTATCTTTGCTCCTAGGATTGCCTACATATTCCAAAGCAATAATAAATGAAGGCTCATCTGATCCTTTGGCAACTGCTACAAAAGCACCCATACCTTTTTTGTGGGCCATTTTTTCATCAATTACAGTTATTTTTATTTTAAAGTCATGGGCAATTTTTTTAGCTGTTTCTACAAAATAGGCTGGGGTGGCTTCATTTGGAGGTAAATCACCAAGCAACCTTGCCATATTAATACCCAAAGAAACAACAGAAGCTTTTTTAATTGCAATTTTATCTTCTCCCCTGGCTTTTTCTAAAAATATTTGCAAACCTCCTAATTTGGTAGGTTCTCTTTCTGTCTTATATTTACTGGATGGATCATGAAAGGCAATTTCAGCACCTAGTACACAAGCATAGATCACTTGATCTGATGATAATTGTTCTGATTCAGCTGGTGGGATTAGAGTTGCATCTTTAAATCTATTTATTAAATATTTAGAAACTGTTCCACCAAAATTCTGGCAAATTTCAAAATTAAATTTTTCTTTTTCTCCTGCTCCCACTAATAAGAAGCTCTGTTCTGCATTAAATAATAGTTGAATCTCGTTGGGAATACCAAATTTAGGATTATCTTTTAAGAAATCTTTAATCAATTGATTTTCAAACTTTGGGGGGAGTCCTACAAAAACAGGAATTGCAATTATTTTTGCCTCTTTTAAAGATTCCTGATCAGTAGAAAGTTGAATTCTCATGAGGCTAATGATACGCTCAATCGCCTGTTAAGTCAATTCCAGCCTCGCAAGGACCAACCTTGCAAGGCTAACAAAAATTTAGTAAATTATTCTTATGCCATCAAGAAATAGAGTTAAGCAATATCTTGAGAATGGTTATTACCACATTTATAACAGAGGGGTTGAAAAAAGACTTATCTTTCTTGATGAACAAGACTATTCTGTTTTTCAATCTTATTTGAGAGATTATTTGATGCCTAAAGATGAAAAAGCATTAATGAAAAAGCTTTCAGATCCGAATACATTTTACAAGGATAAAGATAAGATTTTAAAATTATTGCGTTTAAAGAATTTTTCACAAGAGATAACTCTACTCGCCTATTGTCTTATGCCTAATCATTTCCATTTATTAGTTAAACAAACTGACGCAAAATCAATTGATAAATTTATGAGATCCCTTGCCACTAGATATACTATGTACTTCAATCAAAAATATAAAAGAGTGGGTAATTTATGTCAGGATATTTATAAGGCAGTGCTTGTAAATACCGAAGAACAGTTTCTTTATCTCTCTGCCTATATTAATTCTCAAGTTTTAGCCTCGCAAGGACCAACCTTGCAAGGCTACGAACGATATTCTTCTTATCCAGAATATCTTAGAAAAAGACAAACAGCTTGGGTTCACCCAGAAGAAATTCTCTCCTTCTTTTCTGCTACGAACCCAAATCTTTCATATAAGTCATTCATAGAAAAAATTAATGATTTTTCTAATATCCAACAGATAACTGTTGATCTTTAGCCTCAAAAGGCCCATCCTTACAAGGCTAATAAACATAGATTGTTTACCCCAGCATGACAAACAAAGTCGGATTGGGTATAATTTGAAGCAAGCCGCGGTGGTGGAATGGTAGACACGATAGACTCAAAATCTATTGATCGCAAGATTGTGAGAGTTCGACTCTCTCCCGCGGCACATTTAATTAAAGACTCTAAAGTTCAAAATTTTATTGCATTCAAAAACGAATAGGGTTGCAATAAAGCTGGAGTGATATCCACACTGGCTTGCTTACAATGTATTACGCTATATTCTGTGTGTAATGAAACAGGTCTAATAATATTATCTCCTAAAAAAATTAAAATATTTAATAGCGCATTAAAGACATCGAGATACCAAGGGATTTGGTTATTATTATGGTTACAAGCATAATCGATAACACTTGGATACAAAAATATACCACCAATTAAAAAGAAAAATAAGAGAATTATCCACAACATGTATTTTAATGAAATAGCTCTTCCTGATTTATCTTTTTTATATGTTAGTAAATTTCTTACAGTGCTTTTGGGTTTCATAATTTTAGTTTATCACAAGATAAATCAAGATTCTTCTTTTGGAGATCTACACAACCTTTTTCGATTTCATAACTATCTCAAGAATTTAAATCTCGGGATTGATTTACCATCTTTAACAACCTTTTCCAAAAACATCTTTTTAGGTCTGACCCATAAAGCATTTTCTCCAAATTCATGATGTTTATATAAAGCTTTATAAACCACCATCTCTTCCAAAGTTTCACTGTGATGAGCTATACCTATAACCTCATAAAAATTACCTTTGAAATGTTGATACTTACCAAGTTTAACTGTCTTTGCCATCTTCTTCTTTTGGAGGTCTACCTCTTCCTCTTTCCATACCATAAAACTTCACTTTTTCCGGGATAAACATTAATTTGATTTCTCCTGTAGGACCATTTCTATGTTTTTGAATATCCAAGGTTGTATCTTTCATATTGTCTGGGTCTTCACGGTAAATAAACATCACAACGTCAGCATCTTGTTCAATAGCTCCTGATTCCCTAAGGTCTGCTAACTGTGGTCTTCTTGATCCCCGAGATTCTACAGCACGGGACAGCTGGGAAACACAAAGCACAGGCACTTTTAATTCCCTGGCTAAATTCTTTAAACCTTGAGAAATTTCTGAAACCTCTTGAACTCTATTTTCTTGTCCCCTGCCATGAATAAGTTGTAAATAGTCCACAATTAGTAGCTTCAACCCATGCTCCATCTGCAATCTTCTGGCCTTTGTCCTAATATCTGCAAGAGACAACCCAGGAGTATCATCAATAAAAAGTGGTGCTTCAGCTAGCTCTCCATAAGCATGAGAGATTCTGTCAAAATCATTATCATCCAGTTTTCCTGTTTTTAATTTCCAGGCATCAATTTCTGATTTCGAAACAATAATCCTATCTACCAACTCTTCCTGAGACATTTCCAAAGAAAAAATACCAACAGGAAGACCAGCTTTAACAGCCACAAATTCTGCTACATTAAGCACAAAAGATGTTTTTCCCTGACCAGGTCTGGCTGCAAAGATAATTAAGTTTGACTCCTGCATTCCGGCTAATTTATTATCCAAATCCTTAAAACCAGTTGGTACTCCACGTAATTTTCCTGATGATTTTTGCAGTTCATCTAACCTATCAAAGGAAATAGTTAATAAATCCTTAAGAGGCACAAAATCACGTTTTAAACTGGCTTGAGAAAGCGAAAAAATGCCCTGTTCTGCATTTTCCAAAAGAGTTGCAACAGGCACAGACTCATCATAAGCAGATTCAACCAGTTTTGTGGCTTGTGAAATTAAACCGCGTCTTATGGCATGCTCTTTAATTATTCTGGCATAATGTTCAATATGAGCAGAGGTTGGAACAATATTTACCAAGGTTGTAAGATATGCAGACCCTCCCACAATATCCAAAGCCTCAACCTGTCTTAATTTTTCTGTAACTGTAACTAAATCAATTGGTTCACGTTTATCATAAAGATCCATGATAGCCTCATAAATCTTACCGTGTTGTTCAGAACGGTAAAAATGATATGGAGCTACGATTTCTGCAATTTTAATAACTGCATCTTTATCAATAAGAAGTGCCCCTAAAAGGGATTGTTCAGCATCTATATTTTGTGGCGGAAGTTTTGTTATTTGACTGGCCATAAAGCTTTTTAAAGATTAGCTTTTAGACAATACCACAACTGTTGTGGTATCAGGCAGTTTGTCCCGGGTGATTGATAATTTTGGTTGAGTTTCAACATTTTCTGCTCCCATTTCTTTTAAGAAAAAATCAGCAGTCTCCAAATCAATTTTAAGCCCTTCGATTTTATAATGCATTGGGATGACAATTTTTGGCTCTAACTGAGATATTACTTTAACAGCTGTTTCCACCTCTAAAGTGTGGGTTCCACAAGCTGGAATCATTACAATATCAGTTTGATCAATTAAGCCAAGTTGCGTTTCTGCCAGTTCATGTCCCAAATCTCCCAGATGAACAATATTTATTCCGTCAATCAAAATATGATAAATTGTATTGGTTCCTTTTTGTGCACCTTCTACGTTATCATGAAAAGTTTTAATACCAACAATACTAATTCCAGAAGCTTCATATTCACCAGGGCCTGCAATAATTAACGGAGATCCTGTTACAGCTGTCACATTATCATGATCTTTATGGGTATGTGTAGTTAATACAACTTGAGCATCCAGATCTTTTGGTAATTTTAATCCAGTAACTTCAGGATCATATGGATCAATAACTATGGTTGCAGATTTACCTTTAATTTTAAAACAAGATTGTCCCAACCAATAAATATCCATGGACCCAATATTAACATAAAATTTGATTCAACCACAAGATGTGGATGAGGTATAATAAATTAGTGCAACTGACCAGATTAAAAGAAAACAAAGTTAATAATGAACCTAAAAATAGGTTTAAACAATATATGAATAAAAAAATAAGCTCAACTGTTTTTATAATTTCTATGATTTCAATCCTATTAATTACAGGTGGATTTTTTGTCTACCTACATTATTTTATCAACCCTCTGCAAAATCCAATAACATTATTAAATTATCAGCCTGTTACCTCAAAACCAGTTAGTTTATCTCTAAATCTTTCCAGCCCAGATAATAATATACTAGTTTTTGATCATAATTTACTTATTAATGGACAAACAAGTTCTGGCATATTAATTTTGGTAACAGCTAATGATAACAATCAGACTCTTAATGCTTCCACAAAAGGAGATTTTTCTTTAACTGTAAAATTAAAACCAGGGATTAATCAAATTATTGTTTCTGCTTTTGATAATATGGGAAATTATAAAAGTGAAAGTCGTTTAATTTATTATTCAGAGGAGAAAATATGAAAAAAGCCTTCAAACATCAGTCATCAGTCGTCAGACTTATTTTAATCTTTTTTGTTTTACTTATTTTACTACTATCTGCTACCTACTACCTACAACCTGCCTTAGCCGTAGACTCCTCCCCCAGTTCTGATATTCAGTCAAAATTAAAAGTGTTGCAAGAAGAAATAGCCTCCCGTGCTGCTAATATTAAAAATGAAGTAAGTAAAAAATTACAAAATAAAGCCTATATTGGAGAAATAAAAAGCAAAGACTCTATTTCTTTAACAATTGGCTTAAAATCAGAAACTGGAAATATAAGTTTAAATGAATTTACAGAATATATTATTAAATCAAAAACTCTGGTTGGTGATGCAGGATCTAAAAATCTGGCTGTTGCTGATTCTATTGTAGCTTTAGGGGATGTAGATGATAAAGGAATACTCACTGCCAAAAGAATTATCAAAAATTCTAAACCACCAATTTTTAAAAAGGTTGTTCATGGAATTTTATCTTCTGTTGCAACTAGTTCAGCTGTATTAAAAACAATTCAAAATGAGGAGTTTACTATTACCTTTGACAAAAATACCGATTATCAAACTGGAAAATCAGATGGTAGTTTTACTGATATAAAAACAAACATTTTAATTATTGCAGTAGTAGAAGAGAGTTCTACTCAACCATTATTAACAAAATTTGTGTATATTTTTCCTAGTACTATTAGGATAAAACCTAAAATCTCTACCCCTTCAGCTACTCCTACCCCCCGTTAAAGATATTCTTCCATATCCCCTTCTTTAAGCTTCTCAATTACTTTTTTAACATCCTGAGTTTTATCTTTATGACAAATAAGTAAAGCATCTTTGGTATCAACCACAATAATATCTTTGAGCCCTATAACAGCAATTAATTTTTGATTTCCTTCTACTAAACAATCTTCACTATTTATATTAATTAAAAGATCATCCACATCATCTATTACATTATTATTTTCATCTTTTGGTTTTGTATCATAAATTACTTTCCAATCCCCTACATCATTCCACCCGAAATCCCCAGGAATGACCACTAAATTATCAATTTTTTCAGAAACAGCCACATCAATTTGCACATTTTCAGTCCTTTCATAAACATCATTAATTACAGCTTTTGCTTGATCTGTTCCCAAAGACTCAAAAATTTCCTCAAGACTTTGATTTAAACGGGGAGCATGTTTAGCCATGGCTTTGACAATTGCCTCAACTGACCAACAATAGAGATTTGCATTCCATAAGTATTTTCCAGAATCTAGAAACTCCTGAGCAGTTTCCAAATCAGGCTTTTCTTTAAAACCATCACATTTATAAACAGGAATACCTTCTTTGGAGTAATCTTTTAAAGTCTCCTCTGTTTTAATATAACCTAAACCAGTATGAGGAAAGGTTGGCTTAATTCCAATTGATACAATATTTTTACTATCTGAGGCTGCTTCTAATGCACCTGTGATTATTTGATGAAAAGTATCTACATCTTCAATTAATTGATCTGCTGCTAAATTCACAATTACAGCCTGAGGATTTTTTTCTCTAATAACAGTAGAAGCAAAACCCATAGCTAGAGCTGTATTTTTACCAATAGGTTCTGCAATAATATTTTCATCCAGTAATTCTGGTAACTGATCTTTAATATCTTTAACATAACTTTCCAGGGTAATTAAAAAAATTCTTTCCTTTGGAATAAGCGGTACAATCCTATCAAAAGTTTGTTGAACCATGGTTCTTTTACCATAAAGCTTTAACAAATGCTTGGGAGTTTTTTTACGTGATTTTGGCCAAAGTCTGGTTCCACCACCTCCAGCTAAAATTACAGCATAAAAATTATCAGAATTTCCCATAAGTTCACCCAATATACACCACCCTTTATAAATCTGGCAAGTAGCTCAAAATTTGACATTCATTTTTTTACTGGTATACTATAGACACAACTAAATATTTAAAAAGCGTTTGCATTGGAGTCACGATCCAAAAGCTGAGAGCCAAATACTCTACAGAAGTTGAACTGTAAAATACAACAGACGATGTCGGAAAACCGGAGTCGCCACTAAGAGCCCTTTGATTGTAAGATCTTTGGGAAACAGGATGGGACCACGGGAGGTCCTTTTTTTATGCCTCTCGTTCCTTGTTTGTCCCCGATTTTATCGGGGATTGGCAAAGAACGGGAGGTTTTTTGTGAACAAAAATATGAATAGACAGATAATTTTTGATTTTTATAATACTTTATACAATCCTAAAACAAAGAAGATGTTTCGAGGTAGCTTTGTTTTGCTTAAAAAATTATCTCAAGACTATAAACTAATTCTCGTTACAACTTTTTCACCGGAACGTGTAGATATTCTAGTTAAACTAAATTTAGATAATTTTTTTTCAAAAATAATTATTTGTCCACAAAAAAATCAATCAATTTTTAAAAAATTAAAGAGGCAATCAAACGAAACGATTGTAATTGGTGACCGTGAAGAAGAAGAGATAGCCTTTGGTTTAAACCTAGGCTTAACAGTTATAAAAGTTAATCCTAATTTAGAAAACCCGACAATCACCATAAGAAAGTCTTTAGGAGAAAGGGTTCTATGAAATCCGAATTTAATTTAATTACAAGCAAAAACACTCTTTGTAGTTCTGAAAAAAAATATCAATCTGAACTCCCCTATCTTTCACAAACTTTATCATGGAGAGAAGGAATGACATATCAATATTCTCCTCAAAACTATCCTCTAAATAGCCAACAATGGGAAACTTTAGTTAATGCAGGGAATTTAGTGGGAAATTTCATTAATCAGAAAAAATTATCACAAATATTTGAATTTAGAATTGACTATGTAGCTGATAATTCTGGAAAATTATTTGTTACAGAAGTTCAAACGGACGACCGAGGCCTTCCGGCAGCAGTTATAGCAAGAAATTCACGGGGCTTAAGCCAACCACAATATTTACCTGGTATTCCAAAATCATTCACAGAAAGTATGAAACTAGTTACAGGCAAAACTGATCCATTATTACTAATTATTTATCCCGGTGATGAAGATTTTTACTATAACGGGTTTTATGACTTAGCCCGTTTCTTAAATGCTGAAAATCCAGATACAGAAACTTTTGTAATATCAGATAAAAAAGTAGAATTTGTATCAAATGGTTCTTTAACAACAAAGAAAGATAGATCAGGTCTCTCGATGACGCTAAAACCTGACTTAGTTTGGGATTTTACTAATTCCCTTCCTGAAACATTTAAAACAATTCAGCCTTTAGTCACAAAACAAGTTTTACTTGATGCTTGGTCTTCAAACAATAGCCAACTCATTGCTGATCTTAGAGAATTTATCCCAGAAACAACTTTTGCAAATAATGACGAAGTATTAAAAGGTAAAAATCGTTGGATATTAAAGCCAATCGCAGGAAAGTGGAGCCAAGGCGTTGTTATTGGAAAATATTCCAATTTTGATATTTGGGAAAAAACCATAAGAGAAAATCCAGAGTTAATTGCTCAAAGATTTATTGAACCAAAGCAAGAATCGTTTTATCTTAGAAAAAAGAGCGGTAATTTTGAATTACAAAAACTATTTGCACGTATAGAAGGTTACTATTGTTTATCTCCAAAAGGATGGGTTTTAGCTGATGTACTTGCAACATGTACACCCACAATTCCAGTTCACGGAAAACGTGATAGTATCATGATACCAGGAGAAAGGATTTAATCATAACTATCTTTATGTAATAATAGGAACAATATGAGTCAAATAAAAGCGCAGACATTAAAAGGTTTTAGAGATTTTTTGCCAAGTGAGGCCAATATCAGGAAATTTGTGCTGGATAAAATCACAGAAACTTTCAGATCTTTTGGCTTTGAACCACTAGAAACCCCAGCTTTAGAATATACTTCCACATTAAAAGGAAAATATGGTGAGGAAGAAAAATTAATTTATGAATTTAAAACAAAAGGTGGAGATGAAGTTGCCTTAAGATATGATCAAACAGTCCCTTTAGCCAGAGTAATAGCCCAGTATCCACAATTACCAAAACCATTCAAAAGATACCAAATCC
>Ga0172379_10007007_pt1 | contig 14821 bp, 15 predicted proteins | sample GrowelOW334metaG_FD_119756 | JGI IMG/M metagenome (GOLD analysis project Ga0172379, IMG submission 119756) | Groundwater microbial communities from an aquifer near a municipal landfill in Southern Ontario, Canada - Groundwater well OW334 metaG | ecosystem: Environmental > Aquatic > Deep...
ACAAAGACCCAACCATCGCCGCGCCGATAATTGTAATACCCGTTACAAGTCCGTCCAGACCATCAGTAATCTTTGTCGCATAAATTGCAACCATCAACCAAATCAAAGTCAGCAAATCGCTGGGCAAAGTCAAAGTCAAATTCACAAATGGATGCCACGTCCACCAGTTCAAAAACAAAGCGGAAGATGTCCCCGGGTTAGTGTCGTGGACAATCGTCGTACCCGTCAAAATCACGACAATGGACGCCAATAACGGAAAGATGAGACTCTGCCAAGCTTTAAATTCAAAAACGTCATCCAACATCCCTCCGACACATAAGATGACTACGCCGATCAAAAATCCGATTATTTGCCAATTAAGATGTGCATCGAAATAACCAATGGCCAAGACTCCAATAATCAAAGCCAGAGAAATTCCAAGACCTCCCCAAAGCGGGATCGGCGACTTGTGGATCTTACGAGGATTCTTAGGGATGTCCAAAGCTTTGTATTTGACAGCTAATCGACGGCTGACAAAAGTTAAAACAAACGACAATAAAGCCGTGCCGATCAAGATCGTACAGCTTACAAGCAACAACGTTTGCTGACTCATGCGATTGCTAATTTAGCATGAATGAATACTTGAGTCATTTCGACCGGAAGGGAGCCCTCTATCCCCTGCCCCTTTCTCCCACAGTACCCTTTTTGTCATCCTTGCGCAGGCGAGGATCCATCCGTTAACTTCAAATACAAATCCTCCCAATTGGGATTTTCTTTTTCAATTAAGTTAATTTTCCATTCTCTTTTCCAATGCTTCAGCCGCTTCTCTCTTTCGAGGGCTGCATGAACATCTGAAGTTACTTCAAAATAGATCAAGTTATGAACTTCGTATTTTTGAGTAAAACTATCAACTAAATTATTTTTATGCTCAAAAACTCTTTTTAATAAATCGGAAGTCACTCCAATATACAACGTTCCATTTTTTCCGGATGTCATGATGTAGACGAAGTATGATTTCATAATCTTATTTTCTGGATTCTCGCCTACGCAAGAATGACAGACCGGAGGGGATGGATTCTCGCATTCGCAAGAATGACAGGAGAGAGGAGGACGGGCGGATCGCGAGTCTTACAACTGCGCAGCCTTCTCAACTCGCAGCTCACCGTCCGCACCGAGGACGATCGTGTCGCGGCGCGATGCTTGATTTTGCAATAGAAGATCTGCCAAGGGAGTTTCGACGCGGTCTTGAATGACGCGGCGCATGGGCCTTGCTCCAAATTGCGGATCAAAACCGGCGTCAGCCAAATCCTCCACGATTTTATCTTCCGCTCTAAATTTAAATCCTTTGAGTTCAAGACGCTTGCCGATTTGATTCAACATCAGCCATGCAATTTGCACAACCTCGTCTCGCGTCAGGGGTTTGAATACGACAATTCCGTCAAAGCGGTTCAAAAATTCCGGACGAAAGATGCTCTTAAGTTCGCGTTCCAGCAAAGCCGTTTTTATTCTTTCAATCGATTGTCCTTCGGACATCGCAGACTGGATGAATGCGGTTCCGGCGTTTGATGTCATGATGACGATTGTATTTGTAAAATCTATCGTGCGTCCTACTCCGTCCGTCAGACGTCCATCATCCATGACTTGCAAAAACAAATTCAAAATCTCTGAATGCGCTTTTTCGATTTCATCCAGCAAGACGATTGTAAAAGGTTTTTTGCGTACAGCCTCTGTCAGTAAACCGCCGCGCTCATCCCCCGCCGCGCCTATCATCTTTGCGATTGATGCCTGATCCTGATATTCAGACATGTCCAAACGAATCATCGCGCCTTCATCGCCAAAGTATTCTTGTGCCAATGTTTTTGCGCATTCGGTTTTTCCGACGCCTGTAGGACCCATAAATAAAAAGTTTGCAATCGGGCGTTTGCCTTCGCGCAATTCAGCTCTGGCACGACGGATAGCCCGAGCGACCGAGACAACAGCCTCGTCTTGTCCAATGATTCTGCCGTGCATGCGCGCCTCCAGATTCATAAGTTGTTTCGACTCTTCCTGCGTGACCATTTCTACGGGAATATTCGTCTTGTCATGAACAATCTTCGCCACATCTTCCGCGCTCACAAACGCCTGCTCACCTTTTGTTTTGCGCACCGCGACGGCTGCCTCGCGAATAACGTTTAACGCATTTTGCGGCGCGGCAACGTCATGCAGATATCTGGATGCAAGCGATGCGGCTTTTTCCAGTGCGGCGTAAGAAAAGAAAACTTTATTTTGATATTCGATGCCGCCGGATTTTACCATCAAGACGCTAATCGTCTGATCCGTATCAGCCGGAGGAACGACGACCTTAACCAGTTTCTTGCCGAGGCTTCTGCGTTCCAAATACTGCGTCCAAGCCTGCGGCGTCACCGTTGCAATGACTAGACAATAACCCTTGTCCATTTCAGACGCGAGAGTCTCAGCTAAGTCCATGGGTCCGGACCCGAAACCGACGAGCGCCTCGACTCCGTAAAGTGCAAGTACGATATTCCCCGACATCGCGACTTCGTGCAACATCGATAAAAGTCTTTCAGCCGCAAGCCCCGGCTCGCCTGCCGCGACGACTTGAGCAAGGTTGACGGACACCAAACGTTTGTCAAAAAGTATTTCCGGCACATCTTCTTCCACCATGCGCCGCGCCAGTTGTTCAACGATCGCCGCCTTGCCCGTTCCCGTCTCGCCGACAAGCACGACTCCTTGCTGGCCGCTTTCCAAACCGCGCAGCAATCCTTCCATCACGTTTTGATTGCCAACCATCGGCGCGAGATAACCCTGACGCGCAAGCAAAGTCAGATCTTCGCTGAAACGATCCAAAAGCGAAGTTTGACGCGCGGTCATAGCGCGGTTCATCACTGACTTTGGTTTCAAACGCGCGAGACTGACAAACCTTTCCTGATCTTCACGCAGTTTTGATTGCAATAAAACCCATTGCGCCACATGTGAGACGTGAGAAAAAGGAAATCCCAAATCATCCAAAAGTTCTTGAAGTTTTTCGCTTTCCTGAAACGCCTGCAAAAATATTTCCATCGGCGTCACATGCTTTCGATGAGTTTCGTCTGCCAACGCGTAAGCGGAAACCAAAACGCGTTTTGATTCGCGCGAGAATGCGATGGGAGGCGTTCCAGTTGAAGCTTTCATCATCAACCTGACCAAGGGCTCTTTTATCTTGTCAAAGACAACCCCGATGCGCACCATAAACAAAGCTCCGTCATGTGACGAAAGCACTGCCGCAAACAAAATCTCAGGCGTAACTTCCACTCTACCCAAGTCCTTTGCCAACTTGTATGCAGCTTCGACGACTTCGATTGCTTGCGGAGAAAAAAACGGACTAACTTCTAACGTCGTCTTTACGTCGCTCGTCCTACGTCCTACGTCAACATCGTCACCCTGGTCGCTACGCAGGACGACTGACGTGCGACGTGGGACGTCTCATAAGCCATCCCGGCAGATCCTTAGCGATGGACGTAAACTCGCTCATGCGAAAAATGAAATAAGCGGTCAAAACAATCGCGATGTAAAAAAGCGTCACAAACCAATGTCCGCTTGTCCAAAACATCCAAGTCTGAAGGTCAACGATCGAAAAAGACGTTAAGACGTTTGCAACAAAAGCGATCAGACAAAGTACGATCAACGTCATTATCGACAAATGCACGACAGCGTTGACTTTTATGCGCAATTTTCTAAGTGCCGCAGAAACATCAGTGACTTCCGTCGCCCAAACCAAAAATCCATCTTGGCTTTGAATGCCAATACCAGCGCCTCTGCACTGTTTGCAATCGCGAGACCCGCGAGGATCGCCGTTACAAATCGAACACACGACGGCTTGTGGAACTTTTGGATTTAAAGATTCATCAGACATACCGGCTGATCATAATGCCAAATGCCAAATTACAAATGCCAAATCTAGGTGGCCTTCGGCATCTATAAAATAATATTGCGGAGCAATTCCTGAATTTGGCATTTGTAATTTGGCATTTGGCATTAATATCATATTCCTCCAATAAAATTTTGAAGTGCCAAAATAAAAGCAAAAGGCGGCACCAACGCCCAAAGCATAACAAGTACAACGTATACAATCGCCTCAACGGCGAGCGCAATCGCTCTTCCGATAATTACCACGGTACGCATGAATACGCTGACCAATCTTCCCTGCCAATCATTTTGCCCATACATCGGAACAAAAAAGTTTTTCAACCAAATGGAAAAAGCGTATTGCTTTACGCGATAATTCAAACCGTCGATACACCACTGAATCATCTTTTTCAGTCCTTTTGTATACCACCAAATCGGAAACCAAGCCACGCTGCCGATCAAATCGACGAACAATAATTTAGCAAGCGAGGTTGTGTTTTGAAGCATACAATTTGTCATTGCGAGTGAAGTTGGACGAAACGCGGCAATCCGTTCTTTGTCATTTCGACCGAAGCGTTAAAGCGAAGTGGAGAAATATTATCGCCCCTAACTCAGTTGCTTTGTTGTTTAGCACAAGGGATCTCTCCACTTCACTACGTTGCGGTCGAGATGACAGAGAGGGCTGTGTTTCAGTCGAGATGATAAAAGTAAAATTGCTTCGTCGTCGGACTTCTCGCAATGACAATAGTATAGCATAAAAAAATTCCTCCAGAAACGCGCGCTGGAGGAACTTCTGGCTTGGCTGTTTATGCCATTAGCGCCGAACGAAAGCATGAGCGGCCGGGTTGACGTATTCCGGATTGTTGGTCGCAACCAATCCAAGTCCTTGCGCTCGTTCAGCGAGAGCATATAAAGACGATGCTTTGGCGGTCGTATCTTCCAATGCCATAACATCCCTTTGCAGCTGATCCACGTTGTTTTGTAAATTCTGAAGCCTGTCTCCGCGAGGCGCCGCTGCCGTAATCTGAACCACATAAGCACCGGCCAAAAAAAGCCAGACAGCGCAAATAAGCAAACCCCAACCCATGGCTCCGCGCGGGATTTGTCTTGCGATCGGTTGCTTAAAACCGAATTTTTGGCTGGGCCTTGTCATAGCAAGGGCGTAGGTTCGTGACATAAATTATTTTTTGTTGTGTTTTTGCGCGCCGCACGCATTTTTGCACTGCGAGCGCGAGAATTATTTTTAACCTCCGCCTCTGTCGGGCAGATGGGTTTTTTTGTTATTTCGTAACCAACCAACTTTTTGAATGTCTGTTTAACGATTCTGTCTTCGAGCGAATGGAACGAGATGACCACGATTGTTCCGCCGTCGGCCAGAATCTCGTCAGCCGTTTCCAAAGCCAGACGCAATGTCGCAAGCTCGTCGTTTACAGCCATGCGCAATGCTTGAAACGTTTTGGTCGCCGGATGTATTTTGAGATGCTTGAGCGGCACCGCATCTTTGATGCATTCCGCCAAATCAAGCGTTGTCTCAAATTTCTTTTCGCGTCGGCGCATGACTATGGCCTGCGCAATTTTTGGCGCAAACCTATCTTCGCCGTATGTGCGAATCAAATCGATCAGCTCGCGCTCGCTCCATCGATTGACGATGTCATAAGCCGTAAGACCGTCATCATTCGCCTTGGACCAAGTCTCATGTCGAGCGGACCGTCTATTTGAAACGAAAGCCCTTTTGACGGATCCGCAAGCTCGTCGGATGAAAGCCCAAGGTCGAACAAGATGCCATCGAATGGCATCCAGCCGGAATCTTGTGCCGCTTGGCGCAAGTTGCGATAGTTTGACTCGACAATCTTCCAGCGATCGCCGTAGGCAGATTGAATCTCGCGAGCTCTTCCCAGAGCCGTCAGATCAACATCCAACGAGAGGACTCGACCGTCCGGAGCCGAAAGTTTGAGCAACTCTTGAGAGTGCGTCGCACCGCCCAGGGTCGCATCTAAATAGCGACCGCCGGATCGTGGTTTTAACGCCTCTATAACTTCCGAAACCATTACGGCTCGGTGTTGAGTTGTCTGCTCTTGGTTCATAGACCGATTGGTCCAAGCCGCTCAGCTATTTGATCGCCGTCCGCTTCTGTCTTGATGACATACTCTTTCCAGGAGCTTTCATTCCAGATTTCGAGGCGATCGTACAAACCCGAGATGACGATTTGCTTTTTGAGCCCAGCGTAAATACGCAAGTACTCCGGGATGCAAATGCGTCCGGATTTATCGATCGCCACTTCCATTGCTCCTGCGAGCATAAGACGGGCAAAAGCGCGGGTATCCGCTGTTCCCAGCGGCAAGGCAGCTATTTTGGCTGCCAAGGTCTTCCACTGCTCCTTTGGATAAAGAAACAATGTATGATCAAGCCCGCGCGTAACCACAGCTCCGTCGTTTAGCGCGGTGCGATAGCCGATAGGAACGGAAAGCCTCCCTTTATCATCAAGCGTAAAATGAAACTCTCCGATAAACATATATACAAAGCGTACACAACGTACATCCCGTACATCGCGTACAACGTTAGGGACGTTATGTACGTTTGGTACGCTATGCACGAAAAAAAACAGGGGGTACAGCTATCCGCATCCAAGATGCGGCAACCTTATGTCCCCACTCCTTCCCACTGGTAGCCATTTTATGCCACTTGGACACTTCGGTCAATGGTCCGCCAAATACAAAATAACAGCTAACATTAGCTGAAATACTGTTCTTTTTTTGTTCCAATGTGGATACTATCAAATCCCACCAGCATCCTAACCACGTCCTGTTGCGTCCTTTGAACGTCCTAACGCGTCCTGAAACGTCTTGATCGTTCCTTTCCGCACCAGTTACTAGTTACAAGTTGCTTTCCCGGTTGACATTCCCCCATTTTTTGTTAGTATCCGTTCAGTCGTCCCGTACCTCAAAACCCCAACCGGAGGATGTGACATGTCAGATAATGAAAACGCACGCAATTCGGTATCCAATAGATGGTCAAGACCGTTGCTCGTCACACTCATAGGCTTCACTGGTGGGACAGCAGCGTACTACAGCGGTATGTTTGATCGCCACATGCCTACCAACCCCGCAACGCCGTGCGTAGCATCCGCCGCGGCGAGTACTTACGCCACAACCGCACCTCCTTCCACCTCTACGGAACCGTCCGACTCATCCGAATGTTCGGACCATTTCATCTGCCGTTGCGATGATGAAGGCATGCCATGCTTTGAAGTAGTGTCCGGAAGAGGCATTCCGCAGACAACCACGCAATTCGTCTGTTCGCATGGACTGTTTCTGACGAAGACGGAAAAAACAGTTTACGGTAACTTCTTGTACCGTAACGAGTGCCTCCCCGCGGGTAGAGCTCCGCTCAAAAGCTGCAAACTCGGTGAAGATTGCTCCTGGTACGGGTTGCGGGAGAGAGAGCCTTGCATGGCCGAAAATGAAAAGCTCGGCATATGCACTTGCTCGTTGATTTTTGACTTTTCAACTCCAAAAATGCGCATCGTGGCCGAAAGTGTGCGGTGCATGACCACGGATGAAAATGAATCTCCGCCGACAGACCCATGCAACCCGGATCCGTCTAGCGATGACGGCCCCACCCACCTCTAACCCAAAGCTCTCGCCGAGGGTTGTTTTTTACAAAAAGTCATAACACAAAAACCAAAATTGCACTCGTGATCGTCACAATCAACGTGACGATGCCCAATGTATTTGAAAGTTTTCCATTAATCCACCTGCCAATGATTTTTTTGTCGTTTGCAATCTTCATGATTATTAATATGAGCGGCGGCGTTGCGAGTCCGTTCAAGACGGCCGCGTAGATCAATGCTTTAATCGGATTGATGCCGACGAAGTTTATCAGAAGGCCGATCAGCGTCGCGATTGTGATGACGCCGTAAAAACCGTGAGCTTGTTTGAACTTTTTATACAAACCATCTTTCCAGCCGAATGCTTCGGACAGCGCATAAGAAGCTGAGGCGGAAAGAACGGGCACTGCAAGCAAACCTGTGCCGATTATGCCGATGGAAAAAATCAGCGATGCAAATCGACCAGCCAAAGGCGCGAGTGCTTGCGCGGCTTGAGCGGAACTTTGAATATCGATCAGTCCGTGCCTAAAAAAAGTTCCGGCAGCGGTAGCTATGATGCAAAACATTATTGCTTGAGAAAATCCCATGCCGACAATCGTGTCTTGCCGCATGCCCCTGATCTCCGCGTTTGATGCGCCTTTTCTTTGTCTGACTGTCAACTTGCCTTCCGCAACCTCCTCTTCGACTTCCTCGTTCGATTGCCAAATGAACAGATACGGCGAGATGGTCGTGCCAAGCACTGCCGTAATCATCAAAAAGAAATTTTTATCGAAAGCGATATGCGGCACAACGGCGCCAAGCAACAGCGCTTTCCAATTTGTTGTTACGATTATGACGGTTATCAAGTAGCTGAACAAAGTGAGAGCGAACCACTTTAATATTTTTGCGTAAGTTTTATAGGTCAAAAATATTTCGAGCACCAAAATCAGAACGGTAAAACCGATCGCGAAAATCGCAAAAGGCACTTGCGGCACAAGCAGACGCGAGGCGTCCGCCATCGCTCCCAAATCGGCGCCTATATTAGCCGTGTTAGCGATCAAGATGAAAAAAGTAAAAATATACAACACCCATTTGGGCAATGTTCTGCGTACAGTCGCCGTCAAACCCCGGCCGGTAACCATTCCGATTCTTGCAACGGTCTCCTGTATTCCCGCCATCAAAGGAAAACTGAACAAGGCCAGCCACAATTGTCCAAACCCAAATTGCGCGCCGACTTGCGTATACGTCGCGATGCCGGAAGGATCATCATCCGATGCGCCGGTGATAAATCCCGGGACAAATTTTTTGAAAAACTTTTTAAAGAACTTGGGCATAGTCAAACAAACAGACGCACGAGAGCAATCAGCGCGACGACTGACCAGATGATATTAAGAACTGCCGGCTGATAAGCTTTTTTCGCGAATGAAATAATTAGAATGCCGATGCTTCCGACCAGATTCAAAATCATGTACGTGAGATCATTTGACTTTAGAACTCCAAAAGTCAAAAGCGTATAGGCAAGCAAAATCGCCCCTATCCCAAACCATCCAACCATGGTGTCAAAACCCGCAAATAAAGAACTGGATCTGCTTTTCATGGGAGCATTATAGCACAAAAGTTACTTCAGCTTCCCTCTCAACTTTCTGTGATACGCAATCGCAAAGCGATGCGACTCGTCGCGGACATGCACAAGAATGTCTTTTCGCTTTTCCAAAGAATCTTTAAGCGAGATAAATGCCGGCGGAATGACAAGATCGTCACGATCCCTGTTTGGTCCCTTTGCTATGCCGATGACCGGAATGACGCGTGCAATTTCCAAATCAGAAATGACATCCATTGCACTGCTCACTTGCCCCGCTCCCCCGTCTATCAAAATCAAATCCGGCCATTCCCAGCCGTTCTCGCGATGGCGAAATCTTCTACGCAAGACTTCTCTCAAACTCGCATAATCATCCGGTCCGATAACCGTTCTTATCTTGAATTTACGATATAAACCTTTAACCGGAGTTCCATGCTTGAAGACGACCATCGATCCTGTTGCCGAAGTTCCGGAAATATTCGAGATATCATAGCCCTCGATCCGGCCGAAGAGTCCGGAATCACTTATGTCTTTATCATTGTCATTCCTGCGCAGGCGGGAATCCATTCGATCCTGGATCCTCGCGTTCGCAAGGATGACAGAATTGTTTTTTTGCGAGGGCACATCATCCTTTGCCAGCACCGACAGATCTTGCACATGCTCCAGAGCATACAAACGATTTCTCAACTCTTTTGCCTGCTCATACTTTTGCGCTTTAGACGCAACTTGCATTTCTTTTTTATAGCGGCGGACAATCTCTGTGCGCTTGCCGTTAAAAAACGCCATCAAATCTCGGATGACTTTTGCATATTCGCGTTTTGAAATTGCGTTGATACAGACTCCTGGGCACTGTTTAAGATGCACGTAAAAACACGGCTTTCGCTGTCCGGGTGCGCAGGTTGACCACGGAATCGCTTTGCGAATGACATCGAGTGACGAACGCACGGCGCGCGCAGAGGTGAACGGACCGTAAACGGCTTTGTATAAACCCGCAGACGAATCGTCAAAATCGCTTGCGCGCAAAATAAATGGCCGCGGGAAATCTTCGTTCGTGATGACAAGATAACTAAAACTCTTGTCGTCTTTTTCCATCACGTTATAAAACGGCTGATGGCGCTTGATCAAACTTGCTTCCAAAAATAGAGCCTCAATCGCCGTCGGCTGCTCCAAGTAATCAATTGACGCGATCTTGGAAACCATCTCTTGAATCAAATCCGTGCGCGGTCTGGTGAAATATGATTCGACCCGACGTTTGAGAGATGTCGCTTTTCCGATATACAAAATCTCCCCGCTCTCATCTTTCATGATATAAACGCCAGGCTTATCGGGCAACGCGCCATTTTTAATTTTGACCGGTTTGGGGATCATAACTGAAAACTAGAAACTGGAAACTAGAAAGAGCGTCTTCGTTAACCATTTAACTCTTTCCAGTTTCCAGTTGTCAGTTTCCACTGTTAGTCTGCCACGAATCCTCGCACCGGTCGAGAGTTGACCTTTTGGCCTTTTCGTGGTGACATTCAGCACGGTTCTTCGAAACAATAACCAAAGCCTCAAAGAGGTGAAGTAATGACCGAAGTCAACGCAATCGCAAGCCAGCTTTTTGTCTATCTGGTAACAAAAATCAGCAACCCGTCTGCGCAAGAACGCTTCGAGGCCAGCGATGTCGCCGGCTTTTTCGCAAGAGTGTTTTTGACCAAGGCAATGGACACGCTGAAGATCTTCGAGTCCCAAGGATGGACTGTTCACGAGATCTTTGTTCTTAACAACGTAAACCCGCGCTGGGTCAAGCATCTGGACAAGCTTTTTCGGATGCAAAACGCGTTGCTCGAAGCCGGATACGATGCCGCTTTTACCAAGTCGATATTCAGACAAAAAGACGTCCTTGAGTTAAGCGACGAAACACAGTTGCCGACAAGACTACGGCTCATGCTATCTTTTTTGCATGAAAAGTCGGACGTGTTGCGCGCTGTCATAACGTACGCTGCCACTGTCTATGTATCGGACGAAGAGCTTGCGGCCTGGCGCAAGGATCAGCTCGACCGCTGCCACGACACCATGTCCTACCTGCAGTGGCTGGGCAGAAAACGACGTCCGGTTGTCCAGCCTTCGCCGACACAAGAACCCGTCATCGTCCCCGCAGAAGCGGAGCCACAACCTGCAGTCAACGAGCCGACGGAAGACGTGGTTTCGATTGCCGCACCGGAACCCGCACCGACCCCGGAGCCTGAACCGCTTGTGATTGCCGCGCCGGATCCTCCCCCCGAACCGCACGTCGAATCCCAAGCGCCGAATCCCGAGTCATCTTCGTTCGTTCAACACGACGACGAAGCTCTCGCGCTGCTCACCGAGCTCATGCTGGACGTCCAATCCGTACCTCGTCGTCCGAGAGTTGCAATTGTTACGCGCGTTACTCCTCCTCCGCCGCCGCCCCCTGATCCATTGCCTCCTGTGCTGAAAGCGACAAGAGTTGTCGGCAAGGTCGATACATGGGCGCTCATCCACGACATCCTTCGGGAATTCGACCCACGATTTACAAAAAAGCGCTGGCAGATGTATCTCGAGACAAAACGCTGGTTCGGCATCACGCGCGATCCGGACTCCGAGACGATACAGATGCTCGCGCGACTTGTGTCAGCATCCGATAACGGATCGGTCGAAAGGCCCGCAAACAGGCTGTTCCTCGCCAGCGTCCTGCTTGGCAGAGACTTAACTAGGGTTAAGGCCAAGGACATTAAAAAGACAGTGCGAGAGCATGCAATGCCGAGCGGCAAAAAATTGCGCAAACTGCTCAATCTGTCGCCGGAAATCCTGGCATTCCGCTTTCACGTGCTCATGCAGCACATCAACTGCAACCCGTTCAAGTATCCGCAGTGTCTGACGCACAAGTGGGAAGACGTCCGCTGCAACAGAACTCTACCGCTGCATCTACACGTGTATGACGTCCCTCCGCCTGGAATCGACGATTTGAACGTTTTCCGCGAGCAGATCGTCGAGATCAAGAATCGCGTCGAAGGACTTAAACTGCGCGGGATCAAGGTGTGGTGGAGGCCGGACATCATCGGATGCCTAGCCGTCCCCACATCGTCGGAATTCCACAAACTGATCGGCCCTGCGCCACAATCCAAAACGGGCCTCGTCCAAATTTCTGCAGACGAAGCCTACTGGCGGCGGCACAGAGCCACGCGTCCAAAACTGTAAAGGAGGTCTGCATGACCACTCTCGCCACCATCTGTGTTACGCTCTTTTTCTACGGGCTGATCACTTCGTACGGCCTTGGCAGACGACGACTCACCATCGGTCTCTCGTTCAAATCCATCGGAGTCTCACTCGTGATTCTCTTTCCGCTTGCTGCAATCGCAACTCTGTCAGCGATTTGGGCAAGTCAGTCCGAATGGCAGTATGGTTTCGGCGGCTACCTCATCGGCATGCTGGCCGGGGAAATCCTCGCCTTATCGCTCCATCAGAGGCACACGCCTCACAACCCTCCTCGATCTTGAGCGAGGGTGTTTTTTATTAAACCCAACAACTGCCGGCCAAAACCCCCTCTATCCGACCCTCATTTTGACGATATAACGGGCCACCTTTCCCCCGTCGAACAGGGGAAAGGTAGTTGTTTTGTTTTGGAGTAGAGACGCCCTCCGAGGGCGTCTCTACGGGATAACCATTATAACCTATCAACTCCTTTCCCTCGTCTGACGGGGGAAAGGTGTCACCGCAATAAAATTTAATGGAGGTGACGGATAGAGGGGGCTCGCAGCACTCTCTTCAAATACTCCCCCGTATAACTACCTTTGATCTGTGCAACTTCTTCGGGCGTTCCTTCGGCAACGACTTGACCGCCTTTGTCGCCGCCTTCTGGGCCGAGATCGATAATCCAATCCGCATTTTTAATGACGTCGAGATTATGTTCAATAATCAACACTGTATTTCCGCGATCGACAAGGCGCTGCAAAACGTCGAGAAGTTTTTGCACGTCATCAAAATGCAAACCCGTTGTCGGTTCGTCGAGTATGTAGAAAGTGTGGCCCGTATCGCGGCGCGCAAGCTCGGCAGACAGCTTGACGCGTTGTGCCTCGCCGCCGGACAAGGTCGTTGCTGATTGGCCCAACTCGATGTAACCAAGCCCGACTTCTGACAAAACTTTTGTACGATCGCGAACAGCAGGAATGTCTTTAAAAAAAACATCAGCTTCCTCCACGGTCATGGACAAAACATCTGAAATATTTTTATTGCGATATTTGACTTCCAAAGTTTCGCGATTAAATCTCTTGCCTTTACACACGTCGCAAGGCACGTAAACAGTCGGCAAAAAGTGCATCTCGATGGCGATCTGTCCGTTGCCCTCGCAGTGCTCGCAACGCCCGCCGGCGACGTTAAACGAAAAACGTCCGGGTTTATAACCGCGCGTGCGGGCATCCGGCGTCATAGTGAACAAATCGCGTATATTCGTCCAAATCCCTGTGTAAGTCGCTGGATTGGAACGCGGAGTTCTGCCAATCGGCGATTGATCGACATCAATAATCTTATCAACCCAATCAATGCCCTGAACGCTTTCATGCGCTGCAGGTTTCGCCATCGATCCGTTGAGCTTCGACGCCAAAGCACGATACAAGATATCAATCACGAGCGTCGACTTTCCCGAGCCTGATACTCCAGTTACGCATACGAATCTTTTAAGAGGAAATTTAACCGTGATGTTTTTTAGATTATTAGCTTTGGCTTTTTTAATCGTCAACCATTGCTTCGCCTCTGTGCGACGTTTCGCGGGCATGCTGATTTTTTTATCGCCGCGCAAATAAGCGCATGTCAAACTGTTTTTATCGTTCAAGATTTGCGGCATCGCACCATGCGCGACAATTTGTCCGCCGTGCTTGCCTGCGCCGGGACCGAAATCAACCAAATAATCCGCGGCCGAAATCGTATCTTCGTCATGTTCGACTACGATGATCGAATTGCCGGCATCACGTAATTTTTCCAAAGTTTCGACCAAACGCGCATTATCTTTTTGATGCAAACCGATTGTCGGTTCATCCAGCACATACAACGCGCCGACGAGTTTGGAACCGATTTGCGATGCGAGGCTGATGCGCTGCGCCTCGCCGCCCGAAAGAGATCCCGCGATTCGATTTAACGTCAAATAATGCAGTCCAACGTCCAGCATGAATTGCATGCGCGCCATTACCTCTTTTAATATCGCCTCGGAAATCGCGATTTCAGTTTCAGATAATTTGAGTTTGACGAAAAATTCCTGTGCGTCGGCAATCGTCATGGAAGTGACGTCAACGATTGATTTTTTGTTGATTAAGACGTGCAGCGCTTCCGGCCGCAGACGCGCGCCGTGACAAACCGGGCAAGGTTCTACGGAAAAGAGAAAAGCCGTTCCCAGTCCGGTACATGTCGGACACGAACCATACGGGGAGTTGAAAGAAAATAAACGCGGTTCTATTTCCGGAAAAGAAAAATCATGTTCCGGACAAGCGAATCGCGCCGACATTAATTTTTCCGTTCCGTCATCCAACAAAGCGATCACAGAATCATTGCCGCGATCCAAAGCAATTTCAATCGCCTCGACCAAACGCGTGCGCAGCGGTTTGTTGTTTTCTATCGGCCAAGCAAGCGGAATGCGATCGACTACCAACTCGATATTGTGACGGACGTTGCGCGAAAGAGGTACGCGCTCGCGCAGCGGATAATTTTTTCCATCAACGCGCACTTGCGTAAATCCGCCTTCGTACGCTTGCTGCAGCATCTGCATATACTCCCCTTTTCTGCCGCGCACCAGCGGTGAAAGC
>Ga0172379_10007008_pt1 | contig 14817 bp, 16 predicted proteins | sample GrowelOW334metaG_FD_119756 | JGI IMG/M metagenome (GOLD analysis project Ga0172379, IMG submission 119756) | Groundwater microbial communities from an aquifer near a municipal landfill in Southern Ontario, Canada - Groundwater well OW334 metaG | ecosystem: Environmental > Aquatic > Deep...
ATATGGCACATAATAGATTAAATGTCAAGTAATAACATGATATTAGCTTTGCATAGCCGCCTTTTCGGCGGCAAATTGGTGAACCAAGGATGAAAAACTCGACGAGTTGCGCAAAGGTCTCGAAACAAACCATCAATAAAAGGGTGGTCTTCGTTGCGGGGAACTTTAATATTATCCACCCTGGCCATCTGCGACTCCTTAGGTTTGCCAAGGAGTGCGGCGATTATCTGGTGGTAGGCGTCCTAGATGATAAAGCCCCCGGTTCGTTCATTGATGAGAAATTGCGTTTGGAGGGTTTGCAGGCAATAGCATGGGTTGATTATGCCTTCATCCTGCGCGAATCTCCCATGGCGTTTATTGAAAAATTGAAACCGGCTTTTGTGGTTAAAGGGAAGGAGCACGAAGAAAGAGAAAACCCGGAAAAAGATATTCTCGATCAATATGGCGGCAAATTGCTATTCAGCTCCGGGGAAATCAGCTTCTCTTCCATAGATTTAATGAACACGGAGTGGAAAGAGTTATCCGTCTCATCCATAAAAAAACCTGCTGACTATCCCAAAAGACATAAATTCAGTTTCAGTGAGTTAATCGAAATCAGCGACAGAATGAAGGGCCTTAAGGTATGCGTCTTAGGGGATACCATCGTTGATGAATACATCACCTGCGATGCCCTCGGAATGTCTCAGGAAGATCCCACAATAGTTGTCACACCTGTGGCGCGGGAGAAATTTATTGGCGGTGCCGGCATTGTTGCCCTCCACGCACGGGGTTTGGGTGCGGATGTCCAGTTTTTTTCCGTGGCAGGCAAGGATGAAACCCAGAATTATGCCCAGAAGCGATTAGAATCAGAGGGCGTTAATGTCCACTTGTTCCAGGATGAAAGCAGACCGACCACCCTGAAACAGCGGTTTCGTGCCAAACAAAAAACATTGTTGAGAGTAAGCCATTTGCGGCAACATTCCATATCTGCTGAGATTAGGGACCGATTTTATAAAGAAATCTCGGATGTCATCGCCGGGATTGATTTAGTCATATTTGCCGACTTCAACTACGGCTGTTTGCCTCAAACGTTGGTTGATCAGGTTGCTGCAATCTGTGATCAAAAGGGGATCATGATGGTTGCGGACAGTCAATCCTCCTCCCAGATCGGTGACATCTCGCGCTTTAAAAAGATGACTCTTGTGACACCCACCGAGCGGGAGGCGCGCTTTGCCGTTCACGATTTTGAATCGGGGCTGGTGGTCCTTGCGGAAAAATTGAGAAAAAAATCAGCAGCAAGAAATGTAATTGTCACGCTGGATGAAGAAGGGGTGCTGATTCACGCCGAAACCGAAAAAGAAAGTGATTGGCTAACTGACAGGCTTCCCGCCTTTAATACCGCACCCAAAGATGTATCCGGCGCGGGCGATTCGTTCTTAACCTGTACCTCCATGGCTATGGCCGTGGGTGCTGATATCTGGAAAAGTTCCTATCTCGGTTCACTGGCCGCTGCCTGTCAGGTAGGCCGCATCGGCAATATCCCTCTTGCACCAAAAGATATCAAGGCAGAGATAAACGGTTTTAATCTGGTCTGATTTATGAGAGCGCTTCTTCTTGCCGCAGGCTTAGGCACCCGACTTCAGCCACTGACAGATAATATCCCCAAATGCCTCATTGAGATTGATGGCAAGCCACTTTTAGAGTATTGGATCACCACGCTTTATAATGGCGGTGTTTATCCCCTCTTGGTGAATCTCCATTACCATGCGGATAAAGTTGCCAATTTTATTAGCAACAGTCCATACAGTGCATTCGTAACCACGGTCTATGAAGAGAAGCTATTAGGTACGGCGGGGACGCTTCTAAAGAATCGAAGCTTTTTTGACAATGAACCAAAGGAACCATTAATGCTTGTCCATGCCGACAATCTCTCAGTCTTCAATGTGCAAGCATTCGTTAATAGCCACCTGAATCGCCCATCCGGTTGCGAAATTACCATGATGACCTTCAGAACGCCCACGCCCCATACCTGCGGCATCATTGAAACCGATGAAAAGGGACGTGTCCAGGCTTTTCATGAGAAAGTTGCCAACCCGCCCGGCGATATGGCCAATGGCGCCGTCTATATTGTGGAGTCGTCCATATTTAATTATCTGGAAAGCTTGAACAAAGATTTTATTGACTTTAGTACCGATGTCATTCCAAACTATATAGGGCGTATTTATGCATTTCATAACGATGTGTATCATAGGGATATCGGTACAATAGAGAGTTATGAAATGGCATGTCAGGAATTTCCTAAGATAATAAATAAGAGCAACAATGTTGTGGCTAAGATTGAGAGGCAATCGTGAACTGGTCATCAAACATAAAGGCAATCGGGAAATGTCTCCAATCCATGTCGGCGTCGTGCGGCGATACCAGCAATATTCCCATAGATGAAGCCTTTGGCAAGTGGACGGATTTTACCATTCACATCAGGGAGCAAAAAAACGCTGTATTTCTGATCGGAAACGGCGCCAGTGCCTCGATGGCCAGTCATGTCGCCGCCGACCTGGCCAAGAATGCCCATGTGCATACAGAAGTTTTTACGGATTTGGCTTTGATTACCGCCATCGCCAATGATGTTTCTTATGATGAGGTATTTGCGGAGCCACTTCGTAGGCGGCTGAAAAAGGGCGATATGTTGGTGGCGATCAGCAGTTCAGGTCAATCCAGAAATATTTTACAGGCTGTAGCGACAGCAAAAAACCTAGGCGGGATAGTGATTACCCTGTCTGCCATGAATGCTGAAAATCCCCTCCGCCGCGAGGGAGAATTGAACTTGTACGTGCCTGCGCAAACCTACGGTATGGCGGAAACCTGCCATGCGGCGATCCTGCATTATTGGATTGATAAAATCATCCTGCAAAATCAGACGCCATAAGAAAGGGCCAATCTGTATATGGAGAAGATAATCGTTATTGGCAGCAATTCTTTCTCAGGGGCACATTTTGTTGATTACGCTCTGGAACAGGGGGCGGATGTCATTGGTATCAGTCGTTCTCCAGAGCCCCATCCTGTTTTTCTGCCTTATAAAAAGAGGCAAAATCCATCATTCCGGGGACATATTTCGGAAGCCCGTAGGGATCGGAACGTGTCCTCGCCAGACCCAAATCCGTCATTTCGATTTTATCAGATGGATCTGAATCAGGATATACCGGGAATCATGAAAATTTCCGATGAGTTTGAGCCGGATTATGTCGTTAATTTTGCCGCTCAAAGCATGGTCGCCGAAAGCTGGCAGCATCCTGAACACTGGTTTCAAACCAATGCCGTTGCTACCATCAAGCTTCATGATGAGTTGCGAAAACGGACCTATCTAAAAAAATATGTTCATATTTCCACGCCGGAAGTGTATGGATCATGCGAGGGGTTGGTGAAGGAAAACACCAGCTATCAACCCAGCACCCCGTATGCCGTATCCAGGGCCGCCACGGACATGAGCCTGATGAGCTTCTGCAAGGCCTACGACTTCCCTGTTGCCTTCACCCGCGCCGCCAATGTCTATGGCCCGGGGCAGCAGCTTTACCGGATCATCCCCCGGACCATTCTTTTCTTCCTTATCGGCAGAAAATTACAGTTGCATGGCGGCGGCCATTCTGTGAGATCATTCATCCATATTCGTGACGTTGCCGACGGAACGCTCCGGGTGGCGCGCCAAGCGTCTCCCGGCGAAATCTACCATTTCTCAACGTCAAGAAACATTTCAATACGTGAGCTTGTGGAAATGATTGCTGCCCAGCTCGGCTTGTCTTTTACCGATCAAGTCGAAGTTGTGAGGGAACGCCTTGGCAAGGATGCTGCCTACCTTTTGGACAGCGCCAACGCCAGAGAAAAGCTGGGATGGCAGGATCAGATAACCCTTGAACAGGGAATTGAAGAGACGATCAGTTGGGTACGCGATAATCTTGAAGAGATCAAAAAACAGCCCTTTGACTATATTCATAAACCTTAAGGAGATTTTATGCACATTTTAGTAACAGGTGGTTGCGGTTACATCGGATCGGTCTTGACGCCAAAACTGTTAAATCTGGGCCATCGGGTTACAGTTTTCGATATCATGTGGTTTGGCAAGCATTTTGCCGATCATAAAAATCTCCGTATCATCCAGGGTGACATCAGAGACGTGGACGCTGTGCCGATGGAAGGCATAGACGCTATCATCCACCTGGCCAACATCGCCAACGACCCCTGTGGGGATCTCAATGCGAAACTCTCCTGGGAGGTCAACGTATTGGCTACAATGGGCCTCGTAGAAAAGGCCATCGCACACCAGGTCAAACAGTTCATCCTTTCCAGTTCCGGAAGCGTTTATGGTGTGAAAGAAGAAGAGAAAGTCACCGAAGATCTTCCCTTGGTTCCCATCTCCGATTATAACAAAACAAAAATGATCAGCGAGCGCGTTCTCTTGAGTTACAAGGATCAGATAACCGTTCAGTGCATCCGTCCGGCTACAGTTTGCGGATACTCGCCCCGCATGCGTCTTGACCTTTCCGTAAACATGCTTGCCATGCAGGCCCTGGTCAACGGTCGTATCACCGTTTTCGGTGGCGATCAGACCCGCCCCAACATCCATATACAGGATATTACCGATGTGTTTATCCATTTTCTGAATCTTCGTGAGCAAGCACCGGGTGTCTATAATGCCGGTTTTGAAAACATCTCGATCCTCGATATTGCCAAACGGGTAACTGAACATGTACCAGCGGAAATCATTGTATCTGAATCCAATGATCCCCGCTCATACCGGCTCAATGCCGATAAGCTTCTGTCAACCGGCTTCAAACAAAAACACACAGTTAATGATGCCATCCTCGAAATCATCGCTGCCTATAGAACCGGGAAACTGGACGACCAGGATCTTTGGTATAATATAAAAACCATGAAAAAACTCGATAGTCTGGAATAGGCAATTAAAGAAAGAAATCCAGTGACAGAAACAATCAGCCATATAAAAGTTGCATTACAAAAACACGTATGCATGCCAACCACACCTGATATCGAAACATTAAATAGAAGAGCAGCTGAATTGCGTGGGGTAATCATTGAAACCTCATGCCGGGCAAATGTCCCTCACCTCGGTTCATGTCTTTCCTGCGTTGACATCCTTACGGCGCTGTATTGGGGGCCCCTTAACGACTTATCATCACAACTCGATTCTCGTGACCGCAATCACTTTGTTTTAAGTAAAGGTCATGCCGCCCCTGCGCTCTTCCAAGTGCTTGCAAGAAAGGGCATATTTTCTGCCGAACTTCTCGAACAGCTTGCCCGTTACGGTGAAGATGGCACCGTCTTTGGTGAGCATCCGCCCGCACACGGGGTGCCAGGGATTGAAGCAGCAACAGGTTCTCTTGGTCATGGCCTCTCAATCGCCATCGGTCTGGCAATTGGGGCGAGGATCCTCGGCCATCTTAAAGCGCGTTTCTTTGTGTTGATGAGTGATGGCGAATGCAATGAGGGATCGGTTTGGGAGGCGGCAATGATGGCAGCGGCGCAGAAACTTGGAAACATCGTTGTCATAATAGATTTCAACAAATGGCAGGCGACGGGTAGAAGCGAGGAAGTGCTGGCGCTTCAGCCATTAGTAAATAAATGGAGCGCTTTCGGCTGGCATGCCAGTGAGGTGGATGGACACGATATCCCTTTATTACTGGAGCTTCTGGCTAAACCAACTGATAGAGATGGCCGACCGGTGGCGCTTATTGCTCATACTATAAAAGGGAAAGGTGTATCCTTTATGGAGGACGATAACAATTGGCACTATCGGATTCCTAAAGAGGCGGAAGTTGTCGCCGCAAGAAGAGAATTGGGACTTACGCCGTGAGAAATGCCTTTGCTAATGAAATTACGTCTCTTGCTGCGATTGACGAGCGAATAGTAGTGCTATCTGGAGATATCGGGAACCGTCTTTTTGACGACTTTAAAAATGTCGCTCCAGCGCGGTTTTATAACTGCGGGGTTGCAGAAGCAAACATGACGGGTGTTGCTGCGGGTATGGCGATGATGGGGCTGCGGCCAATTACCTACACCATAACCCCTTTTGCAACAACACGTTGCCTTGAGCAAATCAGAAACGATGTCTGTTACCACAATCTGCCGGTAATTATTACTGGGACAGGGTCCGGTCTATCCTATGCCGAACTGGGACCTACGCACCACTCCTGCGAGGATATTGCCATCCTAAGGGCGCTTCCGAATATTTCAGTTATTTGCCCCTGCGATCCTATTGAAGTCCGCTGTGCCTTGCGTGCCGCGATGCAGCATGATGGCCCAATTTATCTTCGCCTTGGTAAGAAGGGAGAACCCGCCCTGCATAAAACCACGCCCGACTTCAAAATTGGCCGTGCCATAAACATGCGTGAGGGAAATGATATTTGTCTCCTGAGTACCGGCTCAACGATGGAGCTTTCCCTTGGCATAGCAGATGCCCTGGCATCTTACGGCATTAGTTCCCGCGTTGAGAGTGTCCATACGGTTAAGCCCCTCGATGGTATATTGCTTGAGGAACTGGGACGCGGCTATCGCCTTGTTGTCACAATAGAGGAGCATAGCTTGATTGGCGGCTTGGGAAGCGCGGTAGCAGAATGGTTTTCCGACAGGGATAGCAGAGACGTCCGTCTCCTCCGCTATGGCACTGCCGATTGTTTTCTGGAAACCGTAGGCAGCCAGGAGTATGCCCGGACCTTTTATGGCCTTGAGCGCAGCAGGATTGCTGACGAGGTAAAAGCGGCATTCGGTAAGGATGCCCGATGATTGCTAAGGTACTCGGTGTTGATTTTGATAACACTATCGTCTGTTATGACGAAATATTTTACCGTGTTGCAACGGAGCGCAAGCTCATACCTGCCGATCTATCTAAAACAAAGGAACAGGTTCGCGATTACCTCCGCAGGGTGGGATGTGAAGATGACTGGACCGAGATGCAAGGGTATGTGTATGGCAGCCGCATGGCCGATGTAAAGCCGTTTCCCGGGGCAATTGAGTGTATGACTGCAGCGGTTAAAGCAGGTGTTAGTGTCGCGATTATAAGTCATAAGACGCGTACACCTTACCTTGGTCATCCTTACGATCTTCATTCCGCAGCCAGAGGCTGGATACAACAGCAAGGTTTCTTTGATCCAGATCGCATCGGCATGAAGGAGACGCAGGTTTTCTTTCTTGAAACAAAGCAAATGAAGCTTGAGCAGATAAGTCGTTGCGGTTGCAGGTGGTTTATAGATGATCTGCCGGAATTTTTTCTTGAAGGTGACTTTCCAGATAATGTTGAAAGGCTTCTGTTCGATCCCGCTAATTCATTTTCGGAGGATCAGACAACAACCATACGACGCTTCGACTCCTGGGCAGACATCGGCAACTATTTGGAAGTCTTGTGATGAACAAGGATTTTCAAGAATTGCACACAGCGGTGTTGGGGATGCTCCCCTGTCCTGTAAGCAAGAACAAAATAAAGATTTCCCCGCTTCGTGAAGGTGGCAATAACCGCTTGTATCGGGTAGAGACCCCGGATGGCAATTATGTTCTCAAGAGTTATTTCCGGCATCCAGGGGATATCCGTAATCGCCTTGATGTGGAATTTACCTTTGCGTCATTTGCCTGGCGACATGGCATTCACTGCATACCGGAACCGCTTTGCCGTAATGATTCGATATTCTGTGCCCTTTTCGGATTAGTCGAGGGTAGACCGCTCAGCTCCGGCGAGGTCGGGATGGAGGAAATCAGCCAGGCTCTCAATTTTTTTCTTGATCTGAATGCCCTGCGTACTCATTCCGAGGCGCTGACCCTCGCCAACGCCTCGGAGTCATGTTTTACACTCCATGAACATATTCAACGAATTGATGAACGATTTGATCGGTTCCGAGCCATTACAACCAGTGATGAGCTCGACAGGCAATGCCTTGAATTTGTCAAAAGCCCTCTAACAGCGGTATGGATGCAAATCCGCCGCAGGATAGAAAATTCAGCTGATTATTCTACAGACGTACCATTGGAACCGACGGACCGCGTTATTTCTCCTTCGGATTTTGGGTTCCACAATGCAATCAATACTGAATCCGGATTGATTTTTCTTGACTTTGAATATGCGGGTTGGGATGATCCGGCAAAAGTTGCAGGTGATTTTTTCAGTCAAGTGGCGGTTCCAGTTTCCACGGAATTCTTCGCTTGGGTTGCAGATGCGATATCTGAAGCGACATCTGAGCCTGAAAAAATGCTGCAGCGCATCCGCCTTTTGCTTCCCCTCTATCGTATTAAGTGGTGCTGCATTCTCCTTAACGATTTTTTGCCCATTGATGGAGCCAGAAGAGAGTTTGCACAGGGTAGGGCATCGGAGAGAAAAAAAGAACAACTCGAGAAAGCGAAAAATCTTCTTGTATTTCTTGAGCAATTAATGATCGCTACATCAAGGAATTAAGTTATGGCCTACATTGATTTTTTGTCAGTAATTCACAAAAGCACCCAGCGCGACTATCTGGCGCGGGTTAACGACCCAGAGTATCCAAAGGCCAAAGCGGCAGAATTGGCCAAGCAATGGGACTTTGACTACTGGGATGGCGATCGCCGGATCAACTATGGCGGTTACCGCTACATGGAAGGGCGCTGGGAGAAAGTCGCCAGAGCGATGGCGGAGCACTATGGGCTGAAGGCGGGCGACAAGATTCTGGATGTGGGATGCGGTAAGGGCTTTCTTTTGTATGACTTTACAAAAGTAATTCCCGGTATTGAGGTGCATGGCATCGACATCTCGGAATACGCCATCCAGCATGCGAAGGAAGAAATCCTAGATCGCGTGAAAGTTGGCAATGCCGCGTCGCTCCCCTACCCGGACGACTATTTCGATCTCGTTTACTCCATCACTACGCTGCATAACCTGCACTGCTATGACTTAGACAAGGCTATAAGAGAGATCCAGAGGGTCGGCAGGCGGCATCGCTACATCTGCGTAGAGTCCTACCGAAACGAAGTGGAGAAGGCCAACCTGCTTTACTGGCAGGTCACCTGTGAGGCCTTCAATACACCGGAAGAATGGAACTGGTGGTTTGAATTGTGCGGATATAAAGGAGATTATTCATTTATTTATTTTGAATGACATTGTCTTTAATGCGTTCTAGTAACTTTTTAGTGAGGTAAATTATGATAATGCCACGTCACATGCGTGCCGCCATCCTTGCTGAGCAGAAGAAGCCCTTGGTAACTGATGATGTAGAATTGCCGCAGACGTTGGGTTATGGGCAGGTCCTGGTCAAGGTCTTTTACAGCGGTATTTGCGGCTCCCAGATTGGCGAGATTGATGGTGTTAAGGGAGAGGATAAATACCTGCCACACCTGCTGGGTCATGAAGGTTCTGGCGAGGTCGTTGACGTCGGAGCAGGGGTTAAATGTGTCAAACCAGGAGATTTTGTCGTTTTACACTGGATGAAAGGACAGGGGGTTGAATCGGCATCACCATTATACCATTGGCGTGATAAGCCTCTAAATGCCGGGTGGGTAACAACATTCAATGAATATGCAATTGTCTCTGAAAACCGGCTCACGGTAATTCCTCCGGATTTTGATCTAAAATTGGCCACCCTTTTCGGTTGTGCAATCACAACGGCGTTAGGAGTCATCAACAACGATGCCCATCTGAAGGTGGGGCAATCTGTGGTGGTGTTTGGTGTCGGTGGCGTGGGACTCAATATCGTCCAGGCAGCGGATATGGTTTCAGCTTACCCAATCATCGGAATTGACATCATTGACAATAAGCTCGAAATGGCAAAACGCTTTGGCGCCAGTTACGTTTTCAACTCCAGAAATATTGGCGACCTTGCCGGTGAGATCCGCAAAATTGTCGGGCCCGCTGGCGTTGACGTGGTGATTGAAACTACGGGCAATCCCCGAGTGATCGAGTTGGCTTACGATCTGACGCATCCGGATGGCAAAACGATTCTTGTTGGCGTACCAAAAAAAGGAGATAATGTTTCTATTTACACCCTGCCTATTCATTTCAATAAAATACTCAAGGGATCACACGGAGGCAACGCCGTACCGCACATTGATATACCACGCTACATTCGACTGGTTGAAGCAGGCAAGCTGAAATTGGATGGCCTGATAACCCATGAATTCAAACTGGACCATATTAATGAGGCTATACAAACGGTAAGGAGTGGAGAAGCAGGACGGGTGTTAGTATCTATGGCACAGCATTGATAAAGGTTAAATAGATGAGCAACTTTCTTAAATTTTATGAGGAGCATGGAATTTCGCCGGTATCCCAAGACATAGGAGATATTGGCCTTCATTTCCATCGACGCATCGGGTTATATCGTACACTCGGCATAACCCCCTTACTTTTCAAAAATCGTGATGTACTCGAAGTTGCTCCGGGGTCAGGGTATAATTCCATTGTTACAGCCTCATTCGGCGCAACCAGTTACGATCTTGTTGAACCCAATCCTGTTGGCTTCAGTGAGATGGTTAGTTTGTTCGAGAAACATAAGATAAAAGATCCGGGGATCCATTTTTTTAACTGCCGATTGGAAGATTTTTCAGAAAAGCGAGACTACGATATTGTTTTATGTGAAGGATTGATTCCAGGTCTCAATAAACAGGACGAATTTATTCAGCTTATTGCCAATAGAGTAAGACCCGGTGGAATTCTTGTTCTGACTTGCAGCGACGCAGTTTCGGTCTTTTTTGAAACACTAAGACGTTATCTCGCGCGAATTCTTGTGGCCCAATCAGGTATGAGTGTTTCGGGAGGGGGGATTGAGCAGATCACTCGTTTACTCTCTAATGCGTTCCATTCGCATCTCAGTTCTTTAAAGGGGATGTCAAGGCCAATTGAGCATTGGATTATGGATAATTTGCTTAACCCAGCAGCGTCCAGTATGGCAGCCAGCAATGAGTTTTCCATTGAAAAATGCTTAAATACATTGGGGAAGGCCTTCTATTTTTACGGTTCTTCTCCAAACTTTCTGGTCCATTGGGGTTGGCATAAAGAGATAGAACAAGACCCTAATTCTTACAATCATGTCTTTATGAATTATTTTCTCTCTCAACGTCACAATCTTTTACACTATCGCGAGACGGGCTTGTCTAATATTGATGCCAACAGAAAGATGCATTCTTGTTGCAGACAATTTTCTGATCTTGTCGAACAAAAGAATCAACAGACTGAAGAGTGTTTTACTGCAGATAGCATCTCCGCTGATATCACTACAGTTAAGGAGTTGCTAAATGTGATTAGGCCGCTTGGATTGAAGAAATCTGAAGCTGCGATTGCTGATTTCATCGCCCTCTTTGATAGAGAAGCAATCCCTCATGCTCAAGATATTGCTCATTTGAGCGCTTTTGGCTCGGCATTTGGTAGAGGTCAACAATACATCAGTCTCGTTAAAGCATAGGACAATGTATCCATCCGTTGAGAAATGTCATGTTTGCTGTGGGCCAGTTCACGAACTCGATGGATTTCCCAGTCTGTTGCAGGTAACCTCAGATTGCCGACCATGGCGCGGAAATGGGCAGCTCTCGGTCTGCCAGCATTGCGGTACGGTACAGAAGCCAATAACAGAGAACTGGCTCCGAGAAGCTGAGCAAATCTATTCCGATTATGAAATCTACAGCCAGGGTGGAGGAGATGAGCAATCAACCTTTGATCAAGGCACTGGGACGAGTGAGTCACGCTCTAAAAAAATTGTCGACTGGCTGACAACGGAACACGTTCCACCTGAGACCGGGAAGCTCATAGACATCGGTTGTGGCAATGGTGCTTTTCTCAGGGCATTTGGTGCTCGTTATCCCAGATGGCAAATGACAGGCCTGGAGTTGGATTGCCGTAACCAGCAGGTTGTTGAATCTATCCCTGGGGTGATCGGGCTACAGGTGGGCTCCATCGAAAGCCTTCAAGACCGTTACGATATGATTGTGTTGATCCATGTACTGGAGCACATCCCCAACCCGGTTCAGTTTCTCAAATCGCTTACTGACCGTTTGAACTTTGGGGGGCTGCTGTTGATCGAAGTGCCGGATATGGAGATGTCGCCCTTTGACATCCTGATTGCTGATCATTGCACTCACTTCACAGCAGATATTTTGCACGGAGTGGTTGCCGCCGCAGGATTTGAAGCACTGGCCATGAAGGCGGACTTTATACCTAAAGAGTTGTCCCTGCTCACTCAATATCCCGGTGACGATGGACACAGACAAGTTCAGCAGGCAGCGTCTCTGATGAAGGAACGGTTTCCTGGCAGCGGGGCAAAGGCAGCTAAGACCCATATCGTCTGGCTAAAGAACCTGCTTGAGCAATCTCAGGCGCTCAAGGGCACAGTCGGTATTTTCGGCACATCTATCGCTGCCACTTGGCTGGCGGCATCCCTGGGCGACAAAATAACGTTTTTTGTGGATGAGGATCGTAACCGTGTCGGCCTCAGCCATATGTCGCGCCCGATTTATAATCCAGATCACGCACCTAAAGGTTCGCAAATAGTGGTTCCAATGCGGTCAGATATTGCTGTTGCAATCGCAAAGCGGTTTGAGGAACTGGCTTGCAAATTCGTCTTGCCGTCGGTTTAGTTCCATGTGACGAAGTCCAATTCCTTAGGCGTGAGCCAGGGATAAAAAGGCAATAAATCTTATGAAAGATAACCCAAAGACAAAAGAACCACAATACGGCGTTATATTCGATGTCATCGAAAAACATGGCGTGAGCAAATTGGGACTGATGATCAATGAATCCTGGAATCAGGATCCGAAACGAACGCTGTTCACGCTGGCGAGATACAAGTTTGTGGCCAGAATGCTTGCAGGGCAGCAGCGTGTGCTGGAGGTCGGCTGTGCCGATGCTTTTGGCACGCGTATGGTTCAGCAAACTGTCGGGAAAGTGACGGCAGTCGATTTTGATTCCGTCTTCATTGATGATGTCAAGGCTCGCCTGGATCCGGCGTGGCCGCTTGCGTGTTTTGTCTGCGACCTGTTAGAGGGTCCGGTGCCGGGGCGATTTGATGCGATCTACAGCTTGGATGTCCTGGAGCATATTCATCCCGATAACGAGGTGCGATTCATCACCCATATGCTGCAATCGCTGGACGAGAACGGCGTCATGATCGTAGGGATGCCATCCTTGGAATCGCAAAGCTATGCCTCGCCCCAGAGCAAGTCGGGGCATTTTAACTGCAAGTCCGGGGATGACCTGAAAGCACTGCTCAAGCGCTATTTCCATAACGTGTTTCTTTTTTCCATGAACGATGAAACGGTCCACACAGGGTTCTATCCCATGGCGCACTACCTGATCGCCTTGTGCTGCGGCAAGAAGTCTGGGGTGGGTGCCTGAGTCCATGACGTTGATGATTGGCAACAAGAATGATTCAGTGCTGATTATAGGCGCGGATGGAACCATCGGTAGGAGCTTGGTGGCGGCTTTTAAAGTAGCCGGGAAAACCGTCTGGCAAACCACGCGTCGTCGCGATCGGGTTCTTGGACAGCGGCTTTTTCTCGACTTATCCCAAGACGTGGCCCACTGGCCGCTGCCACCTGCACCGATCAACGCGGCCATCTTCTGTGCCGCTGTCACATCCCTGGAGCGTTGTCGGCTCGATCCGGAATCCAGTAGACGGGTGAATGTCGTGGGCACGATCGCTTTGGCCAAGCGGCTGGTCGAGGCAGGGGTCTTTGTCGTCTTTCTTTCAACCAATCTGGTCTTCGCTGGGGAGAAGCCGTTTGCGAAGCCTACTGACCTGGTCAATCCCCGGACCGAATATGGACGTCAGAAGGCGGAAGTGGAATCGCAACTCCTGGCATGGGGAGAAAAGATAGCGATCGTGCGTTTCAGCAAGGTCATGAGTCCGTATATGCCTCTGTTTCAGGGCTGGATTAGAGACTTGAAGGCTGGAAAGGTGATCCATCCCTTCTCAGACATGGTCATGGCCCCGGTATCGCTTACGTTTGCGGTGAACGTTTTGAGTGAAGCTACAGAGAGGCGGGTGCCGGGTATTTTCCATGTGTCGGCAAAGCAGGATGTGAGTTATGCAGCGGCAGCTCAACACATTGCGCGTAAGTTGGGCGTTGAGATGGAACTGGTGCAGCCAACATCGTACCGAGAATATGGAGTTGATCTTGCTCCACAAAATACTTCACTTGATTCAAGCCGATTAATTGATCTCGGTTTATGTGCGCCACATGCGTGGGATGCTTTCGAAGAATCTGAAGTTCGCGAGACAATGACGGTATGACCGGATCGGACTGCGGAAAGAGGAGAACAGTCCGATGAGCGATTTCGGAGCCTTCTTCAAGGCGCTCTGGGGCGCCTGCTTGGGCTGGTGTCTGGCCGGGGGACTGGTCCTGTTGGTCAAGGCCGGGGCAATAGCCCTGCCTGGGCTTCTGGTGCAGACCTTTACGGGCGTGCCGAACGAAGGCCTGGAGAAGCTGTTCTATCTTTCTTTCTACGTGATTGGACCCTGCTGTGCGCTGCTGGCCGTTCTGGCCGGGCCTCGGTTTTTCCGTGCGGCCGGGTGGGCCGGCTTCGCCGTGGCCGTGTTCCTGCCCCTTGCCCCCAGATTAACTAAGTCAGTCCTTGTCGGCCCGGTTTCGTGGTTCTGGATAGTCGTGCCGCCGCTGGTGCTCTGTGCCGGGGCCGTGCTCGGCCGTGTGAACTCCAGCTCTGTCCGGACGCAACCCCATGAGACTTCAAAGGTGGCTTGAGAGCTTTGAACATCGACAAATTTTACCAGGGATCAGTTTTGAACCGATTTTTCAGAATTACGTTTTCTATATCCGGGCGAAGGAACGAGCCGGAGATGATAAGTTTGCTATGAAGAGTTC
>Ga0172379_10007009_pt1 | contig 14814 bp, 15 predicted proteins | sample GrowelOW334metaG_FD_119756 | JGI IMG/M metagenome (GOLD analysis project Ga0172379, IMG submission 119756) | Groundwater microbial communities from an aquifer near a municipal landfill in Southern Ontario, Canada - Groundwater well OW334 metaG | ecosystem: Environmental > Aquatic > Deep...
ATCCCGGCCAAGGAAAACCTCGGACTCGTCTTTTTTGAGCGAAAGCGGACCGATCTTGTCGCTCATGCCGAACTCGGTCACCATCTTCTGCGCGTAGCTGGCTACTTTCGAGATGTCGTCATGCGCTCCGGTGGTGATCTCGTTAAACACCAGCTCCTCGGCGGCGCGGCCGCCCAGCAGCACGGAAAGTTTGTTCAGGATATCGGTCCTTGAGGTAAGGTATTTATCCTCGAGCGGCAGCTGGAGCGTATAGCCGAGCGCCGGCCCGCGCGGGATGATGGAAACCTTGTGCACCGGGTCGCAGCCGGGCAGCATTTTGGCGACAAGCGCGTGCCCGGCTTCGTGGTAAGCCACGATCCGTTTTTCCTTTTCGGAGATCACGCGGGATTTTCTCTGCGGGCCGGCCACCATCTTTTCTATGGCCTCCTCGATGTCCTTCTGTTCCACCGCCTTCCTGTCGGCCTTGGCGGCCATGATGGCGGCTTCGTTTATTATATTGGCCAGGTCCGCGCCCACAAAACCGGGGGTATGGCGGGCGATAATATTCAGGTCCGTCTCAAGCGCCAGCTTGGTCTTGCGCGCGTGCACCTGCAGGATCTCGGTCCGCCCCTTGATATCCGGTACCGGGACGTTGATGCGGCGGTCGAAGCGGCCGGGGCGCAGCAGCGCGGGATCGAGCACGTCCGGCCTGTTGGTGGCGCCTATCAGGATGATGCCTTCGTTGGTGTCAAAACCATCCAGTTCCACCAGCATCTGGTTCAGGGTCTGCTCGCGTTCGTCATGGCCGCCGCCTATACCGGCGAAACGCGCGCGAGCCACGGCGTCAAGCTCGTCCACGAACACGATGGCCGGCGCGCTTTTTTTGGCGCGCTCAAAAAGATCGCGCACGCGGGAAGCGCCCACGCCCACGAACATCTCCACAAATTCGGAGCCGGAAGAAGTGAAGAACGGTACGCCGGACTCGCCGGCTATGGCGCGGGCCAGCAGGGTCTTCCCGGTCCCCGGAGGGCCGTAAAGAAGCACGCCCTTCGGCAGCTGGCCGCCGAGCTGGCGGTACTTCTTCGGATTTTTCAGATAATCCACGATATCCATCAGCTCTTCTTTGGTCTCGTCGCAGCCCGCGACATCCTTAAAAGTGACTTTCTGCTTTTTCAGGTCCTGCTGCTTGGCGCGCGATTTCCCGAACGACATAGCCTGTTTGCCGCCCATCTGCGCCTGCCGGAAGAACAGGAACCACCACAGGAAGACGAACATGGCGATCCAGCCCAGGTTGAGGATCAGGCTGGTGATCCAGCTCCTGTCGGCTTCGCCGGAGAACTTGATCCCGCCGGCGGTCATTTCCTCCACCAGCTTGTCGTCGTTCAGCGGGATCGTCCTGAAAGAGAGGGTTTTGTCCCCTTCCTTGTATTCGCCGCGTATCAGGTCGGGCCGCATGCTCACTTTCTGCACCTCGCCGGCCTTGATCTTGGACTTGAACTCGGAGTAGGGGATCTCTTTTTCCTTCTCAACGGTCTTGACGTTCTGGTACACGGCTATAAATAGCGTGAACGCCAGCAGCCAGAAGATCATCTGTTTCAGATTTTTCTTTAGAGGCATAGTTTATTTCCCTGAAGCGCCGTTAATGACCGATTGCTTAAGAATACCGATATACGGAAGATTCCTGTAAAACTCGTTGTAATCCAGGCCGTAGCCGACCACGAACTTATTGGGGATGACGAAGCCGGCGTATTTTACCGGGACCGCGGTCTTGCGGCAGACCGTCTTGTCCAGCAGCGTGCAGATCTCAAGAGACCTCGGCTGCCTGGTGGCGAGATTCTTCAGCAGATAGCCCATGGTAAGCCCGGAATCGACTATATCCTCCACGATCAGCACGTCCTTTTTCTCTATGTTCTGCTTGAGGTCCAGCACCGTGCGCACCACGCCGGTGGACTGGACGCCGGAATAGGACGAAACCATCATAAAATCCACGTTGGTCTCCACTTCCATGCGCTTCAGCAGGTCCGACAGGAAAGGCACACAACCCTTCAGGACCCCTATCAGCGTGACGCAGCGGCCCTTATAGTCCCGCGAGATCTGGGCGGCCAGTTCTCTTACGCGGGCCTGAAGCTTTTCCTCGGAAACCAGTATTTCCTGCAAATCTCCGTGCATAGACATATATTCTAGATGTTTTGGAGTATCTTTTCCATTGGAAAATCAGGCCAGCCCCGCCCTTTGGCCGCCGCAGCGGCGGAAAAAGTGCGGGGTTAATCCAGGTCCATTGGATTAAGCGGTTTGGAGTTGTCCCCTGAATCCTTTATACGCTTCGCCTCTTTCTCAAAAGTGTCCAGCAGTTCGCGTTTTTTCTTTTCCATGTCGCCCTGCGCCTTTGAAAAATAGTCCTCCAGCTTGGACTTGTCCGTTTTTATCTTTTCCAGGGCGTCCTTCATCTGATCGGAACCTTCCTTCGTCACGGGTTTTTCCCAGTGCCGCAGCACTTTGCCCGTCTTTTTTTCCACTTCGATACGGGCTTTGCACATCGGGCAGTCTATCAGGAAAGATTCTTCATTCATAACATCTCCATATGTTTGCCATATGCCGTATGCTTTAGGCCATAAGCTTTTAAGGAAATCCCTGCCAGCCTATGGCCTATGGCTTAAAGCCTATGGCATTTTTTATTTTATTCCCCACAACGGATGCAACTGCGGCAATATTCTTACATCCTTAAGTTTTCCCGCCGCGAACCGGTAAAAAACATCCAATTGTTTCGAAGAAGGCGGAGTAAAAAGCCCCATGGGGGTCACGGGTTGGATAAAAAAAGGCATCCGGTCCCATACCGAAGCCGCCAGGGCGGCGGCCTTCCTGAACTCAGCGGGGTCGGTCCCGGAAGTCACCACGATCTTCACGAATGTCTTCTCCGGCGCCAGCGATAAAAATTTTTCATGCTCCCGCCACAGGGTTTTTCCGGCCAGGCGCGGCAATTTTATGTCCGCGGCCACCACGTCTATCGCGTTAATGACTTTTCCAAGCTCCCGGTGGCAGACGCCGTTGGTTTCCAGATGGGTCATGAGGCCCAGAGTTGCGGCGGACAAAGCCAGCTCCCTGAGCGCTTCCGGCTGTAAGAGAGGTTCCCCCCCGGTAAACGACACCGCGCGCGCCTTTTCGCGAAAGGCGAGTTTTTTTATCGTTCTTTTAACTCCGGCCAGCGGCGTCTGCTTTCCCGCTCCCCGGGCCGCCGGCTCGTCGCAATAAACGCAGTTCAGATTACAGCCGGCAAACCGCACAAAAACCTGCTTCTGCCCGGCGTAAAGCCCTTCGCCCTGGGTAGAACAGAATATTTCCGATATTTGAGCGGTAGTCATATCAACGTGAAGTGTGAAGGGTAAAGAGTAAAGGGTTTACGGCAATTTGTTTATCCCCCGGCTCTTCACGCTTTACCCTTCACCCTTTACCCTTTACGCCCCCTATCGCCGGATCAGCCATCCCGGCGTCCTTAAATCCTTTGGCGCGCAGTTTGCAGGAATCGCATTTGCCGCAGGGCCGGCGGCCGCCCGAATAACAGGACCAGGTGTGCCCGAGCGGCGCGTCCAGCCTGAGCGCGAGCCGTATGATCTGCTTCTTGCTCATTTTTATCAGCGGCGTCAGCAGTTTTATTTTTTTTCCGGCCGCGCCGCGCCGGGTGCCGGCGGACACGGCTTTTTCAAGCGCCTTGTAAAAACCCGGCCGGCAGTCCGGATAACCGGAATAATCGATAACATTAGGGCCCATGACCACGGCTTCAGCCCCGATGGAGTCCGCGAGCGAAACGCCGATGGAGGCGAACACCAGATTCCTGCCCGGCACGTATGTGGAAGGAATGGCCTTGCCCGCGCCGATGCGGGCAAGCTCCGCCACGGGAAGTTTTTGCCGGGCATCGACAAGCGAGCTTACCCCCAGCCAGGGAAAGGCCAGTTTTATCTGGTACAATCTGACGCCCAAAGCCCGGGCTATGCGGCGGGCGCCGAGGTTTTCCTTTTTATGCCGCTGGCCGTAATCGAACGACACCGCCGTGCAGGCATACCCGCACTTAATAGCCCAGCACAGCGCGGTGGTGGAATCCAGCCCCCCGGAAAACAGAACAACGGCCTTTTTTGATTTCATATCAGGGATAGAATACAGGATACAGGAGAACGGCGGCTGGACAAGGAAATTCGCTTACTCCCCCCTGTATCCTGTGTTCCGCCTACTGTCTACTGCACATTTTCTAACATCCTCCACTTTGCCGTGCACACCCAGCAGCATGACCCGCGGGACAACGTCCATGGTCCCGTTTTTCAGGATCACGTCCATATCCTTTCTGCCGGTTTCCGGCCGGCCCTTCAGGAAATCCAGCACCCTGCCGCTGGCGTGTATCTCCGCCAGCGCGGCTTCGAACGAGTCGACTCCGGCTATGGCGTCGGCTACGGCGCGGGCGCAGATAACGTCCTCGACATGACGCTTATCGAAATAAAGACAGGCCGGGACGATGAGCGTGTCCATGGGTCTAGCGCGGCAATACTCCCCGACGAATTGCATATTCGCGAAACAGCCGATAAGTATCTCCCCGGACACCGCCAGCGACATGACGGCAGGGGACCCCGAATTGGTGACTATCAGCGCCGGCTTGGACGCGTCGGACGCATACAGCGCTACGTAGGGAGAATTATCGTATTTGACCGTTTCCGGCGGGAAAGCTATTTCCGAGAACAGGTCGGGGATCTTTTCAAGAGCCTTTACCGAGGCTGCGTGGGCCGGGCCGGAATATACCCGGACGTCCGTGCGACCGCTCTTTAAAAGCGCGCTAACCGTGTTTGAAAATCTGAAGAGATCTATAACTATGCCGCGGCCGCGCCAGGCACGGGCCTCTCCCGGGTCGCCGGCAATCTTGATCTTCATCTATAATCTCCGAACTGGGCGGGCGGAACGGTCCCGGGTCGTGCCGTCTAATCCCCACACTTTACGCTTTACCCTTTACGCTTCACGCGACCTATCGCGCGGCGGTCGAGACATTGACGACATACTTGAAAGCCAGAGCGCTGACAAAAATTTCCGGCGCCTGAACTCCGCCCGATCCAAATTCGCCCGCGGAAGTCTCCTCGGTTATAATTATGCCGTCTGCGCCGACATCCGCGGCCAATTTCCGGGCCAGATTTTTCTGACGGATCAGGGCTGACTTGTCTTCGGCTGAAAATTTAGCGCTGTGGATAATGGCTATGGCGCCCCAGGGACGGAGAGTCTCCTCTCTGTCGGAAAATACCGGCACGTCCTTCGCGGGCCTGGCGGGGAACCAGGGCCCTACCTGTATGATATCGGGGGTTGAAGCGGCGCAGGCCGCAAGGAAGATCAGGACCGTGAACAGAAAACCATTCCTCATCTGGGGGGTTCTAATCCAAGCTCCTTACAGATCTTCCTCACTGTAAAATCCGCTATCTCGGTATGCCTCGTTACGGGGATCTCCTTCCCGGTGGCGGGACTGGAAAAAACGGAATATTTGCCGCCCTCCCTTGAGAGCATACAGCCGTTCTGCAGAAGATACCTGACAAGTTCTTTTCTTTTCATAAATTACCTCTACTATAAACCTATTCTAGCAATTTTGGATTAGTCCGCGCTTCTCGGGATCCTTGAGACCAGTTTCCAGGAAACGGAATTCCTGCCCGCAAAGACCTGGACGAAGGACAGGGCCCCGTCTTCGTTCTCGAAGATCAAAAAATTTTTGCCGCCTTCGCTCAGCGTTCCCTTCAACTGCCCGTACGAAGCGGGCATCCCTCCGGGAGTATTCGTTTCCCCGGTTTCAGCCTCTGTTCCGGCTTCGTTATCGGAAAAGCGGCCGCGGGGCTCCCCTTCGGCCCGGTCGTCTATCATGACGCTGCCTTCCTCTTCCGGCTGGTCGGCCGCCGGTTCTCTTTTTACGGGACGAATGACACGTTTCTCTTCGGCGGCGGCAGCAAGCCGCTTTGAGGCCGGCTTAGCCGGCGAGGCGGCCGGGGCCGCTTTAGACTGAGATACTGAGCCGTCCCCCTCCTGCTGCGCGGCGGCCGCCAGGGCAAGCGCCATAACGACGACCATACTGCATAGAATTTTCACGTTTCCTCCTTAACTGTCGCACCCCTCGCGTAACAATGCGCTCGGGGCGATTACCGCCGGGCCTCCTAAGGAAATCGGCCCGGTGCTCCCGGAGGGGGACTTCGTCCCCCTTCCGCGCTTGCTCCCTGCGCTTCGCTTGGTCGCGTCGCTGAACCCCCTCATGAGGAAATCTCCTCAATAAGATGGAGTCAGCACTACTTCCCATCTGTCGCACCCCTCGCGTAACAATGCGCTCGGGGCGATTACCTCCGGGCCTCCTAAGGAAATCGGCCCGGTGCTTTCGGAGGGGGACTCCGCGGCACCCCTTCCGGGGGACTAAGCCGCAGGTGGAAACCACATGGTGGTTTCCCCTACCCCTTCCGCGCTTGCTTCCTTCGCAAAAGGCTCAGACGCTGCGCTGAACCCCCTGTCGCAGAAATCTCCTTATAACGCGAAGGAGACCGATTCTTCAACTGTCGCACCCCGCACTTTGGCCGCCGCTGCGGCGGAACAAGTGCGGGGGGTCAAAACCGTTTTATCTCCACACGGCCGGTTTTTATGCCTAAAAGCCGAAGGGCCAGGGTCCTGAATTTTTCCGGAGCGTCGCTGGCCATGAAGCGGACCCGGCCGGCCCGGCCGGAATTCAGCAGGCACCGTGACGCCAGGACCGCTTTCGCCTCAGCCGCCGTGGCTTCGGCCGAATCAATGATCTTCACTTTGCCGCCCAAAGCGCGCGAAATGACCCTCTTCAGCAACGGGTAATGAGTGCAGCCCAGAATTACCGCGTCAAAACCTTTATTTTTAAATGGAGCGAGATATTCCGAAGCGATAAGTTCCGTGGCTTTTTTGCCGCACCAGCCCTCTTCCACCAGCGGCACGAACAACGGGCACGCTTTCTCACGCACCAGCGCCCGTGGAGTCAGTTTTTTAAGCGCCAGTCTGTAGGAACCGCTTGCCACCGTGGCGGCGGTACCGATAACAAGTATGCGGCGGTTGCCGGCGGCCGCGGACCGGGCGCCGGGATCGACAACACCTATAACCGGAGCTTTTGAGATCTTGCGAACCTCTTCCAGCGCAAGCGAAGAGGCCGTGTTGCACGCCACGATCAGCAGCTTCACGCCCCGCGCGGCAAGCATTGCGGCTATCTCTTTTGAAAAAGCGATGACCGCTTCCCTCGACTTGGCGCCGTAGGGCACACGCGCGGTATCCCCGAAGTAAATCAGATTTTCAGAAGGCAGCAGACGCCGCACGGCCTTCAGGACCGTAAGCCCCCCAAGGCCGGAGTCGAAAATGCCGATAGGACTGTTCTTATTTATCATATGATACGGCGTAATTACCGTAAAGCGTGAAGCGTAAAGGGTAAAGTGTCAGGATCGGATACCATGCCGTAAACTCTTCACCCTTTACTCTTTGCCCTTTACTCTTCACTTCTTACTACTGCCACTTTTTCAACTGCGAATACTTCATCACGCCTTTATAGATGGCATTCACCAGTTTTGTCCGCCCTTTCTTCTCGTTCAGGGCCTGCTGATCTTTGGTATTGGTCATGAAACCGAGTTCCACCAGCACCCCGGGAGCGTAAGTCCCGCGCAGCACATAAAACACTTCCTGTTTCACTCCCCGGTTCACGAAAGGGGTGTTCTTTTCCATCTCCTTCGCAATAAGCCCCGCCAGCTGGCTGCCCTCGTTCATATACTCGTTCCTGGCCAGCGAGTGGAGCAAAACCGCTGACGCGTCGTTCTCCGTATTTTCATCCTCCAGGCCTATAACGGAGTTTTCATAATCGGCGACTTCCGCCGCCCAGGGATCGGAGGAGTTTTCGGACATAAAATACACCTCAAAGCCTTTTTCCCTGCGGTCGAGTGAGGCGTTGGCGTGAATGGAAATGAACACGTCGGCTTTGTAGTCGTTGGCTATTTTGGAGCGCGCGGCAAGCGTGATAAAGACATCGGATGTGCGGGTCAGCAGCACATCGAAGATGTCCTCGTCTTTCAGCATGTTATAAAGTTCCTTCGCCACCAGCAGATTTATCGCTTTTTCCGTGAGGCCGAAGGCTTTCCGGCCGCCCGCGTCCTTGCCGCCGTGACCGGCGTCTATGACCACGCGCTTACGGCCGCTTTTCTCCAGCATAAATTTATCCGGGATGTTCACTCCGGGAGCGGAAACGGTCCCGCCAACGGGCGCCGGCGCGCAATTTCCCCGTTCATCCGGACCGCAGGGAGCAAGCGACGGGCGAAGTTCTCCCGGCAAAGCGCTCGTGGAGACTTCAGGCGCCTTTTCCCCCGCGGAAGACCCGGTCGGCAATATGACGCTGACTCCCGGATCCGGAGCGGCGCCGGGCAGGGGCGAACCGGTTATGCTCTGGTAAATGGGCCGCAAGCGTTTCTCTATATCAAAGACCAGGCGGTCGGGACCGGACAGTTTAAAACTGGAAACTTTGCCGAAATTATCTCCGGGAGTCAGCACCAGACGGGCTACCTTGTTCTCCTGGAAAACATCCACACTTGTGACGACTCCGTCCCCGATATTGATATTGTCCTCCGCCTCCACCACGCCGCCGGGAACGGTGACGGAGTAGACATTATTCTCTTTCTGGGAAGTTTGGAAATCAAGCGGTTCTTCCAGATAGACTACCAGCCTTGTCTTGTCCTTGTAAGAGAAGTAGTTTATGGAGCTGATATTGATCTTACGCTGGGCGGTCAGGACTCCGGAGGCGGGCGCATAGTCGAGTTTGAAACCGAAAGCCCTGGCGAAATGTTTCGAGGTAAAAAAATCCATGACCAGGAACGCGCGGCCGCCCCGCACGATCAGGGGATTGGGGATGGAGATCCTGGTGTCGTTCAGGGAAACCGAATCCGACTTCAGGAAGAACACGATCTTGTTGCCCTTGTTCTGCAGCAGCAACTTGCCGCTGACCGGATACCAGTAGATCTTGCCGCCCATCAGCCGGGCCGCACTGGCCGCGTCCAGATAAAGCGCGTCATTCATCTCATATGTTTTTATTTTTCCCGCGTAAGCGCCATTCTTCATGTATGAGATCTCGTCCACCCTGGCCGAGGCGTTAAGATATCCCGCGCACACCAGCAAGCATACCGGCACAACTTTTTTAAGCAAAGTTCGCATGTGAATCTCTCCGTATATTCCGGGCCCAAGCCTATGGCATACGGCTTATGGCCTATGGCGTTTATTCCAGTATTATCCTGTAATCTTCCCAGGTCAGCAGCGGATCGGGAAAAACCCTGACGCTCCGATGCACGTTCTTTTCGATAAGTTCCTGCTTTTTCTTGAGGATCTCCATCAGCATCGGGTTCACGACCAATCGCAGGTTGCCGCCCGGGCGGCCGAGCGTCAGATTCTGTATGTCCCGCTGGACCTTGATCCTGATGCTCTCGCTGGACAGCACGCGCCCGGAACCGTGGCATTCCGGACACTCTTCCGTCAGAAGGCTGAAAGTGCTTTCGCGTTTGCGCTCCCTGGTCATTTCCACAAGACCCAGACGCGTAATGGGCAGTATCCGGATCTTGGCGCGGTCACGGCGCACCGCCTGCTCCATCACGTCCACCACCTTGTGCCGGTTAGAGGCTTTTTTCATGTCTATAAAATCGATAACGATAATGCCGCCGATATTCCTCAGGCGCAGCTGGCGGGCCACTTCCTGCGCGGCCTCGATATTCGTCATGGTAACGGTTTCTTCCTGGGAGCGGTTGCCGGTGAAACGTCCGGTGTTCACGTCTATCGCGCAAAGCGACTCCGCTTCCTGGATGATAATGCTGCCGCCATTTGGAAGCTCCACTTTTATCTTGCGCAGTTCCTCGATACTTTTTTCTATGTTGAAAGCCTTAAAGATCGGGGTCTTGCCGTCATAATGTTTGACGCGCTCTTTCAGGTCCGGGGAGATCTTGGAAACGAATTCCAGCGTGGCCTCGTAATCGTCCTTATTGTCCAGCATGTAAATAGCCACGTCATCCGAGAGGATGTCGCGCGAAACCTGCAGCGTCATATCCATATCCTTATGGAGGAGGAAGGGCGGCCGCACGGTCTCATAACGTTTCTGGACCGAATCCCAGAACCGCAGCAGGAACTTAAGCTCGCGTTCAAGTTCCTCTTCGCTCGCCCCTTCCGCCTCGGTGCGCACGATGCAGCCCTTTTTGCCGAGCTCATTGGCGACCGTGATCTTCCGAAGGATCTCGGAAAGGCGTTTTCTTTCCTCCGGAGTTTCGATGTTCTTGGAAACGCCCACGAACTCCTGGAACGGCGTCAGGACCAGAAACCTGCCGGGCAGAGAGATATCCATGGTCACCTTCATTCCCTTGGTGCCGATGGCGTCCTTTGTCACCTGCACCATCACTTCCTGGTCTTTCCTGAGCAGTTTTTCTATGGGCTCGCGCTGGCCGCCCAGCACGTCGGAGATATAGATGTACGCGTTCTTATCAAGTCCGATATTCATGAACGCGCTGGAAATACCCGGAAGCACGTTCTCCACCACGGCCTTGTAAATATTCCCGACTATATTGGTATTGCTTCTGCGCTCCCAGAAAAGTTCCGCCAGCCGGCCGTCCTCCAGAATGGCGATGCGTGTTTCCTCGAAAGAAGTGTTCGCGAATATTTCTTTTTTTACCGTTTTCTGATTATTCATGATGATATAAAACTCTCCTTATTATATAACGACCCAGCCTGTTACTCTCTCTAAATCGCTTCCAATCCGCCCTTCGAGTCCAGCCAGAGCAAATCTTCCCTCACCACTTTTTTAACCGCCGCTTCACGGCCGGCGATAAGCCCCAGTACATCCAGGGGTTTGACGTTCTTTCCGGGCTCCAGTTTCAGCACCAGACGCAGGGTTCCGGCGGCGGCGTCCAGCTCCGCACCCAGCACCAGGGGACGCGCGTCCAGGGTATGGCCGGCGCCGGACCGGTCCTTTTTCTCGAACGGCACGCTTTCCAGCGCCAAAAAAGCGTCCACGGATTCCCGGGAGACGAGTTCTTCAGGCTCAGCCTCGATACAATACCGCGCGGCGCTGACACTGGCCTCTATCGACGGGAAATGCACCGGCACCCTTTTAACCGACAAAAGCTCGAAAGCCTCCGATCCGGCCGCTGAGAGTTTAGCCATAACGACGATTTCCGGACAGCTCTGCGCCAGGTAGAGGTCGGCGTACTCGCAACGGCTCCCGCAGCCCGCCGACAGCGCCGGTCCGAAGGCCATTTTAGGGACCAAATCCCTACCGTGTTTAGCGGGGCAGCAGTCAAGGCCGGACCCGGCCGCTATACGCCTTAACTCCTGTATTTGCTCCAGATGGGACATATTCCCGGCGCCGGCAAGCCTGGCGAATCTGAGCCGCATCCGTAATTTAGGGATATTGTCCATAATCACTTCCGGATCGTAAAGAGTAAAGCGTGAAGCGTAAAGAGCAAAAAACATCTTCCTGGCCGTAAACTCTTTCCCCTTTACTCTTTACCCTTTACAGCTCATAGCGCTTCGCGCTATGAGCTAGACCAACGCATACCTCCGCGCATAAATAGACTGCACCAGACCGAGAGCGATCAAAGTGGCGACAAGGTTAGACCCGCCGTAGGACAGCAGCGGCAGGGGCACCCCGGCCACGGGGCTGAAGCCCAGGATCATGCCGAAATTAATACAAAAGTAAACCATGAACATCCCGAAGACCCCGCAGTTCACAAGGTAACCGAACCGGTCGCGCGCAAGTTTAGCGCAGGCGCGAACCCGGCCCAGGATCAGAACATAAAGGCACATTACCAGTATAGTCCCGCAGAACCCCATCTCCTCGCCCACAACGGCTAAAATAAAATCGGTATGCCGCTCCGGCACGAATCCCAGCCGGGACTGCGTTCCTGAAAAGATCCCCTTGCCGAACAGTCCCCCGGAACCTATGGCTACGCGCGCCTGCAGCAGATTGTAGCCGGCGCCCTTCGGGTCGGATTCCGGGGACAGGAACACTTCCAGCCGCTTCTGCTGATACTCTTTCATCTGGTGCTTCACCATCACCCCGGAAAAGAACCCCAGGACCAGCACCAGGGCGGCGCCGCCGAAAAAAACCCCGGAAATATTCGAATACAGTTTCACCGACAACAGCCACAGCAGGTAGGCCGCGGCTCCCACCCCCAGCACAAAGAACAGCGCGCTCCAGCCGAAATTGGAAAGACGGAAAAAATATCCGATCAGCTGATTGTCCATCAGTTCCGGGGTCAGGGTAATGACCGTCCACAGGATCGGGAAAAGCGCCGAGATAAAAACGTAACCCAGAATGATAGACAGGTGGAAGAGATTCGCGCCGGAAATGAACAGCATGATAAGGACCACCGGCAAAGTGAGAAGAATACCGGAGAAGTCCGGCTGTTTTATCAGGAGCAAAAATACCGGCAGGCTCAGCATAAGCGCGCCCAGCACCACAGGAAACTCCCTTATCTTATTTATCCTTTTATCCAGGTAATTGGCCAGGACCAGAATAAGTCCCACGCGCACGAATTCCGAAGGCTGCACGGAAAAGAAAGGGAGATGGTACCAGGATCTTGCGCCTTTAACCATAGAACCGAAAACAAGCAATCCCGCCAGGGACAGCAGCATCACCCCGTACACGAATTTCCATTGGTCCTGGTAGATCTGATAGTTAAGGCTCCAGACCGCCGCGAAAGCTATCAGTCCCAGCGAGATCGCGATCAGATGGGTCCTGACCACGTGAAACTGGGACGGGAGAACGGTCACCGAGGAGAAGATCGCCAGCGTCCCGGCGACGATAAGCGCTATAGCGGAGAAAAAAAGGATCCAGTCCATACGGTTTTTTTTAAGCCCGGACTGCGGGGTGTTTATCATATTCCGGTCTCCCCGGCCGGCACGGTGGATCCTTTCACAGGGTTGGTCCCGGCAGCCGGCATGCTCCGGACGGCGCGGCGCTCAGGCAATCTGCCGCGAAACGCCGCCAACAACACGTCCCTGGCAATAGGGACGGTGGAGGAAGCCGGGTGCAGGCCATGCTCCACCAGCACGGCCACGGCCACTTCGGGCGTCCCGCCGGGCAGTTGGGCGTACGCCACAAACCAGGTATGATCCGCCCCCTGGGAATTCTGGGCGGTGCCGGTTTTACCGAAGATCTCCAGCCCCTCTATCTTAACGGACTGCCCGGTGCCTTCCAGCACCACCTCCCGAAGCCCTTCCCTGATAAGGGTCCAGGTGCGGTCCTTGAGCTCCACTGCGGCCATTTTTTCAGGCTTGCTTCTGAAAGTGATCTGTTCGCCCCGGTCCTGAAGATGTTCCACGTAATAAGGCCGCCAGAAGGTCCCGCCGTTGGCGACAGCCGAGATCAGCGAGGCCGCCTGCAGGGGCGTCACAAGGGTTTCGCCCTGGCCTATGACCAGATTAAGCGTGTCGCCTATGAACCAGTAGCTTTTCCTCTCCGCCCGCCTGCTCGGCCCGAAGATATTCCCGGCTTTCTCATTAGGCAGCGGGATGCCTGTGGGCACGCCGAAGCGGAACAAGCGCGCATATTTTTCTATATTAAGGGCGCCGGTCTTAATGCCTGTATTATAGTAGTACACATCGCAGGACTTGGCCAGTCCCCGGATAAAATCCATTTTGCCGTGCCCTTTCTTTTCCCAGCATTTAAAAATACGGTTGCCGGCGTCGTAATAGCCGGGACAGAAAAAAGTCTCGGCCGGATCCACCCTGCCCGATTCCAGCGCCGCGATGGAACTGATGATCTTGAACGTAGACGCGGGCGCATATGTGCCCTGCACGGCCACGTTGAATTCCGGCAGTTCTTTAAGACCGTCGGCGGTCTTTTCATCGGAGTAAGAAACAAAACGATTCGGATCGTAATCCGGCATCGAGGCCAGCGCCAGCACCGCGCCGGACCTTGGATCCAGGACCACCACCGCGCCCTTGCCGCTGGAGGATTTTTTCAGTCCCTCCTCCGCCGCCGCCTGCATTTTGGAATCTATGGTCAGATAAATATCCGCGCCCGGCATCCATTTCCGGCTTTCCAGGATACGGCTGAGCCGGCCTTTAGAATCCACTTCCAGATATATCCCCCCGTCCACGCCTTTCAGACTTCGCTCATACATCTTCTCCAGCCCGGTCTTCCCCACAAGCGCGTCCATGGCGTAATCGTTTTCCTTGCCGTAAACGGCCCATTCTTTCACGTCCATCTTGCCGATATACCCCGTAAGGTGGCTCAGGTAATTCCCGAAAGGATAATAGCGGCGGGCTTCCACCACTATATCTATGCCGGAATACATCGTCTTGAGCTCGGACAGGTAGAACATCGTCTTGGTCGAAAGGTTTTCGGCCAGACGCACCGGCGTGCCTTTTTTGATCGCTTTATAAAGCCCGGCCCGCAGTTCGTCGAACGGAATATTAAGATAGCGGGACAGGCTATGGGCCATCCTGTCCATTTCCTCCACGGACCTCGCTTGCCCCGGAAAGTATATAAGGCTGAAGGACGGTTTATTCGTCGCGACGGCCGCGGCGTCACTGGTATAGATGCGGCCGCGGGGAGCGGACTGCGGCAGGATCTGCGTCCTGTTCCTTTCGGCTATCCCGCTGTAATGAGCGTGCTGGAGGATCTGAAGGTTCACAAGCCTGAGCGCGAAGGCCAGCGCCACCGCCGCCGCCAGCCCCCAAAGGAAATCCAGTCTCTCCTGTGAAATGCCGCGCTCTATCATAGCAGGTCGAACCTTTTTTTCAGCTGCGAGAAAAAAGAGAAAACTATCGGAGCGATCAGAGCGTTAAGGAAAGGCTCAACGA
>Ga0172379_10007010_pt1 | contig 14814 bp, 14 predicted proteins | sample GrowelOW334metaG_FD_119756 | JGI IMG/M metagenome (GOLD analysis project Ga0172379, IMG submission 119756) | Groundwater microbial communities from an aquifer near a municipal landfill in Southern Ontario, Canada - Groundwater well OW334 metaG | ecosystem: Environmental > Aquatic > Deep...
AGGCGCCATAGTGGCCGCCGGCTTTTTTGCTGTGCAATTTTGGCTGTCGCGCGGCCGTTGGATTGGCGCCGGCGATATTCGGCTGGGGATTTTTATGGGCTTGGCTTTGGGCTGGCCTTTGACCGGCGTGGCCTTGGTGATAGCTTACTGGGCTGGCGCGGCCGTGGGTGTGACCTTAGTTTTATTAGGTAGGCGTGATTTTCACAGCGCCTTACCCTTTGGCACTTTTTTAACAGCCGCCACTGTCGTCACGTTCTTGTGGGGTAATGGCCTGTTAGATTGGTATTTTAAATTGTTGGGATTATGAATTTAGAATTACGAATTATGAATTATAAATTAAACAAAAAAATATTCTTGATCCCTGATTCCAACTTCAGTATTCGTGGTTTTACCTTGGTTGAGCTTATGATTTCGATGGCAATTTTTTTGATTATTACTTCAATAGTAGTGGCCAATTTTAGGCAAGGTAGTCAACGTGATGATTTACAGCAGAGTGCTTTATTGATGGCCTCACTGTTGCAACAGGCTCAAACTTACGCCTTGGCTGGCCGGGTGACGACTGATTCCAGCCAAGTCAGTCGCGTGCCTACTGGTGGCTATGGTATATACCTTAATACGACCGATAAAGATAAAATTTTATTTTTTCCTGATTTTAACGGCAACGGTTTGTATGATAGCAGCACGGAAACGCTGGCTGATTGGCAATATAGTTTATCTAAAGACGTGGAACTGCAAAGCCTGACTGTTTCCGGTGAAGTTAGCTCGCCGGTGGCTTTTACCCTTCGTCCACCTCAAGGTACTCGGTATATTAATGGTCTTATAAACGGGGGCGTGTTGGAGGTTATTCTGCGGCACGCCAAGTCGTTACAGCAGTATAAGGTGACCGCTAACGCTATCTCAGGCCAGGTAAATACTGTTAAACTGTAATTATATGATTAGGCTATCAGTCAAACTGCGTCCGCCTGTCGGGCAAGGATTATTGGAAGCCACTATCGCCATTGGCGTAGTGTTGGTGGGCTTAATCGGCACTGTGACTTTGACTACTTCATCTATTATTTCCTCAGGTGAAAGTGAGAATCGTATCGTGGCCGCGAATTTGGCCCGTGAAGGTATTGAGGCGGTACGGGTAATTCGTGACAGCAACTGGTTAGTTGGGCCAAGCCTGGCTTGGGACACGGGTTTGAACCATGTTTCTTATCCAGGAGCTATAACCAAACTTGATCCAACCACTTTAAGGTGGAGTTTATATTTTATATCCAGCACCGACTTTAGTAACGCTTTTACTAAATTATATCGTGACACTGACACCGGTCTTTATTTGCAATCCGAAGGCGCTTTGCCAGCCACGGCTAGTCAAACTAGTTACGCCCGACAATTGAAGATATACGCTGTTTGCCGCCAAGGGTCTACTGAAACCGCTACGGCTGCCGTTTGTACTGCCGGTACCAAGGTCGGCCTTAAGGTGGTGTCGACAGTGCAATGGAGCCAAGGCGGGCAAACGCATAAATTATCACTGGAGGATTGGTTGTATAATTGGCGTTTTGCGCCGCCGACTTATGTGCCGTAGTTTATGAATTTAGAATCAAGAATCATGAATCGTGAATTTAAAATTTCAGTATTCGGTATGCCGAATTCAGTCTTCAAACCACGTGGCTTTACCATCATGGAAATGGTGGTGGTGCTGGCGGTATTTTCCGTGGTGGCCGTGGTGGCGGCTGACATTTTTTTTAACGTCACCAGAGCTCAAAAAAGAGTAGTGCAGGAACAGCAAATTCAAAGTGACGTGCGTTTTAGTTTAGATGTCATGGCGCGTGAGATACACCAAGCCTTTATTGATTATGATTATTACGCCAGCCAAGTACCAGCTCAGTATTTATGGCAAGACGGTCACGTGCAACCGCAAACAATTCTAGCTTTGCGTGATATTACGGGTTCGCCGGTCAGGTTTAGGCTTGAGGCCGAAACATTAGAAATTTGTCGATCGGATTGTAGTAGTTGGCAGCCTTTAGTATCGGCTAATATTCAAGTGCCTAGGGCCCAGTTTTATATTGTGCCTTCAAGCGACCCTTTTGCTCAAGGTACCGGCGCGCCCAATGATTATCCCCGCGTTACTATAGTTTTAAGCGCTCAGTCGGTCGCGGCCAGCCAGCTACCAGGCCAAACTTACTTTTTACAGACTACTATAGCCGCCAGGTCTTACCGCCGCTAAAAATTATGTATTACCATTCGTTCCTCGCCATTCGTTCCTCGCCACCCCAAGGTGTGGTGTTGTTACTATCGTTGTTGGTTTTGGCCACCATGTTAACTACCACTTTGACTGTGGGCACGTTGGTAGCTCGTGAATTAAGAACTACTGGTACTAGTGATCGTGGTTTGATGGCTTATTATGCGGCTGAAAGCGGTCTGGAACAGGGGCTTTATATCTTGCGTCAAGAACGTCCGGCTCATAATGACATTACTTCGACTTTAGACAGACCTTACGCTAGTCGTCTTACCTTGTCCGATAGTCGGGCAGACTGGTGGCGGGCCAGTACTACCACCGAAAAACAGCTTAATTTAACACTTCGAGCTAATGAGGTGGTACAACTTGATTTGTTTGAACCAACCAACTCGCTGAGTTCGGTGGCTTTAATTGGCGGTTTGAAAATGGATTGGGACGCGCCGGCTTCCGGCGCCGAATGGCTGGAGGTTTCATGGTCAGGTTGGAAAAACGACGAACCAGTGCCAAGTTTTGGCTCCGGCCGGGAATTGTTTTCTTCCTCAACCGCTAAACCGGTAATCATGCCGTTTGATACCAGTAGTTTTGCTAATTTTCGGGTGCGCTTAAGGGCTTTGTTTGCCGATGTGCCAAATTTGAGAGTTAACGCTTACAAAGCAGGTGGTGATCCTTTGAGCGAGGCTGATGAATATTCCTTACCGGCTCGTATTACCCTTACAGCTACCGGACAGTTGGCCGATACGCGCCAAGCTTTAGCAGTCACTGTGCCAGAGTTCGCGCCTCAAGCCAGCCCGTTTGATTTTACGATTTTTTCCGAATGTCCGATTACTAAGGGTGAGGTTGATCCGCCGGAGCTCTGTCAGTAAAGCGTGTCATTATGACCAAAGCTGAAGTTCAAGAGCGTATTAATAAACTTAGGGCGGAGATTAATCGTCACCGTTATCTTTATCATGTATTAGATAAGTCGGAAATTTCCGAAGCGGCGCTGGATAGTCTTAAGCATGAATTATATAAGTTGGAACAACAGTGGCCCGATTTAATAACACCGGATTCGCCGACGCAACGCGTAGCCGGCGAGCCGCTTAAGGGTTTCACCAAGATTCATCACAGCCAGCCAATTTTATCGATTGAGGACGCTTTTAATCTAGAAGAAGTAGCTGATTGGCAGGAGCGCAACGCTAAATTATTAAATGAGTCAGTGCGCGGGTATTTTGGTGAGCTTAAGATGGATGGTTTGGCCATGGTGCTGACGTATGAACAAGGGATTTTTGTGCGGGGTGCCACCCGGGGAAACGGTTTGGTGGGGGAAGACGTGACTCGAAACCTTAAAACAGTGGAGAGTATACCCCTAAGATTAGAGCCGGTGGATTTTAAATTACCGGCTCGGCTAGACGTGCGAGGTGAGCTAGTGATTACTAAACAGGAATTGGAGCGGATAAACAAAGAACAACTACGGCGCGATTTACCCGCCTTCGCCAATCCGCGTAATTTGGCGGCTGGTTCGATTCGTCAGCTGGACCCTAAAGTGGCCGCCAGGCGTAAAATGGAATTTTACGCTTTTGAGTTGTTGTCGGATCTGGGCCAGGCCACCCACGCCGAGGTTCACAATTTATTGCGGCAATTGGGTTTTAAAACCAATCAGCATTGCAGGGATTTGTCTGATTTACCGGCCGTGGCTAAATATATTAACTTGTGGGGAGCTAAGCGCGCCAGTTTGCCTTATCAAACAGATGGCGTGGTTATAGTGGTTAACGACATTTCCCAAGAGCGCGTTTTAGGCAGCGTGGGTAAAGCTGATCGTTGGATGTTGGCTTACAAATTTCCAGCCGAACAGGCCACTACTAAGGTGCTGGAGATTACGGTTCAGGTTGGCCGGACCGGTGTCTTGACGCCGGTGGTATTACTAGAGCCGGTGCAATTAGCCGGTACGACAGTGTCTCGCGCCACCTTGCATAACGAAGACGAGGTTAAGCGGCTAGATGTTTGGGTCGGCGATACTGTGATAGTGCAAAAAGCCGGTGATATCATACCCGACGTGGTGCAGGTTTTGACCAAACTGCGTACTGGTAAGGAGAAACCTTGGCGTCAGCCAAAAGTTTGTCCGGCTTGCGGCGCCAAAGTAGTGCGTCAGCCGGGGGAAGTAGCTCATTATTGTTCCAATCCGGCTTGCTTTGCCGTCACCAGGGAAAAATTGTATCATTTCGTGTCTCGAACCGGCTTTGACATTGAGGGTTTGGGCCCCAAGATAATAGACCAGTTGTTGGACAGTGGTTTGATAAAAGACGCGGCCGATTTATTTAGTTTGACCGCCGGTGATTTATTGCCTCTGGAGCGTTGGGCGGATAAGTCAGCGCAGAATTTGGTTCAAGCCATAGCCAACCGTAAAAAAATAAGTTTGGCGCGTTTTATTTACGCCCTGGGCATTAGACACGTCGGCAGTGAAACAGCCGACGATTTGGCCGTTCATTTTGGCAATCTTAAAAGCTTAGCCGCCGCTAGTTTGGAACAATTACAAACCGTGCCTAATATCGGCGCCGTGGTAGCTAGTAGCTTGGTGCAATATTTTTCTCAGACAGCCAACCAAAAATTCATAGATAAATTATTGGCCGTTGGAGTGCGGGTGCTAGCCGCCGCTCAGCGTCCGGTGGGGGCTCTAGCCGGACAGACTTTTGTTTTGACTGGTGCTTTGTCCAGCTTAACGCGTAATCAGGCTCAGGCGGCTATTAAAGCCGCTGGCGGCCAAATCAGCGCTTCGGTCAGCCGACTCACCAATTATGTAGTCGTGGGCAATGATCCAGGTTCAAAGTACGATAAAGCGCAGCAATTGGGGGTGCCGATTTTATCCGAAGCGGAATTCAAGCGACTGGTGGGGTTAAATTGATTTAACTCAAGCTATCAACTCGAGATTTTTTGTAATTCAGGCTATACTAAAACAGCTTATGTCAGAGTCTAAAAACCAGTTGTCCAAGGAAGAAGTTCTGCACCTAGCCAAATTAGCCAGGCTGGATTTAACTGATCTGGAAGTGGAAAAGTTTAAGGGTGAATTAGAATCCATTTTGCGCTATTTGGATAAATTGCGAGCCTTGCCGGTCGTGGCGTCTCAAGTTGAACAATCAGCCGTCACTGCTACCGTCGGCCGGGAGGATTTAGTTGTTATCACGCCCCAGCCGGAGGATTTAATCACCCAGGCGCCGGCTCAAAAAGCTGGTTTATTGGAAGTGCCTAAAGTATTTGGTGACTAGTATGAATTTTAATGAATTATCATTAATCGATCTCCAGCAAGGGGTGGCGACCAAGAAATTTTCGGCTGCCGAGGTAGTGCGTGGTTATTTAGATAATCTAAAGAAGACCGAGGCAAAAGTTCACGCCTTTATTAGCTTTGATGAAGCCTCGGCTTTGGCCCAAGCCAAGGCGGTTGACGATAAGGTATCAAGAGGCGAGCCAGTGGGACAATTAGCCGGTGTGCCGCTGGGAATTAAAGATATTATCCTCACTCGGGGCATGGTAAGTACCGGCGCTTCCAAGATTTTACGGAACTATAAACCGCCTTATAACGCTACGGTGGTGGAGCGACTACTTGGGCAGGACGCGGTGATTTTAGGAAAAACTAATTGCGATGAATTTGCCATGGGTGCTTCCACGGAGTATTCCGCTTTTGGCCCGACAGCTAATCCTTGGGACACAAACAAGGTACCGGGTGGTTCTTCCGGCGGTTCGGCCGCCGCCGTGTCGGCGGGCTCTTGTGCCGCCGCTTTGGCTACAGATACCGGCGGTTCTATACGCCAGCCAGCGGCTTTTTGCGGCGTAGTCGGATTAAAGCCCACCTATGGTCGGGTATCACGTTACGGTTTGATGGCCATGGCGTCTTCCTTGGATCAAGCTGGCCCGTTTACTAGGACGATAGAGGAGTCGGCTTATTTATTGCAGATTATTGCTGGCCAGGATAAGCAGGATGCCACTAGTTTAGCTTCGCCGGTGCCTGATTATCTAGCCGAACTGAAACGGCCGATAAAAGGTTTGCGCCTCGGTGTGCCGCAGGAATTTTTTGGCGAAGGTTTAGATGCAGACGTTAAGCAGATAGTAAACAAGGCCTTGACCCAGCTGGAATCACTGGGAGTTAAAGTGATGCCAGTTTCGTTACCCACCATGTCTTACGCCTTGGCGGCTTATTATGTGTTGACTCCAGCCGAGGTTAGCGCCAATTTGGCGCGTTATGACGGTATGCGTTTTGGCGTGCGTCAGCCAGGGAAAAATCTGTATGAAGTTTATAGCCAAAGCCGCGGCCAAGGATTGGGGGCTGAAGTTAAACGTCGGATTATGCTGGGGACTTACGTTTTGTCAGCCGGTTATTACGACGCCTATTATCGTCAGGCTTTACGGGCCAGGGCGGCTATCAAAGCGGATTTCGCTCGTCTGTTTGAGCAGGTAGATGTTTTGGCCACCCCCACAGCGCCGACTACCGCTTTTGAGCTTGGCAGTAAGGCTAACGATCCTTTAGCCATGTATCTGCAGGATATTTACGTGGTGCCAGTGAATATTGCCGGCCTGCCGGCGGTTTCCCTGCCTTGTGGTTTTAGTCAGGGCTTGCCGGTCGGATTACAATTAATTGGTCGTCGCTTGGGTGAAGCCGAGATACTTCGTTTGGCCCAAGCCTATGAGCAGGCGACCCCTTGGCACACCATGAAGCCGGAGATTAGTAAGCAATAAAAATTAAAAATTTGTAATTTTAGATTTTAACACTAGCATGGATCGCATACTTGAATTACTTATTAACTACAGTTATCTAATTCTTTTTTTGGGCGTGGTGATTGAGGGCGAAATTTTCCCGCTGGCGGCCGGATGGTTAATTTCTTTGTCTTTAATGGATTTGTATCCAGCTATCGCCGTGACTTTTGTTGGGTCTTTTATTGGTGATTTTTTGTGGTTTTCCGCCGCCAGCCATTGGGGGCGTCCCTTGGTGGATAAAGTCGGGCGATTTCTTTTTATCACGCCTAGTCGCCTACAGTGGCTGGAAGAACACTTCCGGCTGAACGGCAAGAAAACCCTGTTTTTAACCAAATTTATTTATACTTTCGGTCACAGCTCGGTCATAGTGGCTGGCTTAGCCCGCATGAATCGACGCGAGTTCATCAAAGTGGATTTAGCTTCCAGTTTTTTGTGGGCCTGGGTATTTATTTTTTTGGGTAATTTTTTTGGTGCCAGCTTTACCTTGTTACAGCATTTATTGCGCGATATCACCATAGCGGCTTTAATTATCGCGGCCGCTATCGTGATTTTGCAATTTTACGTCCGTCGACGTTTAACTAAAGTAGTTTAAAATTATGGCTTTTAAAAATTTAGGCATAGCTGGTTTAGGTACGGTGGGGGGCGCGCTGCTGGCTCATTTTGAACAGCAGGGGATTAAGCCTTGGCTTTACGATCCGGGTAAAAATTTAGGTTCGGTGCAGGATATTAACCAGGCCGAGGTGGTGTTTATTTGCGTGCCGACGCCGTTTAGCGAACAACAGGGTTGTGATTTAAGTGCCGTCGCCGCTGTTATTAAGCAGTTAGTCGGTTCAAAAATAGTAGTCATAAAAAGCACGGTCATACCAGGTACTACCGAAAATTTTCAACAACAGTATCCGCAGCATAAATTTTTGATGAATCCGGAATTTTTACGCGAGATTTCGGCCGTTCAAGATATGCTGCAACCCGAGCGACAATTAGTGGGGTATACGGCTCAGAGCCAAGTTTTGGCCAACGAGATTCTGGCTTTATTGCCCCGGGCACCACTGGAGCGGACTATGCCTGCCAGTGCCGTGGAGTTGGTGAAATATTTTGGTAATGTATTTTTGGCCACCAAAGTCATGTTGGCCAATGAAATGTACGACCTTTGCGCCTTGCTTAAGATAGATTATCCAACCGTGGCCGAGGCCGTGGCTGGCGACAGCCGTATTGGAGCTTCGCATCTTCAAATCAATCCCCAGGCCCGTGGTTACGGCGGCAAATGTTTCCCCAAGGACGTAGCCGCCTTGGCCTATTTAATGCGTCAATTGCATTCCGGCGCCCTGGTGGTACCAGCGGTAGATGAGCACAACCGTCTTTATCAAGACGGAGGAAAATAGGGGATAGGCTTAAGGTTTGACTTCAAACTCGGCCTTAAGCTATAATGTTTATATCCCCCCAGGGGGGATTACTTATGCCTAAAATTACTACCAATAAGCGTCAGCAACCTTTAAGTATTGCCCGTCGTTTGCAGATTATTGAGGGTCATATCAAGAAGGTGCGTCAAATGGAAGCCGAAGGCGTGTATTGCATTGATATTTTGATGCAGGCTCAGGCCGTGCAGCAGGCTTTGAAACGAGTAGAAGAATTGATTTTAGCCAGACACCTCCATTCCTGCGTGCGTGATGCTTTGTCACAGCGTGGCCGCAAAAGCGAAGCGGCTATCAAGGAGTTGCTTAAAGTTTATCGGCGCCAAGAAGATTAATTTTATAGCCATAATTATGGATAACAAAAATCCTGCCATATCGCCTTGGATAGGGAAGTATCAGTTTAATAGCGCGTCTCCGGTCCAAGTTGAGGCTTTGGTCCAGGCCGTGCGTGCTTGGCCTGAAATTTTACAAGTTGACGTTAACCAAGCCAAGTTATTATTACGCCTGGTGGCCGAGTCGACAGTAGATTTAAATAAATTACAAATTTTGGCAACCAGCCTAGATGTCAATTTAGTACCCATTCAAGCGGCCTCTGATACCGCTGGCGTTATTGAATTGCAGATTGAGGGTATGCATTGTCGTGCCTGCGAGCTGACTATTGAACGAGGTTTAAAAAAATTAGCGGGTACGTCTCAAGTTGACGTCAACGCCGCTACCGGTCGGGCCCGCTTAAGTTATCAGGGGCCGCAACCAAGTTGGCATGAGATTAAAGAAGTCGTTCGTCAGTCTGGTTATAAGGTAAAGGGGCAAGCCGCGTCAGCCGCCAGCTCAGTCATCAGTCGTCCGCGTTGGTGGGAACTGTTGTTTATTTTAGCGGTAGTTCTGTTGGTCGGTCGGTTATTATCTAACTGGGGCTTACTCAAACCCAACATTGGCTCGATTAATTCCAGCGGTTGGTGGGCAGTTTTCTTTTTAGGTTTAGTAGCCGCCAGCTCTTCGTGTTTGGCCGTGTCTGGCGGTTTGTTGCTATCATCAGCGGCTAAATTTAACGAACGTTATGCCAGTTCTAGTTTAGCCGGACGTTTACGTCCAGTTTGGTTGTTCATTTTAGGGCGGCTGATGAGCTATGGTTTACTGGGTGGATTGATAGGCTTAATCGGACAAGCCCTCACGCCGTCGCCGCTTTTTACCGGCGCCATAACAATTTTAGCGGCTTTGTATATGTTAATTATGGGGCTTGATATGATCGATTTAGCCCCCCAATGGCTTAAGCGTTTGCTGCCCAGCCTGTCGAAACGTTTGTCGCATCAAGTTTTAGCAGCTGAAAACAAATCTCATCCTTTAATGCCGTTATTATTGGGGGCTGGTACCTTTTTTCTGCCTTGCGGTTTCACTCAAGCTTTACAACTTTACGCGCTTACCACCGGTAGTTTTTTTACCAGCGCCTCGTTATTATTGGCTTTTTCTCTTGGTACGGCCCCAGCCCTGTTAGCTTTGGGGGTAGCAGCCGGTTCCTTTAGCGGTCGGCTAAGACAGCTTTTCTTTAAGGTGGCCGGAGTCACCGTAGTAGTTTTGGGCTTATGGAATTTTCAAAATGGTTTGACCATAGCTGGCTTTAACGTCAGTTTATCGAGTTTGAGTTTGGCTTCGTCAGCCACGGCGGTTGACGATCCCAACGTCAGTTTTGACGGTCGTCAGCAAATTATGCGTTTGGTGGTGGAGTCAAACGGCTATTCGCCTAGTCATTTTGTGGTGCGTCAGGGAGTGCCAGCCAGGTGGGAGATAGACGCCCGTTCGGCTCAAGGCTGTGCCAGTATATTTCAGGCCCCTAAGCTGGGCGTTAAGCCCTTCTTGTTAAAGCGCGATCAAACCAATGTGGTTGAATTTACCCCTCAGGAAGTCGGAACTTTTACTTTTAGTTGTTCTATGGGCATGTATCGCGGTCAAGTGATCGTGGTTCCCCAAACATAATATATATGCCAGTCATTATTCCTTACGATCCAGATTTTGATTCCGCCTCGCCGGCCCGGCCAGGGTTTAAGGGGCTTAATAAACGTTTGCTTTTTTACGTTGGTTTAGCTTTGGGCGTTGGCTTGGTTTCTTTGATCAGCCTGGTGCTTTTGGTGTTATAAGTAATCAAAGTGATTTTATGTCCAAGCTAAGCTTCAGTATACAAGGGATGCATTGTGCCTCCTGCGTTAGCCGCAATGAACAAAGTTTAGCTCGTCTACCAGGCGTGCAAAGCGCGGCGGTAAATTTTGCTTTAGGCTCGGCCACAGTTGAATATGACGAGGCCTTGGTTAAACCGGCTGAGGTTTATCAAGCCGTGCGTGATAACGGTTATGAAGTCGTAGTCGAACAGTCATTTGAACACGGCTATCATTCAGGCGGTTCGGCCGCGACTTTTGCTTCAGATAATGAGTTGGCCAAGTCACGTCGACGCTTTATTGGCGCCGCTAGTCTAACTCTGCCCTTACTGTTTATCGAAATGGCTGGTTGGAGCTTTGGTCCAACTTGGGGCGGTTTTAAGCTATCGGAAGTCGTTACGGCTGGTTTGGCTACGGTAGTGATATTTGTTTATGGCTGGCAGTTTCACCAAGGTTTGTGGCGTGGGGGACGTCGTTTAATGGCCGACATGGACAGTTTAATATCTTTGGGCACCTTATCGGCTTGGGGTTTAAGTGCTTATTCTTTATTGTCCGGACAGGCGCGATATTTTGAAACCGGTTCAGTAATAGTAAGTTTGATACTGTTGGGCCGTTATTTTGAAACTCGCAGCCGTGGCCAGGCTAGTGCGGCTATTCGTAAATTGATGGCTTTGGGAGTACGCCAAGCGCGCTTGCTTAAAAACAATGAAGAAAGTTTAGTGCCGGTGGAGAATATAGTGGTAGGTGATTTATTAAGAGTTAAGCCGGGCGAAAAAGTCCCATTGGACGGCAAGATAGTGGATGGGGCTTCATCGGTCGATGAGTCGTTGGTTACCGGTGAAAGTATTCCCAGCGAAAAAATCGCCGGTGATGCGGTGGTGGGCGGGACGGTTAATCAGCTTGGCACCTTCACTTTTCAGGTAACCAAAGTAGGGGAGCAGACTTTGTTAGCTCAAATAGTTCGGCTAGTGCGCGAAGCTCAACAGAACAAAGCGCCGATTCAAAAGTTAGTTGACCGCATAGCCGGTTGGTTTGTGCCAGTTGTTTTGGTCATAGCGGTTGTAACCTTAGTGGCTTGGTATTTAAAGACCGGAGATTTTAGTGCTAGCTTGGTCAATGCCGTGGCCGTGTTAGTGATCGCTTGCCCTTGCGCCCTGGGTTTGGCTACCCCGACGGCCGTGATGGTTGGTACTGGCACAGCGGCCCGACAAGGAATCTTAATAAAAAATGGCGAAGCTTTGGAAAGCGCTTATCGAGTCGACACTATTCTGTTTGATAAAACCGGCACTTTAACTCAAGGTCAGCCGCAGGTAACCGATATTGTGCCGCAGGCGGAGGCTACAGCCGACCAAGTATTGCAGCTGGCCTTTAGTTTAGAAAGTTTATCCGAGCACCCCTTGGCCGGGGCTATAGCCAGTGCCGCGGCGGCTAAAAAATTATCAGCCCAAGCGGTGTCTGATTTTTCCGCCCAGCCTGGTCGGGGAGTGACTGCCAAGTTTAAGGGCCAGCAGATTTTATTGGGTAACAAAACTTTGCTTAGGGAATACGGCGTGCCTTTAATAAACGAAAGTCTGATTGATGATTTGGCTCAGGCGGGCAAAACAGTAATTTTATTAGCCCGAGCTCAAAAGTTACTTGGTTTTATAGCTGTGGCCGATACGCTTAAAGCTGAAGCTAAAACTTCAATTGCCAGTTTAAAAAAATTGGGGCTTAAAACCATGTTGATATCAGGTGATAATCAGCGCACCGCGGCTGCGGTAGGAAAAGAATTGGGTATAGGTGAAGTTTTGGCTGAAGTTTTACCTCAAGATAAAGCCCAAAAAGTAAAAGAGCTTCAGGCCCAGGGGCGTGTAGTGGCTTTTGTGGGCGATGGTATCAATGATGCTCCAGCCCTGGCTCAGGCCGACCTGGGGTTGGCCTTGGGTACTGGTACCGATGTGGCTATGGAGTCGGGCAGTTTGGTGTTGGTTAAGGGTAATCCAGAAAAAGTTGTGACTGCCATAAATTTGGCTAGGCGGACTTTTCGTATTATGTGGCAAAATCTATTTTGGGCTTTTATTTATAACGCCCTAAGCATACCCTTGGCCGCTTTCGGTCTATTAAGCCCAATGTTAGCGGCCGGAGCCATGGCTTTTTCTAGTGTTAGTGTGGTAGGTAATAGTTTGCGTTTAAAAAAGTTGCCTCGTAAATTTTATAGTTGAGGCAGGCATTCGAGGCGAAAGTTATTTTCAGGTATGGCCAGCTGTGGTACTGTAAATAGGAGATAAGCCTATTTGTATGTTGGAAGAAAACACAACTTTATCATCAGTCGGTCAGCAGCCTTGGTACCGTCGTTATTGGCGGATAATTTTGGTTTTTATAATTTTGTTATGGTTTGGCTTGCCGTTCATACTGAAATTATTTTCACCGGCCCAGGAAAATCTGCAAGGTACAGGCTTTACTTCTTCGCCGGTTAAATCAACTGCCGCTACGACGGGACTGCAGGAGGTTGCCACAGCCGACGATCCCAGCTTAGGCTCAGCAGTCGCTCCCGTAGTGATAGTGGAGTTCGGCGACTTTGAATGTCCTTATTGCCGTGAGGCCGCACCAATCATCAAGCAAGTACTGCAAAAGTATCCCGACGCTGTGCGCCTTATTTATCGGGATTTTCCAGTAACCGAACTTCATACCGAGGCCATACCGGCCGCTGAGGCCGCCAACTGCGCGGCTCAGCAGGGTAAGTTTTGGGCTTATCACGATAAGCTGTTTGAACAACAAGATCAGCTCGGCTCGGCGCTTTATACGTCTTTGGCTAGTTCCTTGAATCTAGATATGGCTAAATTTAATCTTTGTCGCAGCCAGCACCTTACCCTGTCTGAGATACAAGACGATTTGGTTGCCGGCATAAGTGCCGGCGTAAGCGGTACCCCAACTTGGTTTATTAACGGGCAAAAGGTTCCAGGCGTACTGCCGCCTGATATTTGGGACAAGGCCGTGGCGGCCGCTCTAAAGCGCAAGTTCGCTAAATAAATTGCTAATTTATTATAGGTTCTAGACTCTAGAACAAAGCTTGAGCCTATGTTATACTTTTAGAACTTAACCTTACTTTTAATTTATTAGTTTTTATATTATGGAAGAACAACAGCCAATCGTACCAGTGGCACCAGCCTCAACAGTGGCCCAGTCGAGCATGTTTGTCGGGGCTTCACCCAAGCTCACTTTTATTATGGGCGTGGTAGTGGGGGTGGCGGCCGTAAGTTTTATCGGTTTTATTTTGGCCGTGGTTTTCAATTTTTCCGGTAAAGGTGGCAACAAACTGGCTTGGGGTAATGACAATCAGCCCAATACCAATGTTCCGTCTGCCCAGCAACCTGATCAGCCAGCCGGTCCGCTAGTCAAGCAAAATATAGCACTTAAAGACACCGACTATATTCGTGGTACCAAAAATGCTCCGGTGACCATGATTGAATATTCCGATTTGGAATGTCCGTTCTGCAAGCGTTTTCATCCTGACACTTTGAAGTTAATGCAAGAGTACCCGGGTAAGATACAAATGGTTTTCCGTCACTTCCCGCTTTCTTTCCATGCTAACGCGCAAAAAGAAGCCGAGGCAGCTGAGTGTGTTGGTAAGTTAGGCGGTAGTAGCAAGTATTATGCCTTTATTGATAAGGTTTTTGAGCGTACCACTTCCAATGGCAACGGCTTTGCTTTAGATAAGTTAGGCCCTCTAGCCAAGGAGGTTGGCGTATCCCAAAGCAAATTCCAGTCTTGTCTTGATAGCGGTGAATTTACCGCCAAAGTCCAGGCTGATCTGCAAGAGGGTTCGCAATATGGCGTCGGCGGTACACCCACCACCTTTGTTAACGGCACGCCAGTGGAAGGCGCCGTGTCTTACGAACAGTTGAAGGCGGCGGTGGATGAAGCTTTGAAATAGTAACCACCAGATGCATAGTATGAAAAAAGTTCAGCGTGGGTGGGTTATAACAGGTGTTTTGGCAGTGTTAGTCGTGGCTGGCATAGTTTGGTTTAATAAATCCAAACCTTTTTACCCTGAGATAAATTCAGCCCGCCCGGTAAAGGGTAATCCGGCGGCCACTATTGTATTGGAAGAGTTTTCCGATTTTCAGTGTCCGGCTTGTCAGGCCGCCCAGCCAGTGGTAAAAGAGGTGGTGGATACCTTGGGGGATCGTATTAAACTTCAGTTCAAGCATTATCCTTTGGTGACTATACACACCCAGGCTTTTCGCGCTGCCTTGGCGGCTGAGTGTGCCAACGATCAGGGCAAATTTTGGGAATATCACGACATCTTGTTTGATAAGCAACCCAATTTTTCCAG
>Ga0172379_10007011_pt1 | contig 14810 bp, 10 predicted proteins | sample GrowelOW334metaG_FD_119756 | JGI IMG/M metagenome (GOLD analysis project Ga0172379, IMG submission 119756) | Groundwater microbial communities from an aquifer near a municipal landfill in Southern Ontario, Canada - Groundwater well OW334 metaG | ecosystem: Environmental > Aquatic > Deep...
GGCCCGTCCTCGACGATGGTCGATGCGCTTTCGAGCACGAACGACCCGCGCGCCACGCTCGCATCGCCCACCGCGAAGATCTGCCGGGGCAGCTTGCCCTCAAGCAAAGCGACATCGTCGGGGTGGACGCGCAGCATCGCCGATTCGGCAGCATCGGTCAGCAGGTCGGCAGCCACCTCGATCCGCTGCGCGAGCCGGTCGGACGCAATGCCGATTTCGCCGACCAGCCGTGTGACCAGGAACAGCACGGTTTCGCGCAGGCGACGCGCAACCGCCTCGCGGTCGATCCGGTCGTTCGATTGCAATGCCTGGGTAAGCGATTCCAGCAACGCTCGATCGCGGTCCGCCAATGCCGTCATTTCCGCGCGCGCGGCATCGCCGCCTTCGACATAGCCGATCGCATAACCCGCTTCATGCGCGACTGCGACGGGGTCGACAAAGGGCTGTGCCGACGGCGTGGGGTTGGCGTCGAACGGGTCCCACCCGGCGGTCGGATTCGTGGCCGGATCAGCCGGGGAGAAATGTCGTGGGTGTTCCTCCTCGCGCCCCTGGGGCGAAAAGGAGACCGGACCGCGCTCGGCGTGCTCGCGCAAATCGGCGGCGGCAAAACCGGCAACACGCGGCGCGAACGCTGCCTTCAGCGCTTCGGCCACGCCGTGGCCGCGTGCGGAAAATCCAGCGGTAAACTCAGACATAATCGTCCTCGCCTGCGCCCATCTGGATCGTGCCGTCCTTGGCGAGGTTGCGCGCAATCTGGATGATGACCTTTTGCGCGTCGAGCACTTCGCTGAGCTTCATCGGTCCGCGCGCCTCCATCTCGTCGCGAATGCCATCGGCGGCGCGGCTCGACATGCAGCCGAGGAAGCGCGCGCGGATGCTTTCGTCCACGCCCTTCAGCGCCCGCGTAAGAATGTCGCTGTCGATATTGCGGATGAGCGTGCCCAAATTCTTGTCGTCGAGTTCGAGCAGATTTTCGAACACGAACATCGCTTCCTCGATCGCCTTGGCGACGTCGCGGTCGATCTTGAACAATTTCGGCATGACACGCAGCTCGGTCGCCTTGCGCCCGCTCGACAGGATCTTGGCGGCGTCGCGCGTGCCGCCGAGCGTGACCCCGGCTGATGCCTGTGCGGCCCCCGCGCGGTTGGCGAGCATCGTGCGCAGCGTTTCGACCGCTTCGGGCGTGATCGGTCCCAGCCGCGCGAGCCGGTGCAAGATGTCGGGCTGGGCGGCATCGGGCATCAGTTCGAGCACTTGCGCGCCGACGCTGGGTTCGAGATTGGCGATCAGCACGGCGGCGATTTGCGGATGTTCCTTCTCGATCATCGCGGCGATTTCGCCCGCGTCGAGCCAGTCGAGCAAATCGAGCTGACACGCATCTTCAGCGGGGACGATCCGCGCGAGCACGCTGTCGGCCTTTTCCTGCCCCAACGCGCGCGTCATCACCGCCTCGATCCGCGGGCGCGGGTCGAAACCGATTGCGGTGCGCTCACGCGCCTTGCCGACGAAATCGTCGAGCGCATATTCGACCTCGATCTCGCTGACATCGGCCACCGCGAACATTGCCTTGCCAAGCTGCCGCACTTCCTCGGGGTCGAGCTTCTGCAGGATTGCGGCGGCCTCTTCCTCGCCGACCAGCATCATCAGCACGGCGGCGCGTTCTACGCCGGTATAGGTGCGCATGGGGGCGTTCATGACTTTATCATGTCCCGCACGGCGAGCGCGGCGCGCGCCGGATTGTCGCGGGTGAAGCCGCGCACCATGCCGATGCGATCGTCATAGTTGCGCGCGCTCTCCAACGCCTGGATGCTGACGGGCTGGTCGGCTGGCGGCGGCGCGGCCAACCCGCCGCCCTGCGCTTCGCTCAGCAAATCGCGGCCGAGCGCCGGACGAGCTTGCGCCACGGGTTCTTCGTGTTTCTTGAGCAGACCCTTGGCAAGCGGACGAACGCCAAGAAACAAAACCAGCAACGCGATGACCAACGCGGTGGCGTTGCGCGCCACGACGGGCAACCATCCAGCCTCATACCAGGGTTGTTTGTCGTCCAGCGTGTTGCCGCCGGCAAACGTGCGGCTGATAACGGTGACGTGGTCACCCCGGTTGGCATTGTAGCCGACCGCCGTCTGGACAAGCTGCGTCACTTGCTGAATTTCAAGCGGGCTGCGCGGTTTGCCGGTTGCGGGATCGCGCAACAGCACCGCGACCGAGAGGCGCGTGATCGCACCAGGCGCGGAACGGCTGACCGACACTTCCCTGCCGAGATCGTAAGCGCGTGAATATTGTTCACTCGCCTTCATCGCATCGCTGACTGCGCCGGCGGCGGCTGCCACGACCGGGGCGGCGACGCCCGGCGTGGAGACACCCGAGCCAGCGGGCGGCGCGGGGGTTGGCGTCGCCGCAGGTTGCGGGGCGGACAGCGTCGAAGCGGGCGGCGGCGTGTTGGACAACGCACCGGGGATGCCGCCGGGCGCTTGCGCGTCCTTGCCATTGCCGGTCCATTGGCCCTGCTCGACGCGGAGGGCGCCTTGCTTGTCATAGCTTTCGCGGGTCGCCTGGGTTTCGTTCAGATCGACATCGGCCTGGATTTCGGTGGTGAAATTGCCCGCGCCAATCAGCGGGGTGAGCAACTGCATCACCTGCGCGCGATATTTTTCCTCGATCCGACGCTGAAAAGCGATGCGTTCGTCGCTGGCGATGCCGAGTTGGCTTTGATTGGTCCCCTTGGTCAGCAACCCGCCCATCTGGTCGACGATGGTAACGCTTTCCGGCTTCATGCCGGGAACCGAGGAGGCGACGAGGTTGACGATCGAGGATACCTGCGCATCGCCGAGCGAACGGCCCGGCTGGAGCTTGACGATTACCGAGGCAGAGGGCGCCGCATTGTCGCGCACGAACACCGATTGTTCGGGCGTGGCGAGGTGGACGCGCGCTTCGGCCACCGCATCGATTTCCTGGATCGATCGCGCCAGTTCGGTCTCGCGGGCCTGGCGCAGGCGTTCGCCTTCAACGGCGCGTGATACGCCCATCGGAAGATTGTCGAGGATCTGGTATCCGCCGGGGGCGGCCTTGGGCAGGCCCTGCCCGGCGAGCAGGATGCGCGCGCGCGAATAGTCGTCCTCCGCAACCGTCAACGCGCCGGTGCCGGGGTCGATCCGCGAGGTGATGTTGGCTTGTTGCAACGCGGCCGTCACCGATGCCTTGTCGCTATCGGCCAGCCCCGAGAACAGCGTCTTCTGGGTTGGCGTGGCGAGCACCATCCAGGCCAGCGCGGCGCTGGCGATCAAGCCGACGAGCAAGGCCATCGGCAAGCTGCGGCGGACGGCGGGTTGCGCAAGCAAACCCTGAATTTGCTGCAAGGGGTTGGCAAAACGTTCGGGCACCAGGGCGGCGACACCGGACTGCGGGGCGGGGGTGAGGGCGTTGCTCATCTATTTTAGACCGGCATACTCATAATGTCCTTGTATGCGGACAGCAGTTTGTTGCGGACTTGCAGTGTCGCTTCGAACCCGACCGCGGCTTCTTGGCGTGCCAGCATCACCTTGGCGATGTCGATCGTTTCACCACGTTCATAGGCTTCGGACAGTTTGCCTGCCTCGACCTGACCCTGGTTCACGCTCTTCAGCGTGTTCTCAAAGGTTGCGGCAAAGCTGGCGGGTTTGTCGGCTGCCGCAGGCGCAGCCCCCGATGCGGCACCCGCCCGGGCGAGCGCCTGGTTGCGTTCCAGGATCTGCGCGCGCAGCGCCATCACCCGGTCGACGCCCATCGCGCCGCCACCGTCTATGCCATCGATGCTCATGCCCACGCCGTCCGGTTGCTGGCGGGAACGATGTCATCGCCTTGCTCGCGTGCCTTGGCGAGGCGATACCGCAGCGTGCGTTCCGAAATGCCAAGCCGCTTGGCGGTTTCGGTACGGCTGCCGTTGCACGCGGCGAGCGTTTCGCGGATCGCCTGAAATTCGTGCATCTGGACGATGTTGCCAAGCGTCGCGGGGTGCCCCGGCTGATCGTTGGCGGCGCGGTTGCTCGGCCGGTCGAATACGATATGTTCGGCTGAAATCGTGTCACCGCCGGCAAACAGCAACGCGCGCTGCACGACGTTTTCCAGCTCGCGGACATTGCCCGGCCAATCGTGGCGCATCAGCAGATCGATCGCGGACCGGTCCGGCCAGGGGATCGTCATGCGGTTGCCGGCATGGCGCAGGATCAGCGTCGCCGCCAGCGCGGGAATATCCTGTGTACGGGCGGCCAGCGGCTTGGTGGTCAACGGAAAAACCGACAGGCGGTAATAAAGGTCGGCGCGGAACCGGCCCGCCGCGACTTCGTCCTGAAGATCGCGATTGGCGCACGCGATGACGCGCACGTCGATCGCCTGTGGCTGGGTGGCCCCGATCGGCACGATTTCACGCTCCTGCAAGGCGCGCAGCAGCTTGGCCTGGAGCTGCAACGGCAATTCGGCGATTTCGTCGAGCAGCAGCGTGCCGCCATGTGCCGCGCGGAAAAACCCCTCTCCGCCCGAGGACGCACCCGTAAACGCGCCCTTTTGATGGCCGAACAGCAGCGCCTCGAGCATCGTTTCCGGCAGGGCCGCGCAGTTGATGGCGACGAAGGGCGCAGCCGCGCGCGCCGATTTCAAATGGATCGAGCGCGCCAGCACCTCCTTGCCGGTGCCGGTTGGGCCGTTGATGAGGACCGTGATGTCGGCGGCGGCGACGCGATCGGCAAGGGCATGGAGCGCCAGGCTTTCGGGGTCGGCGGCGGTCGGCATTTCAGGCTCGGCGAGCAAGGCACGGACGAAGCCCGCGCCCACCGCGGCGTCTGCATCGGTATAAGCGATACGCGCCGGGTTGCCATCGTGCGAGGGCGCCACATAACGGCCGTCGGTGCCGATCACGACAGTGCGCGCGGCGGCGGGAGGCGTTTCGCCCTCCGCGACGAGGTACAGATCCCCGCTGCGCAGCTTGCCGTCTTCAAAGCTGGCGATGGCGAAGCCTTGCGCGCGCAGGATGGAAACCAGCGCATAATGCTGGCGGAGTATCGCGGCGGATGGGACGATGGATCGCATGAAATTCCCCCTGGTCAATTCCGGGAATGCCCTACCCGTGGTAAACGAGCCGTTAAGGACGTTCTGAGGCGGCAATTTTTTTCCGGCGGCAATCCGCCGCCACCGTGAGCCACCCCGGAATCGGGGGGGCGATGGCGAAAAATAGTATGTGGTTTGCAAAAGTACTTAATCGCCAGCGCGACCGGTCGTTACCTGTGATGGCGGCTCGGCTCTCCGATAGGGGGCGGCGGGATTGCCGAACCACGATGGAGACACATCATGACTGTTATTGGAACCAACGTTGCCGCACTGCGCGCGACCAATGCGTCGAATGCGGCCAGCACTGCGCTGCAGACCAGCATCGAACGTCTGGCGACCGGCAAGCGCATCAACTCGGCCAAGGATGACGCGGCCGGCCTTGCCATTGCATCCTCGCTGACCTCGCAGATTCGCGGCCAGAACCAGGCGATTCGTAACGCGAACGACGGTATTGCGCTGTCGCAGACCGCCGACGGCGCGCTTGGCGAAGTTACCAACATTTTGCAGCGTGTTCGTGAACTTGCCGTTCAGTCGGCATCGGGGACCTATGCTGATACCGACCGTACCAACCTGCAGGCCGAAGTCACGCAATTGACCGGTCAGTTGACCGACATTCAGAACAAGACCAATTTCAACGGCGTTTCGTTGCTTGGTAGCACGGCTGGCACCGTCAACATTCAAACGGGTTCGGCGGGGACCGACACGGTCTCGCTTGCGGTTGGCGGGTTGGATCTGTCTGCCGTCACTGGTTCGGACATTTCCACCGCAGGGGGCGCAACCACGGCGCTTGATGCACTCGACACCGCGCTCGCGTCGGTCAACACCACGCGAGCATCGCTGGGTGCGGGCCAGAGCCGTTTGAACTCGGTCGTCAACAATCTGACCAACAGCGTTTCCAACCTGACCGACGCACGCAGCCGTATTGAGGATGTCGACTTCTCGACCGAAACGACCAGCCTCGCCAAGGCGCAGATTCTCAGCCAGGCCTCGACCGCGCTGCTCGCCCAGGCGAACCAGTCGCAGCAGGGCGTGTTGAGTCTGCTCCGCTAAGACGGACCGGCCCTGGCACCCGACCCCCTATACCGGTGTCGGGGCCGACCGGGATCTCTCGCTTATGCGGGGCGGTCCACCGAAAACCCCGACGGTCCATCAGGACCGTCGGGGTTTTTCATATCGGGGTATCGGGGAAACCCAAAAATGGTGCTGCCGGTGAGGATTGAACTCACGACCTCAGCCTTACCAAGGATGCGCTCTACCACTGAGCTACGGCAGCATGTCCACGAAGCGTCTTACGGCGCGAGCGGAAGCGGCCTAAGAGCCGCTGGAGCAGACATTGTCAAGGAGCGTGTGGCGACGTGGCGACGAAAGACGAGGAAAAAGCCGAACGGCTGGCGGCGGCGCTGCGCGAGAATCTGAAGCGGCGCAAGGGTCGCGCCCGCGCTCTGGACGCCGTCGCGACCGCTCCCGCCTCCGACGCGCCTAAGCAATAGGCGCGCATTTCGCCGCCAGCCAGGCCCGCTCCTCCGTATCCAGATAAGGCCCGATCACCGCGACGACTCGCGCATGATACGCGTCGAGCCAGGCCCGCTCGCCCGCGCTGAGCATATCGGCGACGATCAGCGAGCGTTCGATCGGGCAGAAGGTCAGCGTTTCGAAGCCGAGCATCGTCACGCCGTGCGCGAAGGGACGTTCCTCGACCAGCAGCAGATTCTCGATGCGGATGCCATATTCCCCGGCTTTGTAATAACCCGGCTCGTTCGAGAGGATCATGCCAGCGCGCAGCGGCTCGGCCGCACCCCCGCCGGGATAGCTGGGTGGGGCGATTCGCTGCGGGCCTTCATGCACCGACAGATAGGCCCCGACGCCGTGGCCGGTGCCATGCGCATAATCGAGCCCGATTTGCCACAAGGGCGCGCGCGCGAACGAATCGAGCTGGCCGCCCGTGGTGCCCGCCGGGAAGACCGCAGTGGCGAGCGCGATATGCCCCTGCAGCACGCGGGTGAAACGGTCGCGCATTTCGTCGGTCGGCGTGCCAATCGGCAGGACGCGGGTCAGGTCGGTCGTGCCATCGGCATATTGTCCACCCGAATCGACCAGATAGAGCTGGCCGAGCGCCAGCGGCGCGTTCGATTCGGGGGTCGAATGGTAATGCGGGCTGGCCCCATGCGCGCCAGTCGCCGAGATCGTGTCGAACGAGGTGTCGAGCAACACGCCGGTTTCTTCGCGAAAGTCTTGCAGCTTGGCGACGCAGGAAAGTTCGGTCAGGCCGCCCTTGGGCGCCTCCGCCTCGACCCAGCGCAGAAAGCGCGCGACAGCGGCGCCGTCGCGCACGGATGCCGCACGGTGGCCGCCAATCTCGACCGGATTTTTGATCGCCTTGGCCAGCACCACCGGATCGCGCAGCGCCAACACGGTTGCACCCCCTGCCGCGAGCCGGTCGAAGATTGCCGAAACGGCGCGTTCGGGGTCGGCGGCGATGCGCTTGCCGGAATATCCCTCCAGTGCCCCCGCAAAGGCCTCGCGCGGATGCAGGCGGATCGCATTGCCAAGATGTTGGCGCACCGTATCGGTCAGCTTTTCGGGCGCGACGAACAGGTCGGCAGTGCCATCGGCATCGACAATGGCATAAGCGAGGGCAACAGGGGTGTGCGCCACGTCGCTGCCGCGCAGATTGAGTGCCCAGGCGATCGAATCGAGCGCGGTCAGTACGACGGCATCGGCCCTGGTCTCGGCAAGCCAATCGGCGATCTGCGCGCGCTTGGCCGCCGAGCCGAGCCCGCTCTGCGCGTCATCCTGAACCGAGAGCAAGGCAGGTGACGGGGCCGGACGATCGCTCCACACCGCGTCGATCGGGTTGTGCGTCACCGCAACCAGCTCTGCCCCGCGCGCGGCCAGCGCCGCGCGCGCGTCGGCGACCCAGGCGCTGGTGTGCAGCCACGGGTCATAGCCGATCCGCCCGCCCGTCGGCGCATGCTCGCCCAGCCAGCGCGCAACGTTGCTCGCCGGCACCGCGATATAGTCCCACTCGTCCGCCGACACCTGCTCGCGCACTTGCAGCGTGTAGCGGCCATCGGTGAAGATCGCCGCGCGATCGGCCAGCACCACCGCGCTGCCGGCCGAGCCCTTGAACCCGGTCAGCCAGGCAAGCCGCTGGGCATAAGCCCCGACATATTCGGACATATGTTCATCGGTCAGCGGTATGACAAAGCCATCGAGTCCGTCGTGCGCAAGCTGGGCGCGGACGGCGGCAAGACGGGCGGAATAGGAGGACATGGGCGGCTTTCGCGAGTGGAAGGTTGGGCCAAGGTTAGGGCAAATGCGCTGCATTTGTCAGGGTAAAAGTCAGCAGCCGCAGATTTTGGACCGGGCGTGGACGGACGTCCCGCAGTTTGGGCGAGTGCCGTCTATAATGAAGCGGCATCGCTTTTTTGCAGGAAAGTCGTTCCCTCATGTCCATCGCCAGGCGCCTTCGCATCGGCTCGGCTTTGATTACAGTCACCATGTTGCTGGCGATCGTGATCGCAGCTTATGGTATCAATCTGGTGCGGATCGGAGGCCCGATCGGCGACCAGATCCAGGCCGAATCGGATTATGTCGCCGACATTTTGCCGCCGCCCGAATATGTGCTCGAGCCGTTTCTGGAGGCGACCTTGCTCGCCAACCATCCCGAGCAAGTGGAAATGCGCGCGACACGCCTGGCGGCCTTGCGCAAGGCTTATGACGAGCGGCACGATTATTGGAAGGCCTCCACGCTCGATCCCGAGCTGGTGAGCGCGTTGACGCGCGATGCCGATGCCCCGGCGCGGCGGTTGTGGAGTGAGGTCGATCGGCTGGTCGCCGCCGCACGGGTACGGGATGCGGCGACGATTGCGAGCAGTTACGCACGCCTTGCCGATGCCTATGCCGCGCACCGCGCGCAAATCGATAGAGCGGTTACCCTGGCCAACACGCATCAGGCCGCGCTCAAGGCACGGGCCGAGTACACTTTGACCGCAGTCGCGGTTGCTTTGCTTGGGCTTGCTGTGACGATCCTGGTTCTGGCGATTGGATCGCGCCTGTATCTCACGCACCGCGTGATGGCGCCGCTGGGGCAATTGGTCGAGGCGACCGATGCGCTGGCCGAAGGGGCCGAGCGAAGCGTACCGTACCTCGACCGTGTCGACGAACTCGGCCAGATGGCGCGCGCGGTCGATATGTTCCGCCAAGCGGCCGCCGCGCGCGCCGCGCAGGAGGCGCAGGCCAGCGCCGAGCAGAAAGAGGTGGCGGACGCGCTTGGCCAGGTGTTGCGGACGATGGCGGCGGGGGATCTGCGCGGCGGGGACGCGCTGCGCTTCCCGCCAAGCTATGCCGCGGTCAATCGCGATCTCAACGATGCGGTCGATACACTGCGCTCGATGGTGCAGGCGGTGGTGGAAACGACCGCCGAGATTGACGAGTCCTCAGGTTCGATCGCGCGTGCGACCGGGGATCTGGCGGAACGCACCGCGAGCAGCGCGGTGGTGATCGAGCAGACCTCGGCAGCCGTTGGACGGATGGAGGCGCGGTTGCGCAGCACGGTGCAGGCGGCGCACAAATCCTCCGACGGATCGCAAGCGACGCTGGCGGCGGCAGGCGAAGTGCGCGTGCGCGCCGACGGTGCGATGGAGGTGATGAACCGCGTTTCCAGCAGTGCCGCCGGCATCGACGACGTTATCGAAGGCCTCGACAAGATCGCCTTCCAGACGCGCGTTCTGGCGATGAACGCGGCGGTCGAAGCGGGGCGTGCGGGGGATGCGGGGCGCGGGTTTGCGGTTGTCGCCGACCTTGTTTCGACGCTGGCGATGCGGGCGGAGGAAGAAGCCAAGCGCGCGCGCGCCCAACTCAGCGCGACGCAGCAGGAAGTGGCGGTCGCGGTCGATGCGGTCGGGCTGGTTCATGGCGCGCTGGAAACCATCATGACGAGTTGCACCGAAGCGGTCGCATTGACTCAGGCGATTGCCAGCGACAATGCCGCGCAAGCCGAAGCGATTGGCGAGATTACCAGCGCGGTCGCGCAGCTCGACCGGATCGCACAACAAAATGCCGGAATGGTGACCGAAACCTCCGCCACGGCTGCCACGCTGGCGCACGACATCGCCACACTGGCGGCGCGCGCGGCGGCGTTCCGGTATGACAGCCGTGACGGCGATGCCCCACCCCTGACCGAGCAGCCCGCGAGCGAGCAACGCCCGGTGACGGAACCGGCCCAGCGTCGCGCGCCGTCCGGGCGCGTGGTCCGGCTGGCACCCTCGCGGACATTGCGGCGCGCCTGATCGCCCCATCTCGACTTGGCCTGCGGCAAGCGGGTAGGAGAGGGGATGACCGAAACGCTTCCGCCCCCCGTCGCCGACACCCGCCCGCATAGCTTCACCGCGCATGGGTACACCATCGAAGATCCTTATGCCTGGCTGAAGGACCCCAACTATCCCGAGGTGACCGACACGGACGTGCTCGCTTATCTCGCGGCGGAAAACGCCTATTTCGAAAGCGTGATGGCGCCGCACCGCCCGCTGATCGACCGGCTCTATGAAGAGATGAAGGGCCGCATCAAGGAAGACGATTCCTCGGTGCCGCAAAAGGATGGCGACTGGCTGTACTGGACCGCGTTCGAAACCGGCGGGCAGTATCGCAAATGGTGGCGGCGTCCCGTGTCGGCGGGTGAGGATAAGAGCCAGGACGTGCTCATCCTCGACGAACCCGCTCTGGCCGAGGGCAAGGAATATTTCCGGCTGGGGGCCTTTTCGGTCAGCAATGACGGGCGGCTGCTCGCTTATGCGATCGACGACAATGGTTCGGAACGCTTCGAGGTGCGCGTCAAGGATTTGATGACCGGGGAGCATCTGTCCGACGTCATTCCGGGGATGCTCTCCGAAATCGTGTGGACCGCCGATGACAAGGGCTTTCTCTACGGCCTCGCCAACGATCAGTGGCGCACCGACAATGCGCGGCTGCACTGGCTGGGCACGCCGATCACGCAAGATATCGAACTGTTCAAGGAAGCTGACGAGGGTTTCCGCGTGGGGGTGAGCGAGACCAGCGACCGCAAGTGGATCGTGCTGTCGACCGGCGACCATGTGACGAGCGAAATCTACCTGCTGCCTGCGACCGACCCGCTCGCCACGCCGCTGTGCGTGTCGCTGCGCCAGGTCGGGCGCGAATATGATGTCGACATGCACGGCGACACTTTGTTCATCCACACAAACGACACCGACCCCAATTTCCGCCTGTGCACCGCGCATATTTCGACGCCCGGCGAATGGGTCGAGAAGATCGCGCCGTCGCGCCATTTCTACATGACCGGGGTCGATTGTTTCCGCGACTTCTTCATCGTCGACGGGCGCGAAGACGGGCTCGATCAAATCGAGATCCACCGTTACGAGGAGGGCATCGCCCCGCAGCGCATCCGCTTCCCCGAGGCGAGCTATGATGCGGGTCTGGGCAACAATCCCGAATATGCGATGCAGGTGCTGCGCGTCGGGTATGAATCGATGGTCACGCCGGGCACCGAATATGATTATGATGTGGCGACGGGTGAGTTGACCACGCTGAAGGTGCAGGAAATCCCGAGTGGGTATCAGGCGGCGAAATACCGCACCGAACGCCTCAAAATTACCGCGCGCGACGGAACGCACGTGCCGGTGTCGATCGTCTATCCGGCGGACTTTCCACGCGACGGGTCGCGTCCGCTGTTTCTCTATGCTTACGGTGCCTATGGCTATGCCATTCCGCCGGGCTTTTCGACCGGGCGGCTGTCGCTGCTCGATCGCGGCTTTGCCTATGCCATCGCGCACATCCGCGGCGGCGACGATCTGGGCCAGCAATGGTATCTCGACGGCAAGCTGGAAAAACGCACCAACACCTTCAACGATTTCGTCGATGTGGCGAAGGGGTTGATCGCGGATGGCTGGACGGCGGCGGGCAAGATCGCAATTGCCGGGCGGTCGGCTGGCGGCGAATTGATGGGCGCGGTGGTCAATTCCGATCCAGACCTGTGGGGCGCGGTGATCGCCGACGTACCGTTCGTCGATGTGCTCAACACCATGCTGGATGCGGATTTGCCGCTGACGCCGGGCGAATGGCCCGAATGGGGCAATCCGATCGAGGACAAAGCCGCGTTCGAGTTGATCCGCAGCTATTCGCCGTATGACCAGGTGACGGCGCAGGCCTATCCGCCGCTGTTCATTTCGGGCGGCCTCAACGATCCGCGCGTGACCTATTGGGAGCCGGCCAAATGGGCGGCCAAGCTGCGCGCCACCAAGACCGATGACAATGTCCTGCTGCTCAAGACCAATATGGGCGCGGGGCATGGCGGCAAATCGGGCCGGTTCGAAAGCTTGCGCGAGGGCGCGGAGGAACATGCCTTCGTGCTGTGGCAGCTCGGCATCGAGGGATAATCGGCCACCGGTGTCGGCGCCCCCCAAGCGCGGACGCATCAGGGGAACTACGCATTTCGGCGGGGCGCGGCTTTTTGTCAGGGTTGCCGGGAACCTGTTGCCCGCTTCGGGGCTTCAAGGCGCAAACCCCAGGAAAAGGCCGCAACGATGCTCGAACATCTCCCCGAATGGCTTGGTGCTTCGCTGAGCGGCGTGCGCGCGGGGGCGGAGCATCTCACGATCGTCAACCCAGCGCTGGGCAAGAGTTTTGCACCAATCGTGCTTAGCAGCCCGGCCTTTGGCGACTGGACCGAAATGCCGCGGCGCTTCACCGCCGATGGTGCGGGCGTGTCGCCGCCGCTGGCTTGGGACGCGGTGCCGGCAGGCACGCAGAGCCTTGCGTTGATTGTCGAGGATGCCGATTCGCCGACGCCTGCGCCGCTGGTTCACGCGATTCTGTGGGGCTTGCCAGCGGGAATGCGCGCGCTGGCCGAAGGCGCGATCGTCGCCGATACCGCGACCGGCGATACCGGCAGAAATTCCCTTCTTTCACAAAACTGGCTCTCGCCCGATCCGCCCAAGGGGCATGGCGAGCATCGCTATGTTTTTCAACTGTTCGCGCTCGATTGCCCAGCCGCCAATTTGGGCGATGCGCCGGGGCGTAGCGCAGTGCTCAACGCGATGGCGGGCCATGTGATCGGCGCAGGGATGCTGACCGGGCTTTATGCGCGGGGGCAGGTTGTGGGCTAACCCCTTCCGCCTGAACTCAACCGCTATTCCGGAGCGCCGTCGCGATTGCGTTGATCGACAGCAGGATGCCCTCGCCGATTCGTTCATCCTCGTCGCCCGCGCGGCGGCGCTTGATGAGTTCGATCTGGAGCAGGTTGAGCGGCTCGATATAGGGCAGGCGCAGGCGGATCGAGGCGTCGAGCGCGGGGTGCGCCTCCAGCAGGCGCGATTGGCCGGTGACTTGCAGCAACCCGTCATGCGCTTGCTGCCAGCCGCTTTCGATGCGCGGGAAGATCGCATCGGCGAGCGCGCGGTCCTCGACCAGCCCGGCATAGCGCGCGGCAATGCCTATGTCGGACTTGGCGATCACCTGTTCCATATTGGCGAGGCTGGCGGCGAAGAACGGCCAGCCTTGCGCCATTTCAGCGAGCAAACCCTTGTCCGGAAACGCCGCCAGCGCATGGCCGACACCGTACCAGCCCGGCAGCATCACGCGCGCCTGCGCCCAACTGAACACCCAGGGAATCGCGCGCAGATCCTCGATCCGGTCGGATTTGGTGCGGCTCGCCGGGCGGCTGCCGATCTTGAGGCCGGAAATTTCGGCGAGCGGGGTCATCTGGCGGAAGAAGGTGCGGAACCCGCGATCGTCACCGTTGCTGCCGTACACCAGATCGCGATAGGCCGCGAAGGCGGAGGCGGAGAGCGTGTCCATCGCCGCCGAGAAGCGGGCGGTGTCCGCCGCTGACAGTGCGTCTGGCTCCAGGCTGGCGAGCAAGGTGGCCGACGCCATCGCCTCCAAATTGGTCATCGCGCTGTCGCGCGTGCCATATTTGCCCGCGATCACTTCGCCCTGTTCGGTGATGCGGATGCGGCCCTGCACCGTGCCGGGCGGCTGCGCGCGGATTGCGGCGAAGGACGACCCACCGCCGCGCCCGACCGCGCCGCCGCGACCGTGGAACAATTGCATCCCAACACCCGCATCGGCAAACACGCTTTTCAGCGCGGTCGAGGCCTTGGACAGGCTCCAGGTCGAGGTGAGATACCCCCCGTCCTTGTTGCTGTCCGAATAACCGATCATCACTTCCTGGAAGCTGCGCGCCGCAGTAATGCCGCGCACTTCGGGCAGCGCGAACCATTCGGTCATGATGGCGGGGGCGGCCTCGAGATCGCCGATCGTCTCGAACAGCGGCACCGCCATGATCGCCGCGCTCGACGGCTCGCCCGAGGCACCGCCGGGGCGATACAGGCCGACCTCCTTCAACAGGATGTTGAGTTCGAGCAGATCCGATACCGATTGCGCCATCGACACGATATGCTGCGCGATGCACGCCGGGCCATAAGTGGCGTGCGCCTTTGCCGCCGCGCGCAGGATGGCCAGTTCGGACCGCGTCTCGTCTGAATAAGCGGCGAACGGGCTGGCGAGCGGGCGCGCATTGGACAGTTCGTGACGCAGCAGCGAGACGCGCTGCGATTCGCCCAGCGCCAGATAGTCGCCCTCGACGCCGGCGACCTTGAGCAGTTCGGCGACGACGCGTTCGTGGACCGCGCTGTTCTGGCGCAGATCGAGCGTCGCCAGATGGAAGCCGAAGGTCTCGACCGCGCGCACCAGCC